>JAABUW010003802.1_pt1 | contig 21094 bp, 46 predicted proteins | sample 5560081 | NCBI WGS metagenome assembly JAABUW01 (sample SAMN10711882, study PRJNA513363) | rock metagenome | isolation source: Antarctica rocks | place: Antarctica: Victoria Land, Knobhead sud
GCCCTTCCCACATGCACATGAAAGAACCCGCCACGCGCTACTAGGCGCTGTCCGCCAAGCGAACGACCGCCCACTGCTGCGACTGGTTGCTGAAACTGATGAAGGGCCCCTCAGCGGCGGAGTGCTCCCAATGCACAGAACTCTGAGAGGATCCCCCAGAAACGCGCCACTGCCGCCCGCTGGACCTGCAAGGCGAGTTGGGGCCCCGGTGAGAACGTGCCCGTCGATTAATTTCTTAGCGGCATCTGGCACATCATATGGTCTAATCCCGCCAATTTTGAACGTGGTTCGACCGGGTAGCTCAGTTGGTTAGAGCGTCAGTCTAATAAACTGAATGTCGTGGGTTCAAGCCCCACCTTGGTCAGATAAATTTTGCATTTGTTGTTGCATAATTGTATAATGGACATCCTTTCTTTCCCCTGAGACACTCGATGGAACTTCACTTCAGTCCGCCGCCCTTCCTTGCACGACCACCACGCCGGGCCATTCCCATGCGCACCGGCGGCGTTTTGAGATGCAGTAAATCGTTTCGCAGCCGCAGCGCCGCCAGCAGCATGATGATTGCATGATACAGTGTCGGCCAGTGCGACACTAGCCTGCCCAGTAACATAATCAACGAAAACCATGAACACGAATTGATGAAATAAGCTACCAACTTTGGCGCCGCTCTCGACTAGCATATATATAAAGAAGGTTCGCTGCTGCCGGAGCCCCGAAGTGCTGATCTCCAAAAAGGATTGTTGCGCAACAGGCTCCTTAGCTCCCAGCAAGCGCCCGCTTGCCATCTACTCGGCCAAGGCAGCGTCGATGAGCTCGGCGGTCTCCGCCCTGTGAATGGCCAGCGACGCCGTTGCGGGGGACGCCGCGGCCGGGCGGCCGACATAGCGCACCGTCCTCGCCTGCGCACACGCATCACAGGTGCTGATCACTTCGGCATTGTTCACGTTGAGTTCGATCGATTGCAGCCGGCATGTGATTGCTTGACATAGATGCTGTCCTGTTCCAGTCATGCGGCAGTGGCGTTGCCCGCAGCCTGGTGAAAGGCTGCGGCAGCTCTGCTGTCTTCTGCCGCTCTTGGCAGAGCTACGGTCGAGAACCAAGTTATCAGATGGAACATCGACAGATTATTTAGAGGACAAAACTTGTCGTGCCTGGGTTGCCGCGGCGTCGCCGGGCGGTGGCCGCAGCGCCGTCTCCAGCCGCGGCCTAACGAAGTTGTAGGCGCCCATGTTCTTGGGCTCCTCCTGGCACCACACCACCTCGGCGTCGGGGTAGCCGCCGATTACCTACGTTTGATCAGCAAAAAGGAAAGAGGCAGTATGGCCAATGACTCTGCATGAAGCCGCCCCGCAATGCTGCTGCGCCCCCTATGCAGGCAGGCGCAAAACAGCGGCAGATTACAGCGAGAGTCAGGGCGGAGAAACAGCAGAGAATCTCAACCTGGAGGCAAGCGTGTAGGAAGAAAGCCACCTGCTGCAGAATGATGGACAGTAAGTAGTGGACAGTAATACACATAATCTCCACAGTGAACCAAAGACGCGCCCGGGTGATCAGGTCATGGGGAAACGGGCAGAGCTGCTCCAGCCTGACGAGCACAATGTCCCGGATGCGGCGCGCCTGCCGCATCCTCGACAGCTGGTAGTACATCTGCACCAAATCAAGAGGCAGTCTCCTGAGATGCCATTCAGTATCTGAGGTTCGGTGTAAGCATTCTTGACCAAAGCAGCACGGCTTCTGGGTTGCACCCTGTTGCCGCATCCTGGACTATCAGGAGATCGTTGCACATCTGCACAGTGACAGAAGTATTTGAGCAGTGGCAGCTGTGGCTCCTGTGAACCCTGCTGTTGGCTGTTAGCAGCACACCTCCATACTTTCCGCAAAGGGTTGAACACGCTTGCGGCACTGTTGTACACAACAACAGGTTTGTATCAACGACAACAAACCCACATCTGTGCTGAAGAACCAACAAACTTGCTTAAGAACAGAAGACCTCGCTGCGCCTCAAACTAGCAGCACGTATTGAATGCGCTCAAGAGCAGCAGGTACCGCTCAGCGGTCACAATGTGGCGCGCCAGGTGCCGCGCCTTTTGGTGCCGCGCCTTTTTATCACGACTATCATCTCAGGGACCCGACGACATAGCAGACTCACCGCCCCAGAGACGAGCAGCACGCGGCGGATGCGGTCGGGCGGCAGCAGGAAGGGCTCGCCCGTCACCGGGTGTCGTGCCAGGTGCCGCGTGTTGTCGGATGCCTTGCTGTCATCGATCACGCGGTTGAAGAAGCACCCCGTAGTGAAATCCTGTGCCACGGACATTCATATGTCTGTATGAGCCATCTGTGTGAAAGAATTTGTGAAGATCATAAATGTAGTGATAATCTGACGTATACCCGCCAGGTGGTGCGTGTTGTCCAGCGCCTTGCTGTCGTCGATCATGCAGTCGAAGAAGCACGCCGTGGTGCATTCCTGCCACACATGTGGAAGCCGTGTATGTGGTGAGTTTCCATGCGATGCTGGAGACATCCAACAGGTCCACCCAGCAGCCCCAGGGCAGCAGCAAGCAGCATTGCCAGGTCCATAACGGCGTCTCAATGATCCGAATTGTTAAACTGCATGAGCAGCGCAAGGTGTCAGCGGGGGATGCTGCCAGCATGCCGCCACGGGATGCAGCTGGTTTGGCTGAATGGACCCAGCTGAATGGGCCAGCCGAATGGACGGTGAGCTGCACGGCGGGACGCCACCTGCAGTGCCGAGGTGGCGCGTCGGTGGTGCAGGAGCCACTTGGGCGTCGCCAGCACCAGCGGCTTGGCGAACGGCCGGTTCATCTGCCGCCGCAGCACGTGGAACAGCTGCAAGATGAAAAGGCAAGACGCGGTCAATGGTAGAGCGTATCTGGAGGTGATCAGCAATAGAGAATCCAGTGGACTTGCCGAATGGCCGGTTCATCTGCCGCTGCAGCACATACAACAGCTGCAAGAGCAGGCAAACAAGAAACTGATGGTTGATGGCATCTGTGGAGATGCTCAGCAAGAGGAAGTTGTTCCTCTTGCCGGCCTTGTGTTCGACAGCATCGCATCTGCTGCCGGCATACGCAGAATGATCGAGCTGGCTTGTTTGATACTGTTCCACATGTGCTTGCTGTCAAGGACGCAGAAACTCCAAGATTCAAGGCGCTGGTGTGGAGCCTGAACAGCAAAAGCGCGGCAAGCTGACCTGCGCAGGGATGGTGGTGTTGACAACGAGGAGGTTGATGGAGGCCTCGTGTATCATCAACAGCACGGCTGCTGCTGGCGTCGAAGCTGAGTTATTACGGTGCAGTGAAACGCTTTGCTCAAGGGCTTCCATAGGATAGATCTGTCTTTACTGGCAGAATGTCGCCCCGAGAGGCTCACCTGGGCAGGCGTGGTGGCGTTGACGACGAACAGGTTGGCGGAGGACTCAGCGTTGCGGCGCAGCCACTGCGTCATGAGCCTCTCCCACACGTCCGCCGTCACCGCCTCGTGCGGCTGCGTGGATGGATCTTTTCAACTCATCTAGCGGTCGTGCATTTGAGGAAGAGTGTCGTCATGTTGCGTGCAGAGACCTGCAGAGCTGTCTTCGTGACGCTGTGGCTCCAGAACACGCTTAGCTGGCAGACCTTCAAAGCTCAGGCACGCAGCAAAATGCCAGTAAGCTTCCTATTGTGCAGCCAACTGGCCTTCGTTGCTGATCAGTTCATTGCACGTCAGGATGGCTACTGATGAAACACATTGAACACAGAAATTTGCACAGGGAATCGTCCAGGCCGCCACGAAGTCACCTGCAGCCCCATCTCCGCCCACAATGCGCCGGCCGTCTCGGCGGTGTGGCCGCCGCCCGGCTGCACCGGGCTGGACTGAATCAGCGCCGCCGCCTCAGCCTGCGTCAACTGCCCGCCGTGCGCCCTCGCCAGCGCCTGGCGTTCAGAAGAATGCGCAGTTGCATGCGAAAAAAGAACGTTACCACCCTGCGCCAGACTGAATCAGCCGCCTCCGCCTTTGCCTGCGTGAGCTGCCAGCCGCGCGGCCTCGCCTTCAGTGTCGTAGAGGTTTGGCTGATCTCGAAGCAACTCTCGCAACAGGACAGTATTGTTGTGAACTGCAACAATGCTGGAGTTGACAAAATCGGGCGCAAGGCAGAAGAACACACACTCTGATGACGTACCTGGAAGGTGGCGCGCATCTGGCGGCGCTGCGCCGGCGCCGCCCCCGGCAGGCTGTCGGCGTCATCGCCGGCGAGCTGCAGGAAGCGCTCGAGGCGCGCTGAGGAGTGGTCCGGGCCCTGCCCCTCCAGCCCGTGCGGCAGCATCAGCACCAGCCCGCTCTGCTGCCCCCATCGCTCCTCGCCTGCCGACGCAGAGACATGTTGATCCACACAGCACGAGTGGCATGCATAGCACCCCCGTAACACTCATGTGGCAGCGCAGCAGCGCAATGCCGCATCCACATGTGCTCTGGTCCGGCTGGCTGCATTGCTTCCACTATTGCCGTGAAAGGACCGCACAATTTGTTTGCACGGCAGGTCGTGTTGCCCATGTGTCCCTCGAGCTGCAGAGCTACGTGGTGATGAAATATGGATACCCTGGTCACAAATCAAAGTTCAAGAGCCACAAAACTGAGGACCCACCTGCTGCGAGGAACTGGTCAATCATTATTTGTGCGCCATTTGCGAAGTCGCCAAACTGCGCCTCCCACACCGTCAGCACCTGCCCCTGTGCACACCAAATTCAATCACTTACATTCGATTGTTCCAGTGTGTGAATTGCTGATCACCTGGCTGCGACGCCATGCAGAGTGGTTTAAAAACATACAGAAACTATAGTTAGCGCCCAACATTTCAAGCACCTGGCGGCCGAGTGACAAGCCACACGGACATCAGAGCTATGTCTGGTACATTGATGTCTGAGGAAATCTTGTTCAAATAATTGCATGTGGTATATCAGATGACCAGGCACCTGGCTGCCGAGGGAGAAGCCGTACTCGAAGCCGAGCGTCGCCGCCTCCGACAGCGGCGAGTTGACGACCTCCGCCCAGTCCTGCTTGCCCGGCCAGATGGCGTTCAGCGCGCAGTGCCTGCAGTTGCAGCAGCAGTATGGAACCCCACATTCCAGGACGCCGTCGTCCAGCCCTGCCCGGTGAGTGGGGGTGTGTGGCAGCAAGGCTGTGCATCCAATTCTGTCGCAAGAGCTGCATTACAGATGAGATGCAAGGCATCTATCTCAAAGGGATCGCACCTTCGGCCGGTGGACTGGTCAAAGGACACCGCGTGGCGCTGATTGAAGGTGCCACGCTCGCTGTCCTGTCCGCTGAGCCGCACGCCTGCAAACACAAAAACAGACAAGGTCGATGTGAAGCGATGCAGCATTTGCTGCAAGAGGCGAGACACAAAACCGACACACCTTGTCTGGAGCGACATCGTAAAAAGATTTGCCTCGCAACGATAGCCATCACACTACTCAAATAGCGCATTCCTGCTGCCCACTGAAGCGCTCACCGTAGTGCCCAAAGTTGAGGCCTGCCGCCGCGGCGTCTGCACCGCCGTTCGCCTCCGGCGCGGCGGCGGCGGCGGCGGCGCTGCCAGCTGGCGCTGCGCCCCGGTGCAGCATCAGGGTGCCGAATGCCAGCGCCTCCGCCGTGGCAAAGTCTACGCGAGCTGCAGCCGACTCCACCATCTTCCTGCGCAGTGACTTTTTGCTCGGTTGCGGTCGCGATCGCACATTGGATATCAGGCGAGGTGCACAACCAGTCGTTTGATGCTGTCTGCAACCCCAGACAGTAAACACCGCCAATGATGAGGCACCTGTAACCCCAGACATCGAGCGCCGCCATGCTGAGGCGCCGGAGTACGCTTCTGCGGCTCCCATGCTTGCGTGCAGAAGCAAATGACGCATCCTCCCTCTTCTGTTACTATCAATTATGCCATCTATGAATAAGCCACAGCAACGATACGTATATTACCTGCGGCTGTCTGTGAGCTTGGTGATGGAGGGGTGGGCGCGAAAATCGGGCGGCAGTGCCGCCACGGCCCGCCCCACCCACTGCAGCGTGGTCAGCGGCAGCCCCGTCGGCTCCTGCAGCGCCTCTACTATGCCCTCCCCGTCACCGACGGCCTGCAGGGTTCAGTCACTAGTCAGGATATTGTCGCTGGTTTCGTCGCAAGGGTTTGATGACCAGTGGCAGCCCCGTTGGCTCCTGCAGCGCCTCTGCAATCACCTCCCGTCGCCGACGACCTGCAGGTATTAGCCGCTAGTCAGGGTGTTGTCGCTGATTTGTCGATGGAATTTGCGGCCAGCGGCAGCCCCGTTGGCTCCTGCAGCGCGTCCGAGATGCCCTCCCCGTCGCCGACGGCCTGCAGGATTTATTTTTGGTCAAGGTTCTGTCGCTGATCTTGTCGCCAGGGCTTTGCCGCCAGCGGCAGCCCCGTCGGCTTATACCGCGCCTGTGCAACGCCCTCGCCTTTTCGACAGCCTGCAGGGTTTATCGCTAGTGAGGATTTTGTCGGTGCTTTTGTCGCTAGTTTTGTCGCTAGATTTGTCGCTAGGGTTTTGTCACTAACGTCAGCGCTCTCGGCTCCTGCAACGCCTCCAAGATGCCCTCTCCGTCGCCATTGGCCTGCATGGTTGTGTAGCCTTCACTCAAGTTGGAGGCCTGATGCACAAGTGCAAGTTCTGGGCAGAAGCCTGAGCAAGCCTTCTTGAGACTGCGAGCACTCGAGACAGGGCCCAACCTCTTAATCGGGGCGGCCACCTCACCAACAGTTCGGCAATAGCATCAGCGGGCTCACTCCAAACATGCTTCGTCCGCACGCGTTCCAGACGCCTTTTCTGACAATTTTGTCCATAAACTCACCTGCAGCGCGTCGCCCTGCCACGTGGAATTTAGCCACTGCACCGGCGACACATTGTAACCCCCGGAGCGAAACGCCGCAAACTCGGCATCAAATGCCGCGGCTGCCACCGCCTGCCAGGCAGCCACCTCAGCGGCGCTCGCGACGCCGCGCCGCTCCAGGTTCTGGGTGTACAGCTGCAGCACGCGGGGGTGCGCGTCGATCGCGGCGCAGCTGAGCGGCAGCGTCGCCCGCGGCTCGTCCATCTCATTGTGGCCGTGCCTGCGAGGGAGATAGGTGTGTGGAGGCCTCGAGAGGAAGCCCAATCGCCATTGGTTTGACAACATCGCCACTGCAGCAAAGTGGACTTGCGCATCAAAGCGTGCGCTGGCTTGCTTTGAGGCCTGCCTGCACACAGTAGGGTTTTGAGCTTGACATGAGGGGCAGCCGCACGATATGCAATCCTCGAATAACCTTCTGGTCGTGCCGTATGCTCGACATCACACCTGCGATAGCCCACGATGTCGACCACCACATCCCGCAGGAACTCCGCGCGCCACTCCGCCGCAATCAAGCATGCCTGCACATGTGAACCGGTGCTTGGGTCAATCGGCAGCTAGTAAGGCAACTGCATGGTCTGGCACCCCGGCGAAGAAGAGTGCGCGTTGCAGAGGGGCATTGTTGTCGCAGGGAAAGTGCTCCTGACGACGATTGGCGCACCAGCATGGCCTGCGCAAGCGGGTGTGCTCGCACCTGGACCACCGCCTCGGGGTCGTCGGCATTGGCGTGCAGCACCGGCACTCCAAGGCCCTTGGCGATGTCGGTGCAGTGCGGGCTGGAGCGGGCGTCACCCGGCACCGTCGTGAAGCCGACCTGGTTCCAGATAAGAGTGTCAAGCCAATCAGGTGATCTGATATGTGATAAAAAGCATTCCGTGCGCCCTGCCGCCTTTTGACCGTAGAGCTGAACAGCCATGCATCGTGTCGAGGGGCACTCACAGTTTTTTCTGGCAATCCTACACAGCGCCAATGCGATGCAGGCCAAGCGCCCCTGCTTCATGCTGTGATGGGTTTGATGCGATGCTAGGGTTTCGCAGCAAGCGTTCACATGACACTGCGCAGACCTGGTTGTTGATGACCAGGTGGATGGTGCCGCCTGTCGAGAAGCCTACACGAATCAAGGAACAGATGGCGTCTGAAGATCGTGGCATTTCAGCTCCGCCGAATTTTTTTCAAGGCACTGATCTTGACTCAGCAAACAGGTCGCAAACCAAGGCCAAGTGTTGTTGAAGTGGTGCAGGCGTTCTGTTGCAGGCCGCACCCGGCGTGTTTGCGAGCTGCAGCGTCTCCGCCACGACGCCTTGCCCCGCAAACGCTGCGTCGCCGTGCAACAGCAGCCCCATGACCGCGCGCCGTGCCTCCGTCACTGCCTCGCTGTCGCTCTCCAGCCCCTCCGTCTGCGCGCCGCCTGAATATGAGCCACTTCGCGTTTGAAGGAACCTACTAAAACGCTTGAATCAGGCATGGGTCAATCGCTCTCCAGTCCCTCCATCTCCGCGCCGCCTGCAAGACAAGATGACGTCTGCTTCAAGCGTATGCCATGGGACACGGATCAATTGCTGTCCTTTCCATGCTCGGCGTGCTTCTTACAAGTCACTTCGTGTGCTCTTGAATCAACACAGATCGATCGCTGTCCAGGCCCTAGGTCTGCGCGCCGTTTGCAAAGGTTGCACTCTGTTCCGAGCCCTCGCCGTCAGACAGTCATCGTGATTTCAGGCCGTTGGTCGGAATTGCCGGCTTGACCAAGCAGATGCGGCGTGCGTCTGATTGGATGCGTACCCTCTCCGCCGTCGGGCCGCCGCTGCGACGCCTCCGCGGCCCTGCGCTTGTGCCGCGCCGCGCGCCGCGCCTGCTCTGCGCGCACGAGCCCCAGGACCACCGGCCCCACGGCCTCCAGGTGGCTGGGGTTGGGCGCGATGCTCAGGCGCACCTCCGCCCTGCCGCCGTCCTGCAGCAGCGAACACGCTGTCACGAATTGACTGTTTGAATTCTTCACGCTGCCAACATGCTGCCCCATGCCCTTCAGATGCTGGGATCGGACGTGACGCTCATGCGGCAGCAGGTCCTGCAGCAACAGAACGTTTGAGGCGAGGCAAGATTCGCCATCAAAATGTGCACAACCAGCTTGCAGGCGCCAACATTTCCGCCTCGAGGGTCCAGGCGACAGGAGCTGAGGTCGTTCGCAATCCAGGCGGGGTATTCGGTGGATGACCTGAGTGGACCGTCCAGGCATGCCTAACCTCTCCAGGCAAAGAATGAGTCACCAAGGTTTGCATTCTTCAGGTCGACCGCCAACTTCAGCTTTCACCTCCTGGTCAAATATGAGCGTCGCCGCCTCGCCGGCATGATATTTCACGTCGCCCACATGAAACTCGCTGTCGGCGTCGCCCATTTTTGCAAACAGCGCGCCCGGCGGCTTGCCCAGCAGCGTCACCAGCGTGTTGAGGCGCCCCCTGTGCGGCGCACCCACCTGTCAGCCACACATCAAGAATCGCGAGTTTCCTGGAGAAAATGTTCTGCGGGACACAGTTCCCGTCTGCATTTCCAGCCGAATGCCATAACGACAATCCAGCAGCCTTGCTGGTGTTTAGCACATGCCAGGCATCATTGATGTGACGCACGGGCCAGCATAGATGCACAAGCCGGCCTCACAACACCGTGCAGAGCAAAGCCGCAAGTGGCGCGCATCGCCGTGCATGGAGCACTGATCCACAGATCCACGCTTCATGCATGGCCTGCAATGTGCCTTGGGGTCTGACGGCTGCCGCAACAACTGGTGCAGCGTTCAGCAATGCAGATGCCGGAAGCATTGCTGCTAAGCAATACTAACATACAAGTCGAGGTTGTGCACCTCGATCCGGCGCACGCCGGCGGCGGCAGACGAGGCGGCCAGCGCACTTAGTCCTGGCAGCAGCGCCTCGCAGCCTTCGATGCCAAAGCGCTGCAGCCAGAAACACTGGCAATTTTCAAGCGGACGAGCCTCATCGGTTTGACTCCAGCCTGCTGAGCATCCGCTCGAGAAGTGCACAGAAGCCTTCGTGGGCATAATCTCGATGCGCTGATGCTGCAGCAAATGCAGACTCGAACTGGACTTGGTCTCGCATTTCTGCACTACCAACATCAGGTGAGTGTATCATTTGCCGAGCGCTGCTCGACGATCAGGCAGAAAAGCAGCAAATTGGCACTGGGAAGAGCACCTTAGACGCCGGAAACCTCTCGGCGAGAAAGCGCTCCAGGGCGTCTGTCTGCGCGAGCGTGTGCAGCGCGGCACGGGCAGCGGCCGGCGGCAGCGACTCCCGCCCCTCTGCTCTCGCAGCAAGCCACGCCCTCTGTCTGCGCTCACGACAATCTGCAGATGTAACAGATGTAGATCTGATGCCTATGTAGATGCATTTATCCGGCTACGGGACTGCCACTCGATACATGGGTGCTTTCCTGCTGCTGCTGTGGGACGCAGCGCTGGAGGGTTGCTGCACTGGTGGGATGTCTCAGGCACGCTTGCCTGACGCCGATGGTGTGAGCGGCCTCGACCGCCAGCGTGCCGCAGTAGACGCGCCGCAGGTGGCCCACACATTGTGGATTGATTTTTCGTAAAATATTTTCATCGGAAAACGTGTGCCTGGCGCAGGTGAGATGGGCGGCTTCGACCGCCAGCGTGCCGCAGTAGGCGCGCCGCAGGTGGCCTACGGCCTCGAGCAGCATCCACGGGGACTGTGCGCGCGGCCCTCCGCTGAGCAACGCGTCCAGCTCGAAGAGCCTGTGGTAGACAAAGCCTTCATCTTTCAGCAATCAGAAGAGATTGCTGAAGTGTGCTTGGAAGCCCGCTGCCTCGAGCAGCCTCCAGCGGGACTACGCCATGGCCCCCTGCTGCGCAGCTTGTCCAGGTCGAAGAACGCTATTGTTCAGCGGAACAAATTGCGTGCGCCAGGCAATGTGACGATGTATCAGCGATGTTCCGCAAAGAGGCAGTCCAAGCAGACATTGGCTGCACCAGCTAGCCAGTGGCAAACGTCTGTGAAATTGGTCCAGGAGCCACTTGAGAGTGAGACTGACAGATGCAGAAGTCAGTGAGGCCAAGGGAATTGAGCAGGCCCTGTCCCGAGCGCGGGGGTTCTCACGTGTTTGTTGATGTGTGGCCCTGCAGGCCCAGCGCTGCCGCCACCGATGCCGTGCGTGCTTCAACTGAGCCATCGCTGGAATGCGCTGCCAGCACCGCCGCCAGTTGCGGGTCTCCCCTGCGGCAACCATTCTTTTCACAATGCACTGTGTGCTGCACGAATGTGAAGTCAAGCGGGCGCATCATGCGGGCCCTGGCATCAGACCATGTGCAGCCTAGGCCTGGAAGCAACTGCTGAGGTGCCACTGACGACTGCCTCTGGTGACACAGTCAGTTTGGTGTGTTGCATTGCAGATGTGACGCTCAGTCAGCGCACCAAGACTGTGCCCCCACTGCCGCCGCTGAGCCGTTTCCGCCGGCGACAGCCTCTGACTGCCAGGGGCCGTCAGCCGGCCGCCACAGCGGGTCGAGCCGTGCGGCAAGGTGCCCCCTCTCCCGAAATGCGTGCACCAGCTGTGCAACCTGCACGGCGTCCATGAAAATCGGCTGTCATGCATGAGCACGCTTTCAATCTGCCGCTTCGTGCATCACAATCTGGACATCCACGAACCGCATGAAACGAATCAATCAATACAGCGGCGCATGTGGGCATTTGTGTGCATGGTCCCAGCACCATGTGTACATGTATGTGACGAACAAAGAGCGCGCACCCTGAGTGTGTCGCCGACGCCTGCGGTAACGGAGTGCATAGGCTGCTGGCTGGCAACTGTGCCATGAGGTCTGATGGCAGCACCATACCGTTGTGACAGAGTCGCGGGCGACAGCTGGCGTAAGGATTCAGCTGCTGCCCTTGTACTGGACCTGCACATGCACATGCATGCATGTGCGCCAATTCAAGTTGATCAGCGTGTGCTGCAGGTTGATGACAGCCTCATGCAATGCATCATACGGGTGCGCACCAGTTGTAGAGCAGCCTCTGAGGCAGCCGAGAGGTCATCTGCAAGCCCAGCCGGCTATCCTCTACCACGAGGTCAACCAGGATGGGGGATCACTTTTCAGCATGTCGACGCTGCTGGGGCTCTCGACACTACTCCATTGCCAGATGTCTATGCTACTTGAAAACACACTTTATAAGCATTGGTTGCGGGACATTACTTGACTGTGAGGCATGAGCTGACGATACATCATCACGTGCACTGTTTCCGGGACGACGGCATCAGAATGCACTGCCCGCGACTCTTCTGTCTCAGTACCATCTGTTCAACGCTTTAAAGATCGCACTGTAGCTCAAACAAGGCTTGGAGACATGTAGCGCAGCGCCAAATGACCTGTCAGCACGCGATGGCCCGGTCATCTGCGTTGAGGGTATCGATCGTCCTCGCGCTGCTGACGGCCTGCCTCGCACCCAGCCTCGCTGCCAACCTGCCTCGTAGGCCAAATTCGTTGCCATCAGGCAGCTTTGCGACCGATCAGGAGCTGCAGCACCTACAAAGCCAGTTCGGGCTGTTTCCACTTCCGGCCACTCGCAGCCTCTGCGCAGCAACAGAGGACATCCCGACGTCTGGCCTGAACCTCACGGCCGAGGAGCAGGCGCTGCTGCCCGCGGTATGCTGGCGACCGCACCTGGTGCCGCCGACCCCGCAGGCGCTTCCTGCGCTGTCAGGCCCGGCCAGTGACAGGGGCCTGCCGCCAGGCGTCGACTGCGAGCCCGTGCAATGGTAAGCACCGTATGTTCTGGCGCTGCACGAGGGCGCCATATCAATGCACGCGGCGCTCCGCATGCGGCGCAGCATGCGGCATGTGGACGACGCGCAAGTTAATGCGAGGCAGAGGCGTTGCGAGGTCGCGCGCAGGAGCTGATTGCTGCGTGCCACTCGTGTTGAATCAAGGCTCGAGCTACAGATGCAAAGGAAAAGGATACGGACTGCCAGGACGCCATGCCCGCCGCGCAGGTGTGAGAAGTCTGGCAATGCCTGCGCGACGGTGTGCAAGCGCGGCACCGTGCGCGTGGAGCGGTGGCTGAAGAATGCAATCGACACACAGGTGCGCATAGATACCGGGATGGGTTCCCACTAGACACACACACAGCACCGGCATTCTATCTTTGGCAGTATCTGTGTGGCTGTTGCCTGTGAGTCGTGTGCAGCGAGGTGTTTGGAGTCTTGGCACTTACACACTCACTGTGCCTGTCGCAGAACGCACTGATGCGCAGGCTGCCGTTCTGCTACGCCACGATGCTGGGCACGCACAACAGCGGCATAACGCTCGCCGACGGCTACGGCACGCTGGACCCCTACTTCCAAAAGTACTTCGAGTGGATCAAGTTTGCGGTGAGGTCCTCACGTTCGCGGTCAAGGCTTCGCGTTTATGCTACTGGACCTCTACTTCCAACAGTGCATCGAGTGGACTAAGTTTGCGATGGGGTGTTTGTATAATGTAAAAGTGAAGAAAAAAGTATTGTCAGCACCCCAACTGCACCCGGAACTCGACATTTTTCGGCCAGAGGTTGCTTCATGATAGGCGCTGTGCTCCTTTGCGCTTAAACTCGTGTGGACTGCACACAATTCTTGACAGAGACCAGGCCACTGGGAACTGAGTCGATTTCCACATCCGAGCCCTTGTCATCGCTTGCGCCGCAGAGCTCGGCAGACCGGCTGCAGACGAACGACCAGGTGCTGAGCCTGACGGACCAGCTCAATCTGGGCGTCCGCCTCGTGGAGCTGGACACCCACTGGGTGAAGGTGGGCGCCCTCAAACAATGAAATTTGACTTGGTTGAATTCAACCCCTCTGAGGTGAGGGTCTGTGTCAGCTCACCCTGGGCGTGCACCTCTTGGAGCTGGACACCTACTGTGTGCAGGTGCTGTGTGCCAGTTTCTTCAAATTGTCGATTTGCAAAGCCACAATGTCCGCCTCGTGAAGCTGGACATCCCCACTGGGTGCAGGCGCGGGCCTTTGCATCATGGCTCTAGAAGTCGAGCTGCGCCAGCTGATTTACATTATCGAGTGGCACCAGTGCATATATGTGCTCAGCAGGACAGATCTAGGATGGCATACGGCAAAAATTCGGCATCGAAACTGGCGAAGCGAAGCGCGTGTGTTGGCGGCATCATGAACACACACATGATGAAGGTGGCTGGATGAGTGATTTGCATGAATCCACAGGGCGACTTCATAATTGCGCACTGCGGCGGCTTCCACTCCTTCTTCAATACCCTCATCAAGGCGGTCAACCTTGTGGCCAAGCTGCTGGGCCACCGCATCCGCTGGTGCGGATTCGATTTTTGTGGCACCTTGAGCGTGCACTCTGGGCTTCTTTCTGTCTCAGGTGGACGACTGGCCACAAAGTTTGATGTGACCACTGCATCGACAATCTCATGTCACCGCGCTTGAGCATTTCCTGCTCACCCTAACAGTAAGATGCCGCACCGCAAAAATGCTGCAGGTCGCCGTGAACGTGGCAATGGTGGCTTGCTCTGTTCCTGTAGCATCTACAACACAAGCGCACCTTTCTGACTCGGTTGAGTGTTCCTGAAACCTTGCAGGGACACGGAGACCATCGGCTGCGACCCCAGCCTGTCGTCCATCCCAGTGGGCGAACAGCGCTCCCTGGACTCGGCGCTGCAGGAAGTCGCGGACTGGATGGCGGCGCCCGGCAATGAAGCCGAGTTCGTGACGCTCTTTTTCGACGACCAGAGCGACCTGGGCGACTGGGTGGGTGCCTTGACAAGCTTTCAAGCGGCACTCGACCGTCTGATGTGCCCAGGTCTCTCAATAGCTGTATGCCAGGGGTTGCACCGAGCACCTCTCTAGCTGTTTTCCATCGCTGACTATTGATTCGAGAATAGCCATCAGCGTCAAAGAAATAGGCAAAAGTGGCAAAAGTGATAGGCAAAAGTGAAAAGGCTTTGCACTGTCAATTTGGCTTTGCACTGTCAATGCAACCTGGTAATTGATAATGCTGCAGGGTCTCATTTCGCTGATGATGGCGCGGGTGACCAAGTTCTTCCCGCTGGAGACGATCCACCATGGAACTTCAGCGAATTATTTACTCGTTATTTCTCATGTCGTCTCACACCTAATCGCATCTTCTGTTACAGGGCCTCATACCGCTGCTGATGGCGCGGGTGACCAAGTACTTCCCGCTGCCGACAATCTACACGCCGCCGATGCACGAGATGCGGCCGGGCGGCGGCTGGCCCTCCATCGACGAGATGGCGGACGCCGGCCAGCGGCTACTGCTCACCAGCGGAGTCGACTACGGCCCCGTCATGCACCCCCTCATCTTCATGAAGTGAGTACCTGGGAGCTGAACAAAATGCCAACAAAGGCGCTCACCACACGTTCATAAACAGTAGAGGCCGGTTTAGCCCCGTATACGGCTAAAGCGGAAAGCGGTGTCGATTGAGGACCTGGCATACACACATCGTCATGAAGTGAACTCTGTTGCATCTTGGTTGGAACCAGCTGCGCATGCACCTTAGCCTGCGCAAGAATGCGACGGCACTCGCTCACAGCTCGTGTAGGTGGCCAAAGGAAAAGCTATCGCACTGCTTTCAAGCTGTAGAGCATGCGATGCTGCCTGCGCCGCGAGGTGCTGTCACCATGGACTTCGCCTGAAGCTCTGATATGTGACTCTGCAACCACAGGGCCGGTCCCGTCTGCAACTTCTTTGAGCCGAACCTGACGACCTACATCGGCGCGCCGTCCTGCGTCGCGGACATGGATTCCGAGCGCGGCAAGGTGAGAAGCTTCAACGCTCCAACCTAAAGGCATCTGGATCAAGCCGCATGTACCTTGGACATTGATGTGCATCGTTTCGTATCAGCTCATCAGGTACCACCAGTTTGAAGCATACTTCATATCAAGCATGGGAGCTTTCTGACATTTCTTGTGCTTGCCGGGGTGCAGGTGCTGAATGGGGGGCACACGCTGGCGGGGCAGATGTACCGCATGACAACGTGCGAGATTACCTACGGCCCGCTCAACTGCGACTTCGTGTTCCGCGCCGACAACGAGTGCGCAGTTAAAGTTTTGCTTCTGCTATCCTTCTTTCTTTCGTCCCTTTGTCCCGCTCTATTCAGCAGCGACTTCGGCCTACTCCGGCATCGAGGGCGCAGCCGCATTTCTTCTTTTCTGCAGCAGCTTGCATCGCGCAGTAACTTTGAAAAGCTGATGATCCTCCTATGGGTGCAAGGCCGTCTTTGCTCCTGACACCAACGCCGTCTTTAGGTCAGTCTTGTAGAGAGGCATGGACTCGGCTGTGCCAAGGGCGCGCTCGCATACTCTTCAGAGAATCCTGGCTGGCGGAATGGTCTGACAGATGCCTCACGCACAGAGGACAACATTCAATCGTGCATCTGTAGGCCGCTGCTGGGCGAGGCGACGCTGCCGGATGTGCCCAGCTGCGGCGTCAACGTGCCGCCGCCAGACATGCTCCCGCCGCAGCGCTGTTGCACCATAAACTGCATCATGGTCGCAGGCCGCTGCTGGACGAGGCGACGCAGCCGGACATCGCGAATGGGATTCGAGGAGGCCGTCGCCCCTGGGCCTGCTCAGAACGGAAACCTTCATTCGATCACTTGCAGGCCGCTGTCGGACGAGGCGACACTGCTGCATGTGTACAGCTGCAGCATTCTGACTTCAAGTGCTACTTTCTGATGCGCGATGCGTGATGCGTAAAGCAGGTTTGAATGCTGAATCGAAACAGGCCGCTGCTGGACGAGGCGACGCTGCCGGATGTGTCCAACTGCGGCGTCAACGTGCCGTCGCCAGACATGCTCACGCCGCAGCGCTCGGCGGCCTCCATTTGGACCTGGGCGCCGTCACACCCCTTCGTGCCCCTGGAGGAGGATTTAGTGGCCGCCCGCATGCGCGGCGCGCGCTGGGCGGCGTGGGTTGCTGAGGGACTGGCGACCGTCCGGCGGCTGTGGGCGAGGTTGTGGCGCAAGAATGAGGACGCAAGGGTGAGGAACATCGCTGCTCTTCCAAGTCGTGGGCATGCTGCCCAAGCAGAGCCTCTGTGACGATGAACACTTCGACTCGTCAGCCAAGACGTGTGACAGCAGCTGAAACTGCCCCAGGGGCACGCGCGCATGCTCATGTCCAGCCGCACGCTCTCTCAGAAGCTGTTTCGGGGATGGCGAATATCCAGTGCATGAACTTGAGCGCTGAAGGTGCCCTGGAACGTCCTTTGACTTCTTCGTGGTGGGGCTCGCCCCTATGCCGTCAAAACCTGGCATGAGCCCTTCCTTATGTGTGCTTGTCTCGGCAGGTCCTTCGGCCATAGCCTGGAACTGAAGAGCTTGCTGACATGCCCTCATATTCATTCTGCTTGCAGTGCGCGATCGTTCCGGCTGGTGACGGGCGGTGGCGCAGGGTGCACTGCGCCAGCAGCGCACCACAGATCTCTCAGCAATGTGATGTGGAATAGGAGTTGCTGCTGACATGCAAACCTGCCTGCAGCGCGCGGTCACTTTGGCGCGCGACGGGCGGTAGCGCGCTGTGCACTGCGCCCGAAGGCAGCCACGGGCGGGGTGCAGCAGTGAGATCTGAGATGGAAACCGCTGATCGCCCTCCCTCTTGTACTGCTCGTTACTGCTCGCAGCGCTGACCATCTCTGCAGGCGACGGGGCGGCAATGAGGGTTGCACTTTGCCGTAAAACAGTGTAACTCACGACTCGCATGGAAACCACTGAACCTTCGTCCCTTCGATATGCCGGCAGTGCGCGGTCGTCTCGGCGCGTGACGGGCGGTGGCGCGCTATGTACTGCGCCAGCAGGCAGCCGCGGGTGACGGCGTGCCGCGCCGCGGGCGTCAATTCGGTGGCGCCGCCGCCGCCGCCGGCCAAGCTGTGGGCCCTGGGCGTCGGCGACCGGGGCGCCTGCCCCTGGGTGAGAATATATTTTTCGTAAAAAAGTGCCAGCTATGCGCCGCCACCGCCAGACAAGCTTGCAGAAGCTGTGGGCCCTGGGCGTCGGCGACCTGGGCGCCCGTCCCTGGGTAAGACTGCTGCCAGCTGAAACATGGATGCCATGTTTGCCACAGGCTTGAAGCATATATAAGCAAAGAGTCGACTATCCCGCAATCGTCTACGCAACTTGAAGCTCTGTGAAGCTTTGTGCGGGAGCTGCACAACGACCAGCACCTTGATGGGTTTGGGCACTGTTGGCTGGCTCAGGCACGCGCAAGGCCTGTTGGCACCAACCTCACTCTCTGTTGCATGCCGAGAGTCTTGAGTTCAACAAACAGCAGCAGTGACCTGGCGCAGGGAAGTGGCCACAATCTGGTTGCTGTTTCTCACTTCATGCGATTCAACAGCTCAACCTGACTGCTGTCGGGCCTTGAGGTTGCTCTGCCGGTCCGGCCATCGAGAACGCATACTTCAATGCGATAATTCTTCTGGCTGCCGCAGGGCTTTGCATCTGCGCTGCTGGCGATGGCGAATGAGGATCTGGCGCTGCTGCGAATGCGAATCTGGCGCCGCGGTCGCTCATTTCTCATAAACCTCATAATTAAATGACTCGTTTTCTGGCGGCCACAGGGCTTTGAGTTTGCGCTGCCGGCGACGGCGAAGGAGAACCTGGCGCTGCGGTCGGTGCTGGCGGCCGGAAAACTGGACGCCGCGTGGCTGCCGCTCCAAGGTGCTGTTTTCAAGCAATCTGTATGTGCCACGCGCATTATCCATTGTGCGCTACCTTCTGGGAGCGGGATGGCCGGACAACTGGATTGCCGCATGGCTGCTGTTCCAGGGTGCGCATCTGCCCACCTGAAGCCTGTCTCCGTCTTGAAGAACCTCCACGCACTGCCAACAGGCCTGAACAGCTTCCGAAAGCTGCAGCAGAACGATGGACGTTGCGTCGCTGCTGCTCCAAGGCGGTGCCCTCGCGATGCACACAGCTAACCGTCGGCTTTCACATGTCGAGGCAACGGTTCTCCACCATCACGCCTGCGGCAGCAGAATGCAGATCGCCACCTTGTTTAGAAACCCTTTCCGGTACCCAGCTGAACTTCCCATGTGCGCATGTGCAGGTCCCGACTGGAAGGTGCCGGGCAGTCGAAGCAGCGTGGCCACTGTGTGAGCCTGCTGCTGCATCTGCGGCCGCGGGCGCCAGCAGATCGAGTGTGGGTGCCACATCTGTACCTGGCGCTGGCTGGCAGATTGCCAATCCTATTCTGCGAGGAGCGCGCCTCGCCCAGGAGAACTAACATTGTACCATACGTAGCTATCGGACGGCAGTATTTTAGCTCCCAGTGTGTACTATTCTTAGGCATTGTGTCGACTGGAGAGCGCTCTGGGTCGACACAGACAAGCACGAGCATCGAGTAGTTGCAGGCGCAAATTGCGGCAAGCCACAACCAATTGTCTTGAACAGCCTGAAGCCGAGCTTCAGCTTCAGAACGCGTAGTCCTATTTGAGGGTGAAGTATGTGGCACGTACGTGCCATGAGGTCATATAGAAGGGTGTTATTGAAAGCCTCAGCGTGTGTTGGAGCCCTTGGCGTGCGCTGGCAAATGGCAGGCTTTTGGCAGGCTTCCTTGAAATTAGGTGTCGCAAACGCTGGTAGCATACCCGCGCACCTTTGCAAACACTTAACTCGCAGCATGGCCACACCAACGAGCCGCTCACATGCCAGCGCGGTCAAGCGCGCAAGCCGCATCAAGCTTTCTGTTGTTGATGGTTTGTGGCCAGCAGCATGGTTCATGTCAAGAACTTTAGCCCCGTTCATGGTGGCGGGCCACACGTGCCGCTTCTCCGTCATTGTGCATTGCTGTCAGCTGATGCCAGCCTGCAGCGCGTCGCCGGGAATGCGTACCTAGCTCCTGGGTGTATTCCTCGGCAATGTATGGCCGTCACCCTGTGTAGCTGTGTTCCGTCATCAGTGTGGTTCAGCTGACGGCCCGCCGCCGTGGGGCGCACAGCACCCTGGCGTACTCCCCAGGCAGCATACCGCGCCGCTTTCTTCCGTCATCGTGTGTGGTGTTCAGGTGACTGCTGCCTGCGGCGCGCCGCTGCGGGCGCGCAGCACCCTGGCATATTCCTCAGCTGTGTACTGCCGCCACACGGTGCCGCCCTCGTTGGCCAGCACATGCGTGTGGTACTGCAGCAGTGCCATCCTGTGGCCTGCGGCAGCAGCAAAGACAGGAGTATATGCTGAACCGTTGGTTACGTAGTATTCGCAGGAAAGGTTACCCGCACGCTCGCTGGTCAGAAACCTCAACAGCGTCATGTGACCCAGCTCCATGTGTCTGCGTGGGGCAACATTGGCAGGCTGGGCGTGGTTGATGAGGATGCGGAATAAAATGACCAGCAAATCATGTCTGTCTCAGAATCTCACCTACGGACACGATGGCGCCAACGCGGCCCTTCAGCTGGCCGTACAGCTTTCCCTCTGTGTCCTCGTCCAGCGCCCCAGTCGCCTGCGGTACAAGGGTTTCATAGGTTTAACATTTCACCGCTGTGACAGAGGACGCCAGCTGGGCGTACAGCCCTCGGCCCTCTGTGGATTCGTACAGCGCGCCGGTCGCCTGGGGCAGGGGTATTCGGTTTGGGTTATTGGGGTTTTATTGGGGTTTTCCCTTTCAGCTAAGATGTACTGCTGATGCCGGCGCAGGAACATGCAGCGGGGTAGCCGCAGGCGGGCGCGGCGTCACGTTCAAAGCATCGAACAGCGGACAAGCTTTCGGTGAAGGATCCTTGCGTTCGTCTGGATTCTTGTTTTCGCTGGTCATTCTCACCTCGTCCAGGAAGGCGAGGGCGGGCGCGTGCAGCAGCAGGCGCAGCCAGGCGACGCGCTGCTGCTCCCCCAGCGACAGCATGTGCGCCCAGTCCGCCTCCGCCCCCAGCCCCCCCACCCGCTCCACGAGATCTGCGATATCATGACAACGCATGATGCAAATGAAGCTTCGAATCACAGTTGTAGGAGACATCGCTTTGGGCTCTGGTGCCAACAGCGACAGTATGTGCGCCCAGTCCGCTGCCCCCCATCCGCTCCACCAGGTCTGCACGGTGCACGGAAGAACTATGGTTGGTTGAGTATTGTTTTGTATGTTGCTTGATATCAGATTGCGATGCTCGAATCCATGTGTGCGGGGGGGGGGGGGGGGGGGGGGGGGGGGGGGGGGGGCGGCGGCGGGC
>JAABUW010003803.1_pt1 | contig 21094 bp, 20 predicted proteins | sample 5560081 | NCBI WGS metagenome assembly JAABUW01 (sample SAMN10711882, study PRJNA513363) | rock metagenome | isolation source: Antarctica rocks | place: Antarctica: Victoria Land, Knobhead sud
TTCTCGACTATTGAGTGTGGTAACCCAATCGTCTCGAGAAGCGGGCCGTCAGCTCACTGCGACACGCCCAAGCTAGGGCTCATCTCAACGGTCCTCCGCCCCAGTTCTGAATAAGCCTCCGGGAGACTCTCCACTGGAAGAACCCCACCGAGAAACTCAACGAACTCCTGATCCAAGCCGGTGGCGCATTGACCACTTGACACCGCCAGGTAATCCAAATGGTTGGTTCCCCTTGCTCCGCCTCACGCGCCTTCACCCACGCGTCCACCTGGTCCCACGGCATTATCTCGCCGGCCAGAAACCTGTCTCTGAACGCCAACACGTCCACCTCCAAATCGGCTACAGACGCGACGGCCTCAGACAGAGCCCGCTGGTAGGTGGTCGTCTCCTGGCTCAGCTGCACCGGCCCTCGAACCTCTGACAACGAAGGGCCGTTCACCCGACGGCCCCGCTGCGCGACGGGCGCCGGCACTGCGGCAGCCAGATCCTGCGCCTCCTTGAGGAGGTCGTCGAACCCGAACGGTTCCTGAAGATTCAGGTAGTCACTCACGAAGCGCTTGCTCACCAGATAGTCCCACTGGCTGTCCGGGACCGCGTGTCGAAGCCGGCGCGCTAGTAGCTCGCGGGCTTGGGCGTCATCCACGCGCATCAGTTTAGCGACGCCTCAACAAGATGCGCAAGCTTAGAGAGCATGAAGCAGATCACCGACTCATGGCACCGGCTCATCGACTGCCTCGTCCCGATGCTTGACGACCTGACCCGGATGCTCACGGCGACTGCCAAGGCAGTCCTGGCCGCTGTCGCGGTGCTGGCGGCCCTGGCCGCGGTGGCCGGCACCTGGCCCTTCTAACCTCACCTCGCTCGGAGGCGCGGCTACGCCTGACGCGGCCAGTGCTCCCGTCGCGCAGCTGTCGCGGGCGGCGGTCGGGGGTTGCGAATCACGCGACCCCCGGTGCGCGATCCGCCGAGCACGATTGGAAAGGGGGCCCGATTGCCCTCGTGCCGAGACGATCGGTTTCGGTACGGCAGAGCGGCGCTCTTGGAGGCGTATCGAAACCTGGCTGACCTGCTCGGACGGGCGGTCCGCGGTGTTGTGGTTCGGGGGACTGAGTCAGCCGCCGTAGGCGTCGGCGGTGGCGTTGAACAGCACGAGGTCTAGTGGGGTGAGGCCATCGGCGCGTACGTGGCTGGTGGTGTGGGTGTCGGCCCAGAGCTGGCTGGAGCGCAGGTCGCCGATGCGGTAGCCGAACTGGGCGAGGACTTCGTAGGCGTAGCGCTGGCAGTTTCCACCCTCTTCGATCGGGGACAGGGTTCTCGGCGTCGGGTAGCGGGAACCGTCAAAAGGCACCGATCACAGCTACGCCGGCCACCTGCGCGCCGGCGTCAGCCACCCCACCGGTACCTCGACGGGCTCGCCCACCCGCTCAGCGTGCTGCCGACCACCGGAAGCCCGCAGGTGAGATTCATTATTTGCAGGTGAGGGAAGTGCCGGTACCGGTGCAGCACTTCGTCGTGCCCGTGCAGCCATTCGAGTCCGCGTCGATCTCCGTCAGCCTGGAACGAGCCAACCCAGCAGCCGTAGAGTCCTTGCTGCGGTCGCTGCCTGCGTGGTTCGGCATCGAAGACGCGATCGTCGGCTATGTCGCTGCCGCCGCTCGGCTGACGACCTACTTGGCGCGTGACGCGGAGAGCGCTCCGGTGGGAGTGGTCCTCCTTGAGCGGCACTATCCGGAGACCGCCGAGTTGTACCTGATGGCCGTTGCTCCCACCCATCACCGAGCTGGAATCGGCCGGGCACTGCTGCGCGCCGTCGAAAGCGATCTGACCGCCGACGGGGTGACGCTGTTGGAGGTGAAAACCGTAGGGCCGTCTCAGCCCGATCTAAACTACGCCCGCACCCGGCTGTTTTACCAGGCCACCGGGTTCCAACCAGTGGAGGAGCTGCGCGGACTCTGGGGAGACACCCCGTGTCTCATCATGATCAAGACACTGATCCCCGGCCAAAGATGACCACGACCTCCTCAGTTCCAGTAGCGAGCCGGCGACTGGGCCAGGCGAAACCAGGTCGGCGAGAGCCGCGCAAGCAGTCCACGATCCATGTCACCTTCTAGTCGCATTTTCGCATGGGCGCGTCCACACCCGCCCGCGCCACTTCACTGTGACGGCGCGCTGCGCGCATCCTCTCGGTCATGGCGGTGCCGTTGGTGGTGTCGACCGTGCGAGCCCGGCGACGCCACAGTCGTGCCTCTGCCCCTGATCACGACAAGAGTGGGACCCATGCCGCCGCACAAGACTTCCTCACCCCCAACGGGCCGTGCGTGCGGCCGCAGCGCCACCGCAGTCCCCTTGCGCGGTCCCCTTGCTGGCCTACGGACGCATGAGACGCATGCTCGATGACGTCTGATCAACTGCACTCTCACCTGACGGCCTACCTGGCTCACCGCAGCGCCCGGCCATCGGTGCCAGCACCCGGGCCCCTGACGGCGCTAAAGGGTGGATGGGCCAGCAGCCTCTACGCCTTCACCCAGCAAGCACCCGAGCTGAACGGGGCCGCCCCGAGGACGTTAGTGCTCAAGCTGTACGTACCAACCAGGCAGGGACGTGAGCACGCAACACGCGAGTGGCACGCCCTGAGGCAGCTTCGTGGCGCGGACTACCCCGTCCCGGAGGGCATCCTCTTCGAGCCGGACGCTCGCCCCCTCGGATCCCCTTTCATCGTGATGGACTACGTGCCGGCCACGTCCCTCTGGCACGTGTTCGAGGTCGCCGATGCGGGCAGGCAAGCCGCGCTCACGCAGGCCTTCGTGACTCAGCTTCTCGCCCTGCAGGCTCTCGACCCGCGCATCCTCCAGCCGACTGCCTCCTCGAGGGACCCGTACAGCTACCTCGACCACGAGCTGGCGCTGCTTCGCCGCGACAGTGAGGACTCACCGCACGTAATGCTGCCCCGCGTCATCGACTGGCTGGAGCAGGGCAAGGAGTCCGTGCCCTGCGAACGGCCAGCGATCCTCCACCGCGACTACCACCCCTGGAACGTGCTGGTCGATGCGGACGAGCAGTTGTGGGTCATCGATTGGGATTGGCAGATCGGGGACCCTCGCTTCGACCTGGCCTGGACGTGCATGCTGATGGAGCGAAGCGGATTCCACTCGTTCAGCAGCGATGTCGAAGACGAGTACGAACGCCTAGGTGGTCACGGAGCCGAGGGCTTGGGGTACTTCAAGGTCTTGACAACGGTGCGCTGGTTGCTGAACGTCCTGCCCCCAGAAGACCCAGACGTCCCGGTGGATGATGCGGCCCGGGCAGAGTTCCGGGCCTTCTTGATCGATCCAGTGCGGCGGGCGCAGACCTTCTTGGCTGAACGCACCGGCGTCGACGTGAGAGTAGAGCTGTAAGGGCACTGTCTGACGCCGTTCGACATCAAGCTGCCCGGTGGCCGGTCCGCGGCGAGACCGGCAAGCCTTAGCTCCGATGACCGCCGAATCCGGCAGACCTTCCCGGTACAGCGGTTCGGGTGGGTGCTCGGGAGCGGGTGCGGTGGCGTCTGGTGTCAGCGGAGTCGGAGCAGGCTGGCGTCGGTGGCTCGGAAGCCGCAGGCCTCGCGGTAGAAGCCGGTCAGGTGCGGTTCCTAGTCGACGTGCAGCCACTCGCAACCGGCTGCGGTGACCTCCGCGGCGAGCGTGCGGACGAGGGTGGCCCCGATGCCGCGCCGCTGGTGTGCCGGGTCGACGACGGTGTCGAGCAGGAACGCGTGGGCGCCGCCGTCCCAGACGGCGTGAACGAATCCGACCAGGGCGTCGCCGTCGACGAACGCCGCGACCCAAGTCAGGCTGTGCCGCGCCAGCCGCTGGCTCCACGGCTGCGGCGGCCCCGGCGTCGGGTTCCCGAAAGCGCGCGCGTGCAAGGCCGACAGCGCAGCGTCGTCGACCGGCGGGCGGATCCGGACCTCGACGCTGTTCCGGTGGACGGCGGTGATCTCGTCCACCGGCCGCCGCGGACCCCGCAGCCCGTGATGCCACACCTTCACGCCCGGGCCGAGTTCGGCCTGCAGCTCGACCGCCAGCGCGAGTCCTTGCTGCTCCCACGCGGCCTCGACCGCCGGGGACTCCCAGACGAAGTCGGTGATCGCGAGGTGCTCGAGCTGCGCGTTCCACTCCCGGAGGCGGTCGCCCAACGACGCGGACATCCCCGGGAGGCCGTCGACCGGGTCGCCGAACCCGCCGCCCGGAAGCGGCAGTCGCTCCCACAGCGGGTACCGGACCCCGTGCTCGGCCATCACCAAGACATCCACATCGCTCCTGCCGTTGCCTACTGCGGGAACGGTTCGGCTCCTAGACCGCCGGCTCCCGGATTGATGATCGACCCCTGGTCGCGTCACAGCCAGAGGAATTAGCCGCGCGGGCACCGTCACGACCTGTATCGAGCACCCGGCGTCGCCGGACCAAGGCCGTCCTCACCAGGCCGAGGCGGTCGGGCGCCAGACAACCCTCTGACCGGGTTGCTAGGTGTCGGCAACTCGTCCCGCCGTGCCTCATCCGATCGGTTTCGAGACGGTCGCCAGGGAGACGGAGTTGGTTGTACCGGAAGCCGTGCCGTGCGGCTGGTGGTGGGAGATGCGCGTTTGCTGTGGCACGACTTCCGGTACGGCCGCACGAGCTCATCGCCTGAGACCACCACCACCACTCAGGCGCGCCTTGGCCCGGCGACGGTCTCAGCCATTGCATGCACGGTGAAGGACTGGCAAGCGAGAGGCTGACAGTCCCCCTAGTAAGCTGGCGGTTCATGATCAGCGACGATGTCGCCCGCCAGGCCTCAGCGGTGGACGACGACTGGAGAGACAGCAAGTTTTCCCAACGTCGGCCCTCCATGGACACTCTTGCCTGGGTTGCGGCATCAATGGGCCAGGGCAGTCGCATCGCTGGCCACCGTCGATTAACTGGTGGCGCCAACTCCGCCGTTCATCGTTTGACGGTTGAGCGAGACAACACGCGAACCTCCGTGGTGCTGCGGCAGTACCCGCCGGGCAGCATTGCCCTGCAGACCGCTATGGAGACGGAGATCACCAATCTTAAGGTGGTGGCAGGAAGCCAGCTTCCGGTCCCGAGGATCTTGGCCGCTGACGTTGCCGGAGTTGCTACAGGGGGTGTGCCATCGCTTCTGATGACACGGTTGCCAGGCCAGGTTCACCTCAACCCGGCAGAGCACCGGTTGTGGATCGAGAGGATCGCCAAGTTCGCTGCCCACCTGCATTCCGTCGACATCCCGGCGCCGATTTTCCGACCTTGGAAGGACTCGTGGATCGCACCTCTTGGCCAGTTCCAGGTTCCAAACGGCGCGCAGAGGCCTGCCGTCTGGCAGGCAGCTTTCGATGCTATGGAAGCACCGCCGCCCGAGGATGGTCCCGTCTTTCTGCACTGCGACTACCTGCCCGTTAACCTGTTGTGGTCGCGTGGCAACATCACTGGACTCACCGACTGGAATAGCCTCCATCGAGGGTCTCGCGCCATCGATGTCGGACAATGCCGGCGGTATCTGGCGGCACTGTACTCGCCCGAGTGGGCGGAGCAACTCAGCTCGCTTTACGAATCGATCGCGGGCGTAACTCTCCACCCGTGGTGGGATTTGTACGCCTTGCTTCATCATGACAACAACGGACCAAAGTCGATCTGCCGTCAGGTTGCTGGACGCCGCCCAGTCGATGTTTCGGGCATGACAGCTCGCGTCGAGGTCGCCGTCGGACAAGCATTAAAGCGCCTCGGTTGAACCCCGTGCGCCGTCATCTGACGACCTTCAAGCCTGCGGTGAGTAGATTGACCTGCCATTTTGGAGTCTGCTCGTCGCCCGCCAGAGCACTTAGCGCCCGTCGCCGGTCAGTCATCCGCTTACCCGGCTCCTGCAGGCACGAGGTGCGGTCGAAACCGCACGGCCGCGATGTCCCAGCTCAGAGCGTTACGAGGCTGGGTGTTGACCCGGGCGGCCAGCTCGGTCAGGGAGGGGGGGCCGATCGGTACCTCTACCGGGCTTTAACCGAGGTGGCAAACGCTCGTGGAGCGAGCGCAACGCAGTCGTACCGAATCGATCGGTTATGGGCCGGTGGACCAGCTCTCCCAGTCGGGGACGCGGGACGATCGCCGCGGGCGTCACGCCGCCGGCACCGGTTGGCCGCCGGGCGGGGTGAAACCTCGATGTGCCCGTCAAAGATGTCTGGGTGTTCGACTCGATGACGGTGCCGGACGACGGTCGGGTGCCGGCCGTGTGGCAGTGAGCTGTGGCGTTCCGCTGGTTCCGCTGCGACCGCATCGACGCCGCCGACCTGACCGCGCAAGTAGTCGGGTCGATGGCCGCGGTTGAGTAGCCGACCCGCCACCGCCCCTCTCCCCGCGAGGACGGTGGCGCTCAGCCGGGGTGTCCCTCCCGTGGCTTCGTTGTCCGTCAGCGGCAACTTTTTACCGGCGCTTCATCGGCCGGCCATGTCGATGGGTGACCGTGGCCGGGTCGGCGGGTGGACCACGAAGCGGGGGAGCGGACATGGTGTGGGACCTGGTGGCAGCGGTGATGACACAGGTGCTGGTCGGGTTGATCGTGGCCGCGGTCACCGCGGTCGCTTCCCGGGCGACGGGTTCCCGGCGCGCCCGTAATCCACGAGCCGTTTAGGCCTCGTCCAAGGCCTCACCGAAGTCACGGAGGGCCTTGCTGCTCCGCGTGCTCGCTAACAGGTGACCGGCGGCCAGGGTGAGCGCGATCGGCCACTCGATGACCGACAGCGCCGCGAGGGTGGCGATCCCACCGATGTAGGCGAGGTCTTGGCCGGGGGGCAGCGAGACCGTCCCCACCACGGGCAGCTGGATCTGGACGCCGTTGCGGTCAGCGGCCTGGCCGGCGGCCCGCTGGGTGCGGCCGGTGGCGGCATCTGCCGCGGACTGCCGGGTCGTTGTCATGGGCAAACCTCTCGGTTGTAGCGTGCTGGGCATCGTGTAGGTGAACATCCGACGAACTTCTGTGTCGGAACCGGCTCCTACCTAACCCCTCAGGATCGAGACCCGTCATGGCGACGCCCACCCCTCATACGACCACCGATTCAACGACGACCCTCGGCGACGCGGTCGATCCGGGCATGGAGGCCACGACCCCCACTACGAGCCCGACGGCCGGACCCGGTCAGCACCAGACGATCCCCGGGCTCTCGAACCTGACTTTCGGGGGCTTGGTGGAGCCGAAGCGGGTGCTCTGGCTGGGTGGCCTGGTCGGGCTCGGGCTCGTGGGTCTGTTGGAGTGGCCGGTCGTCGCCGCGGTCGGGGTCGGCAGCTATGTCGCGGAGCAGTTCGCGAAGAGCGACCGCTCAGGTCACACCGCCGTCTGACTTTCGCGGGGCGGTGCCCGGGTTCGGTGCTGCCGCCCCGCACGCAGACGGTGGGTGTGCTGCACCTGCTGGCGCGCGTGCGCGGTACGTGCGGGGGGCGAGCGAGGCAGAGTCTTCCGGCCACCGCCCAGCGGCGGCTGGTTGGTGTCGCCGTTCGCCCGACGAGCGCAACCCAGCGGTGAGGTGGATTGCGTTGCCTGCACCTCGTCGGTCCGCGGGTTGGTTGCCTGCGGCGACCTCCACCGGTTCCGGGAATCTCAACCGGTAGACGGGGCATCGACGGCCGGCCCTGGGGTCGACATGTCTTCTGGGCGACTGGGGCGACCACGCTGGTCACGCCCCACCGAGGGCGACGTCGCGGGGGGTGAGCGTGACCAGTACTGGAAGCCGAGACGCTGGTCCGCTTGTGGCAGTTGGGCGCGCAACGCCGGATAGGCCACGAGCTCAGCCCGGAGACCGGGCGCGGTCGGTGCGGTCCGCGACCGCATCCCCGGAGAGACCGGCGACGGGGTGGCGTGAAGCGGGCGAGTTGGAGATGACCCGGGGGGTGAGGGGTGTTCGCTGCGGCGCTGACGGCACTTGGGGGGCTCGTACGCCGGGTGGATGTCGCCGCGTTACCGCGCCAGGTGCTGGATGCGGTCTCTCCGGGTCAGGTGGGGGGCCGGCGGGCTTGGGAGTCCGGGGACCGGGCGGTCATCGAGGTCCGTGATCAGGGCCCGCTGAGGCGGGCTGACCGGACCCGTGTGTTGGAGGAAGCTTTCGAGCGCCTGCCGGGGGTCGGGTGGGCGCGGGTGAACGGTCCACTGGCCCGGGTGGTGATCGCCCTGCTCCCAACCGGTCCCGGCGCCGGAGTCGGGCGTCGCGGGTTGATGGAGTTGGTGGCGGTGGTCGACCGTTGGGAGGCCGAACAGCAGACCCCACGGGGACTGCCGGTGGGTGGGTCCCCGGTGGATCGGGCCGTGGATCAGCCGTCGGTGACGATCTTGGCCGCGGATGCGGTCGGGGTGGGGTTGTCCCTGCTCGGAGGTGCGGCCGGGTCGGGGACGTTGGCGGCTGAGGTCGCGTCGGTGGTCCCCTTCCTCGACACCCAGCCGAGACTGCGCGGGCTGGTGGAGTCCTGGCTGGGCCAGGGGGCGGCGGATCTGGCGATCGGGGTGACGAACGCGGTCGCGCAGGGCTTGGCCCGGGGCGTGGTCGGGTTGGCTTTGGACATCGCCTACCGGGGGGCTCTGCTCACCGAGGCCCGCGCCCACCACGCGGTGTGGCAGGCACGGGCGTCGCAGTATCTGGCCACCCCGGAGGCGGCGGGGGCCGCTGACCTGGGGGCGCCCCGGCTGCGTCGGCTGCCGCCGGGGCCGATCGAGGCGTGGGCGGACTCCGCCGTGGGCGCGGCGGGAACCGGGTTCGCGGTGGGGTTGGCAACCACCGGGGGGATGACCGGGGCGGGGCTGGCGATCGCGGCGCTGCCCAAGGCGGGGAAGTTCGGGCGGGAGGGTTTCGCGACCCAGCTCGGCCGGATTGCGGCGAACCGGGGCGGGCTGGTGGTGGACCCGTCGGTCCTGCGCCGTCTGGACCGGGTCGACACCGTCGTGATCGACGTCGATGCGGTCCACACCGGGCGGACAGCGCTGGCCGGGGTGAGCGTGCTGGCGGGAGCGGATGAGTCCGAAACCCTCCTGCAGTTGTACGGCTTGTTCCGTCCCGCCGCCGCCGGGGTCCACCGCGGGCAGGGATGGAGTGTCGGCCCGGTCGCCGATCTTGGGGTGGTCGGGCGGCTGGGGGTCCGGGAGAGCCGGCGGTTGCTGGCCGACGGTGCGGTGTCGGTGGTGGGGGTGGCCCGGGGACGGCGGCTGATGGCGGTCGCGGGACTGCGGCGGGAACAATCGGAGTCCTTCGAGGCCCTCGCCGCGGCGTGCCGCCGCGCGCAGCGGCGCCTCCTCCTGGCGATCGGGGAGGACCCGGCAGGGACCGCCCGGGCGGGGGTGCTCGCGGATCGGACGGTGCCCGGGGGGCCGCGGCTGGTCGCCACGGTCCGGGACCTGCAGGCCGAGAAAGCGGTGGTGTTGCTGGTGTCGCGGGACCGGGCGGCGTTGGCGGCCGCGGACTGCGGGATCGGGGTCGACACTGTCCCCGCTGCCGGTCCGGGTGCCGGTCCTGGTGGTGGTGGCGATTCGGTGGTGCGGTCAGCGCCGTGGGGGGCTGATGTTCTGATCGGTGGGGATCTGGCGTTGGCGGCGTTGTTGATCGACGCGTGCGGTGTCGCAGCGACGGTCAGCCGGCGCAGTGTCCAGCTCGCGCAGGCCGGCAGCGCCCTGGGGGGGATCGCGGTCGCGACAGGGGCATCGCAGGGGCGGGCGCAGCGGTCCCTGCTGGCGGTTAACGGGGCGGCCTGGGTGGCGTTGGTCTACGGGGGGTGGGCGGCGCTGGAACTGGCGCGCCGGCCTCTGTCGCCGCCGGTGTCGCGGGTCCCGTGGCATGCGTTGCCCGCGCAGGCGGTCCTGGCCCGCCTCGACAGCGGACCGGGCGGGCTAAGTGACGCCCAGGTCCGCGACCGCCGCGGCGGGAGTCCATCCCTGGTGGACCACCCCAGTTTCGTCCGGGCGGTAGCCGATGAGTTGGCGAACCCGTTGACCCCCGTCCTGGCTGCAGGGGCCGCGGTGTCCGCCGCGGTCGGATCGGTCGTCGACGCCGGGCTGGTCGCGGGGGTCAGCGCCGTGAGCGCCCTCATCGGGGGCGCGCAGCGGTTGCGGACCGATCGGGCGTTGACCGGTCTGCTCGCCACTTCCGCGGTGCGGGCGACGGTCCACCGCAACGCAATGGAGGTGTCCACCACCGCCGAGGACCTGGTCCCCGGCGACCAGATCGAGCTGCGGGCCGGGGATGTGGTGCCCGCGGACTGTCGGATTCTTCACGCGGACATTCTCGAGGTCGACGAGTCGTCCCTGACCGGGGAACCGTTCCCCGTGGCCAAGCAGGTCGACCCGGTCTTGGCGGGCACGGTGGCGGACCGCCGCTCGATGGTCTACGAGGGGACGACCGTGACCGCCGGGCACGCGACCGCGGTGGTTGTCGCGACCGGGTCCGCGACCGAGGCCGGCCGCAGCGCTGCGGCGACCCGGGGGGCCGCCCCGATCACCGGGGTCCAGACCCGGTTGGAGAAGATCACCAAGATCACCCTTCCGATCGCGCTGGGGTCAGCCGGCGCGGTGGTTGCCGCCGGCGCGGTCCGGGGCCGCGCCGTCCGCGACACCCTCGGAGCAGGGGTCAACCTCGCGGTCGCCTCGGTCCCGGAGGGCCTGCCGTTCCTGGTGACCGCCGCGCAGCTCGCGGCGGCGCGGCGGCTGTCCCGCTACGGGGCCCTGGTCCGCAACCCCCGCACGATCGAAGCTCTCGGCCGAGTCGACGTGCTGTGTTTCGACAAGACCGGCACCCTTACCGAAGGCAGGATCGCGTTGACCGCGGTCGCCGACGACATCACCGTGGTCCCGGTCGCCGACCTCGGCGACCCGGGCCGAATGATCCTCGCGGCGGCGCTGCGCGCGACCCCACCCGGTGTGCGCCTCGCGCGCCTCGGCTCGCAGACCGATCAGGCCGTCCTCGCCGGCGCGGCCATGGCCGGGATCGATCGCCACCGCCGCGGCCAGCGGCGCTGGCAGGTGTTGGCCACCCTTCCGTTCCAGCCCGCGCGGGGTTTCCACGCCTGTCTGGGGCTCCAACCCGGCCCGGACAACGGCGGCGCGGCGGTGCTCAGCGTGAAAGGCGCCCCGGAGTCGGTGTTCCCGCGGTGCACCCACCAGAGCCGGGGCGGTGCCTCGCGGGCGATGCACCGCGGTGACCGCCACCGCCTCGACGCCCGCGTCCACGATCTGGCCGCGCAGGGCTACCGCGTCCTCGCGGTCGCCGAACGCAGCGCCGTCCCCGCCGCGGACCTGGCCGACGGTGACGTCGGTGGCCTGTGCCTGCTTGGGCTGCTGGTCTTCAGTGACCCGATCCGGGCGACCGCGGCCCGGTCGGTGGCCCAGCTGCGCGCCGCCGGCACCCAGATCATCATGATCACCGGGGACCACCCCGGGACCGCGACCACGATCGCGGAACGCCTGGACGTCCTCCGCGACGGGACCGTGGTCACCGGACCGGACCTTGACCACCTCGACGACCGGGCCCTGGCGCTGATCCTGCCGACCCTCAGCGTGGTCGCCCGCGGCACACCGGCGCACAAGATCCGGATCGTCCAGGCCCTGCAACGGCTGGGCCGGACGGTCGCGATGACCGGGGACGGCGCGAACGACGCCCCCGCTATCCGACTCGCCGACGTCGGGATCGCCCTCGGCCGACGGGGAACACCAGCGGCGCGGGCAGCGGCCGACCTCGTCGTCACCGACGACCGGCTCGAAACGATCCTGGCCGCGCTCGTCGAGGGCCGGTCGATGTGGAAATCGGTGCGCCAGGCTCTCGCGATCCTCGTCGGGGGCAACCTCGGGGAGATCGGGTTCACCGTCCTCGGCGCGGCCCTGACGGGAGTCTCACCGCTCTCGACCCGGCAGCTGCTGGTCGTGAACCTGCTCACCGACCTCGCCCCCGGCCTCGCGGTGGCGCTACGGGCGCCGACCGCCGCCACCGGCGACGACCTGCTGCGGGAGGGTCCCGAGGCCTCCCTCGGGGCGGCCCTCACCCGTGACATCGCCCTCCGCGCCGCCGTCACCGCCGCCGGGGCGACCGCCGCCTGGGCCGCCGCGCACGCCCTCGGTCTCGGCGCGGTCGCCCCCACCATCGCCCTCGCCGGGCTGGTAGGCACCCAACTCGGGCAGACGATCGCCGTGGACCCGGCCAACCGGACCGTGGTCGTGGCCAGCGCGGGCTCAGTGGCCGCGCTGGCCGCGATCATCCAGACGCCGGTCCTAAGCGCGTTCTTTGGCTGCACCCCCCTCGGGCTCGGCGGATGGGCGATCGCCGCGACCGCGTCGGCCGCTGCAACCGCCGCCGCCGGGATTGCCGCCGCCCTCACCCCAGGACCCGTTCCCCTCACCGACGCCCCGCCGCCCAGCGCGCTACCCAGGCCGACCACAGCACGCCCCACCCCTCCAACACCGGCCACTGACCGGCCGCCGGCCCTGCCGCCGCCACCAGCGCCGGCCGCGGCGACGGCGCGGACGCCGCCGCGGCGGTCGGTGCCTGCCCCGCGGCCGGCTCATGCCTAAGACGATCTCCGGCCACCCAGCACAGTCCACGGTGCTCTCCGAACCCGCGGAGCTGGTGACCCCGTGGACACGGGACTTCGACGATTTGCGGTATGAGGGACGGCGGCTGTTCGCCGAAGCCCTGGGAACGTTCATGCTCGTACTCGTCGCTGCCGGCGCGCCCGTGGTCAACGCCCAGAGTCGCGGCCGGGTCCCCCTCGACGCCCAGGTCGTCGCACCCGCCCTGATGGTAATGGCGGTCATCTACTTCATGGGCACCGTCAGTGGGGCGCACCTCAACCCCGCTGTCACCCTCGGGTTCGCCCTGCGCGGCAACTTCCCCTGGAAACGGGTCCCCGGCTACCTCGCCGCGCAGCTCGCCGGTGGTGTCGCCGCCGCGTGGCTGCTGCGGGCCATGTTCTCCGATATCGGCCATCTCGGGGCGACCCTGCCCGGGCCCGGGATCGGCGCGGGCGCCGCGGTGCTCACCGAGATGGTGCTCACCGCCGGACTGGTCAGCGTGATCCTGGGGACGGCGTCCGGGGCGCGCAACGTCGGCAGCAACGCCGCGGTCGCCGTCGCCGGGTACATCGCCCTCGCCGGGCTGTGGGCCGCCCCGATCAGCGGGGCCTCGATGAACCCTGCCCGCTCCCTCGGCCCGGTCATCGTCGGCGGCCAGTGGACAGACTGGTGGGCCTACATCGTCGGCCCGGCCGCAGGCGCGGTCATCGCCGTCGGCTTCGCCCAGATCCTGCGCGGAAAAGCCACCCGCTCCGGCGACCAGGCCGCCCAAGGATCGAGCTGACCGTCCGCGGACAGCAACACCGGATAGCAGAGGCAGTGACGCTGCGGTCTCCTCGTCTCCTGCGGCCGGCCCGAACCACCCCGGCGTTCCCACCGGTCCACCCCGTCACCTAGTTGTTGCGGTGCATGACGTCGGTGACGCGGGGATGAGCGTGGGGTGGGCAGCGAGACGGGCGGCCCGCCTCAGAGCTGTGAGCGACATCCCCCGACCGAGCACGTCCGGCTCGAGGACGGACCGCCGTACCAAAAACCGCTCCAGCGGCCGATCACACCTGCACGAGTTCGACGCCCATGGAGTCGGCGGGCCGCCGCACCGCGGCGGCCGTGCTGAAACCGATCGTTAACGGTACGAGCAGGGCGGGACGGCGACACGCCGGGGTGGGTCGTACCGAAAGTCGTGTCGTAATTGGTTGGGTGTCCGATGACCGGTCATCATGGTTCGGTACGACGGGGCGGTTCCGGTGTTGGACATGGGGAGTGTCCCGGGCCGGGTGGGTCTGCCGTGTGGATGTGGGTCGTCGAGTGGTCGAGGAGGTCGACGGTGTCGGTAGAGGTGCGCGGGGCCGAGGCAGCGGACGTCGAGGGGATCCGTTCGGTGGGGCGGGCGTGCTGGCCGGACACCTACGCCTTCGCCGGCGGGAGCTACATCGAGCACGGGCTTGCGTTGTGGTGGTCGGTTGAGGCCACCGAGCGCAGCCTGCGGGACACCGCGGTGATGGTCGCGGTCGAGGGGGGCCGCGTCGTCGGGATGGGGAACGTGGACCTGCGAGGTGAGACCCCGACGATCTGGAAGCTGTACGTGCTGGTGGAGATGCGCGGGGCCGGTGTTGGGACCGCGCTGCTGGACGCCCTGCTAGACCGGATTCCGGACTCAGCGGACGGAGTCCGGCTGGAGTACACCGACGGAAATGCCAGCGCCGCCCGGTTCTACGCCCGGCGCGGGTTCGTCGAGACCGCCCGGGAGCCGGGGGAGAGGCCCGAGTGGCCGGACACGGTGTGGACCCGCAAGCCGCTTCCCGGGACGGGCGAATCGTGACCGACGGCGACTCCGCCCGGTTTGCTGTGGGTCGTGCAGAGGGCCTAGAGATCTGCCCAGAAGCTGTGGGACGACTTCCGTGGGGTCATGTCCGTGCCTTGCTGGCCTGTTCTGGACACGGTCGGGGACAAGGACAGATCTCGACCGGCCCGAAGGCCAACCCGCACTACCTCCCATACCGAAAGCCGTGTTACCTCGGCTGACTCTCGACGGACACCACCGGCCGGGGTGGGTCACGGGCAGCCCTCGCCGGTGGAGCGGTGACTACCGGTGTTGGTGACGGATGAGCGCTCCGAGTCCGAGCGCGATGATCGCGGAGCCGGCTGTAGCGAGGGTCACGGAGGGTCCGAGGTGGTGGGTGAGGGCAGCGGCGATGGGTAGGCCGAGGGCTGCGGCGGCTGCGACGGTGACACGTTGGGCGGTGAAGACGCGGGCGAGCAGTTCGGTGGGCACGGTGGCGGCTATGTGGGCGGTGACGGTGACGTTGGCCAGTGGGGTGCAGATCCCGGTGGCCGCGGCGGCAGCGAGGAAGCCGGCCCAGCCGGGGGCGGCAGCCAAAGCGGTGAACCCGGCGCCGGCGCCGGCCCAGGCCAGGCAGGCGACGGTGATCAGGGAGCGGTCGCGGACCCGGGGGGCGAGCAACAGCCCGATCAGGTTGCCGGCGCCGAAGGCGGCGACGGTCAGCCCGTAAGCGCCGATCCCGTGCCTGTAGCGGTCGGTGACCAGAAATGGGGTGGCCACGGTGAACCCGGCCCAGGCGATGTTGGCCAGTCCCCGCAGCACCAGGGCGTCGCGTAGGACGGGCCGGGTCGAGGTCAACCGCCACCCGTCGAGCACGTCACCGAGCAGGGCCCGCCCGCGCAGCGGTCGGGGCCGTGGCGCCGTCCCGGGCGGCGGGGCGGATTCGGGACCCGGACGGAGTCGGGTCAGGACGCCGGTCAAGCAGGCCGCGGACACCAGGAAGGTGGCGGCGTCGAGGGTGAACAGGTGGATCTCGGGGAGAACGGCGAGCACCGCGATCAGGCCCGGCCCGACGACCCGGGCGAGCCGGTCGGTGCTGTCCAGCAGCGAGATCATCGCGGTCCGCGCAGCGGGCTCGACCAGGCGGGGAACGCTGGCCTGCAGCGCGGGGACGACGAACGCGTCGAGTCCAGCGAGGACGGCGGCGACCGCGGCCAGGGCGGGCAGGCTCAACTTGCCGGTCAGGTCCAGGGCGGGGATGACGAGCACGGCCACTGCCCGCACGAGGTCGACCCGGCGGGCCAGCCGCAGCCCGTCGCCCCGGTCGGCCAGCCACCCGGAGACCATCCCCACCACCAGGAACGGGACCGTCTCCGCGAGTGACACGGCAGCGACCGCGGACGGGGACCCGGTCGCGGCGGCCGCCACCCAGACCAGCGCGACCGCGTACAGCCGGTCCCCGGCCGCTGACGTTGCCTGACCCGCCCACACCAGGGCGGGGATCCGGCGGCGCAGCAGGCCGCCGATTCCAACCCTCTCCACAGTGGCCACGACCACCACGCTCACTGACGACCGAGCCCTCGGGTAGAGGCGAACTGCGGATGAGTGGCGATAGCGTCCGCTGATGGACATGGCGGACCTGCGACTGGTCGACGCGATCGCCGAGCGGGGCAGCTTCACCGCCGCCGCTGCCCATCTGCGGATGTCCCAACCCTCGGTCAGCGCTCGCGTGGCCCGCGTAGAACGCACACTCGGCGCGCCCCTGTTCATCCGAGACCCCCGGGGAGCACGGCTCACCGAGGCCGGCACGGCCTCCCTCGGCTACGTCCGTCGCTGCCTCCGGCTGCTCGAGGACGGCGCCAGCGCGGCCGCCGCGCAGACCTCGGCACCGCCGTGGCGGATCGGGCTCCCCGCCTCCTACGCCCCCGCCCTGACCCCGCTTCTCCTGACGTTGCCCGCCGCCGGGGGGCGGCCGATGACGGTGAGCACCGGACACAGCCGCGATCTGCGCACCGCGGTCCTCGACGGCCGTCTAGACCTCGCCGTCGCCCACCCGGGCCCGCTGCCCGCCGGGCTCAGCCGCCGGCACCTGCTCGACACCCCAATCCTCGCCGTCGCCCACCCCGGGACCGACCCCGGCGATCCCGGCACCGGGTTTGCGGTGCACAGCTGGGCCACCGACGCCGAGGTAGTGGTCACCGACCTACTCGGACACGGCGTCGATCGTCGCCGGATCGCCCTCGTCTCACCCGCGACCACCGCCCTGGCCCTGGCCAGCCACCACGGGTACATCGCCGTCGTCCCCGAGCTCGCCGCGACCGACGAGCTCCGCCGCGGGACCGTCGCCCACATCCCGATGACCCTGCCGGCGACCAGCACCGCACTCGACTGGGTTCACCCCGCCACCCCCAACCCTGCCCTCGAGCAATTCTTCGAACTGCAGGTCGGCAGCTGACCGACGGGCGTCCGGGGATGTGACCGCCCCAACCGCAGCGGCCTTCCACTCGGACCGCTGCCCGACCCCGGGCGTCCGCCGGCGCGGCGGCCGCGGCACGGTGAGTCACCGACGTGAGCCCTGCCAAGAGCCGTCGCGGACCTTCTCGCGGGAAGCCGGGCACGGTCGGGCCGTTTTGGGACGATCTCGTCTCAGGCGGTCGGCGACGACCGAGGCTGTGCCCTTGGTCTCTATGGTTTGGCTGTGTCCGAGGCCGAGTCCGCGCTCTATTCCGAAGACGAGGAGCTTGTTGCTGCCGCGCGGCGGACCATCGACGAGTACGGGGATCAGGATGTGCACACCGTGGCTGCTGCTGTGCGCGACGAGCGCGGTGCGATTCACGTCGGGGTGAACCTCTACCACTTCACTGGCGGACCGTGCGCTGAGCTGGTGGCGCTCGCCAACGCCCGCGCCGCCGGTGCCCGCGCCCCCCAGACGATCGTGGCCGTCGGTGACGACGGTCGCGGCGTCCTGGCCCCCTGCGGGCGCGATCGCCAGGTGATGGCCGACTACCACCCTCGTATCCGGGTTCTCATCCCGACGCCCCAAGGACCGCGAGCGGTGCGCGGCGACGAGCTGTTGCCGTACACGTACCGCTGGCAGGCTCAGCAGGTCCAGCGGCTGCGGTTCCGTGGTTCGCATCTGGCAGCGGTCACTGCGGGCACGAAGCGGTGCACGATGCGCTTCAACGACCCGGTGCAGGTCGGGCCGGCGCTACTGGTTTTCGAGCTGGCCGAGCCGGTGACGATCCCGGGAGTTATCACGTCCACGGTTGCCAAGAAGGTCAGTGACGTCACCGACGAGGAGGCCCACGCCGACGGGATCGCCGGCGCCGCGAACGTCCTCCCGCAGCTGCGGGACTACTACCCCGACCTGACGGGCGATGACGACATCGTGATCGTGTCCTTCGAGGTTGACCCCGCGTACGTCCCACCCGCCTGACCGACCCACATACGGTCCGGCGGCTGAAGGGTGCTGCACCCTGCCGACCGTGACCGACCCCGCCGTCCGACCGTTCTCGGTGGCCCGACCTCGTCGACCTCCTGATCCTGCGGGCCAAGGAGGTCACCGACTGGCGGGCACGGTCCGTGGGTTTTACCGGGGAGTCGGCGTTCTTCGAGTCGGGGTTGACGTCACTGCGTCCGTGGGTCCAGCTGAACCTCACCGAGACCCGGCAGGGTTGCGGTCCGAGGTCTGCACGGTGAGGCGATGAAGAGCTCGTCGGAGTCGCCGCCGCCGCAACCGTCGGGGTGTACGTCGACGCGCGTCGGTCGTCGCCCACATTCGGACGGGTCCTGACTGTTGACCTGACCGTCGGCGTCCAGGTCCTCGTGCCCGCCGGGGTGTGCAACGGATCCAGGCCATCAGCCCCGGGGTGAACCCAGTACCTGTACGGGTTCACCTCCGAGTGGACGCCCGGCATGACCGGTGTCTCCAGCACCCCTCTGGACGAGTACTGGGGATCGTGTGACCGATCCCACTCGACTCGGGCGACCCGACGGAGGTGTCCACGAACGACGTCACAGCGCCGCGGCTGTCAGCTCTGCGCTGAGCCCGACCGAGGCGAACCGTCGTCGGCCTCGATGAGGTCTAGGACGCCCGCCGGGTGGAACGGGGTCGATCCTGCCCGCAGATGGGTCCACGGGAGCCAGGCCAGTGGTTGACCCGTGTCCCGCACCAACCCCGACCATCCCGGTTCGCTGAACCCCGCCTCGGCCAGGTCGCCGGTGACGACGAAACAGAGCTCGTGCACGGATGCGTCGCTCCCCGTCCGGAAGAGGTTCTCCACCACCCCGAGGAGCCGTGGGTTCACCAGCGTCGCGCCCACCTCCTCCCGGATCTCCCGGACCGCTGCCTGGACCGACTGCTCGCCCGGCTCGATCCCGCCGCCCAGCAGCCTGAGGAACGGTTCACCGCTGGAATCCGTCGAGCGGATGAGCATGATCTCCGCTGCCCGCCGCAGGACCACCAGCGCGGTCGGACGGATATGCGCCGGCCGGGGCGCCGGCCGCTCGGGCACGGCCGGGTCCACCGGCGGGGCTTCGTCGTCGGCGATCCGGGACAGCACGATCAGATCGACGGGTCCGTCGTGGGTGCGGCCCGCGCGGCGCAGCACACCCTCCCGCCGGAAACCGGCCTTCTCCGCGACCCGCTGACTGGCCGCGTTGCCCACCGCCGCGCGCACCTCCACGCGGGTGAAGCCCTGTCCCAGCACCCAGTCGGTCAACACCGACAGGGCTTCGGTCAGCACGCCCTGCCCCCGCACCCACGGCGCGGCCAGGTACCCGACCTCGACACTGCGCGCCAGCCAGTCGGCGCGCTTGAGATCGATGCTCCCGGCGTACCGGCCCTGGAACTCGATGACCCAGCCAGCACCGCGGCCCTCCGTTCGCACCCGAGCCGAGTGGACCGCGAACGCGTCGGCGTCGGCTGCGGTATAGGGGCGGGGAAGAGGCAACCAGCGCTGAGTCTTCCCGTCGCGGCAGGCGACGACCTGCCCGTCCCGGTCCGCCGGCGACGGCGCCCGCAGCAGCAGCCTGGACGTTCGCAGCTCGACCTGCTCGAACCTGCGGTCAGGCATCCCGCGACCGTAGACGTCGACCTGACCGGCGGTCCAACGCCTGCTCCGAGCTTCTCGGTCAGCGATCAGGTGATGTGGTGGGGGCTTGGTGAGGTGGTCGCGTCGCGCAGCCGGCGCAGCAGGTCGCGGGCGTACCGCGGTTCGGGTACCCAGCAGGTGGCGGTCTCCCAGGCCAGTGCCGCGAGCTGCCCCACCACGGGGTCGACGCCCGGTGGACTCTCGTGTCCGGGGATGCCGATGAGGTCGAGCACGGGGACGTCGACCCGTGCTTCGTCCCAGTCGATGACCGCAAAGTTGCCGTCGTGGACCAGTACGGCGCCGGCTCCGAGGTCGCCGTGGACGACACAGGTCCCACCCCGCTGCGATCCGGCCGTCGAGGCGGCGTCGACCTGGTCGAACAGCGCTCTCCAGCATGCGCGGACCAGGGCCACGGCGGGCGCGGGCATCGCGGTGAAGTCGACGTCGCCGCCTCGGTCCTGGGTGAGCAGCTGGCGGATGCCGAGTGAGCCCGGTCGTTGCGGCCTGGTGGGGGTGAGGTCGTGGACCCGGGTGATGAACGCGGCGACGCCGGCCCAGTCCTGTCGGGTGCTCGGTGGGTGTCCGGGCAGGAAGGTCTGGAGGACGACCCCGTCGCGGCTGGGTCGTCCGTCGACGGTGGGAACGGTGACCGGCACCCGCAGCCCGGCGTGGTCCAGGGTCTGCAGGACCTCGAGCTCCCAGGCGAGGGACTCGGGCGTGCGGGGGAGACCTTCACGACCAGGGGCTGTCCGGCCCGGTGTGCCCGGAAGACCGGTGCGCGCGATCCCCCGGTCAGGGGGTCCCCGAGCTGAACCCCAGGCCACACACTGACATCCGGCGGCTCGATCACGACCACCACCCTCGCCCGGTCGGGGAGCAGGCGCGTCGGACGGCCGCCGATCTGCCTGTGCGAGGTGGGCGGCTTTGCTCAGCGGGGCGGGAGGGTGAACTGCGTGGCGGCGGCTCCGGTGACGGGGACGGTGTGGGTGATGCAGGCCCCGGCGGTGGTGTCGGTGAGCTGGTGGAGCAGGAAGCTGGTCGGTTCGTCGAGGTAGCCCATCGTTCCGGGCTCGGTCATGTCCAGGGCGCTCTGGCGGTAGGTGCTCGGGGCTGTGGTGAGGAATGTTCCGGCGAAGGGGGCGGTGATGGTGCGGTGGACGTGCCCGGAGAGGACCCGGACGACGTTGGGGTGGGCGCCGACGACCTCGGCGAGAGCGTCGGCGTCGAGCAGGCGGATGCCGTCGAGGAAGGGGATGCCGACCGGGACGGGTGGATGGTGCACTGCGACGAGAGCAGGGGTCTTCAGTCGCTGGGAGAGCTCGGTGTCCAGCCAGGCGAGCTGATCGGTGCCCACGCGGCCGGCTCCCTGGCCGGGGAGAGTCCGTCCAGGACGACGAGCGTCGCGCCGGGCAGGTCCGCGGCGTAGTGGGCCTGGTCCCCGCCGGCGAGCTGCGCCGTTCCGGCGAACGCGTCCAGGAGGGCACCGCGGTTGTCGTGGTTTCCGGCGGCCAGGTACACCGGCAAGGGGATCTCGGTCAGCAGTTCGGTGAGCTGGTGGTACTCGTCGGGGTGGCCGTGGTCGGTCAGGTCACCGGTGATGACCGCCGCGTCGGGGCGGGTGGGCAGCCCGAGGAGGCGACCCAGCGCGGCGTGCAGTCCCGCA
>JAABUW010003804.1_pt1 | contig 21093 bp, 26 predicted proteins | sample 5560081 | NCBI WGS metagenome assembly JAABUW01 (sample SAMN10711882, study PRJNA513363) | rock metagenome | isolation source: Antarctica rocks | place: Antarctica: Victoria Land, Knobhead sud
CGCTGTTCCTGAGCTGAGAGCCACAACACAAGGTGACTACACAAGCTGTAAACATCTGATCAGCAGCCACACGGTTCAGCAACAAGATGAAGGTGCTCACCCAAGGCAGAGTCTGGAGGCTCTGCTGCTGCAACACCTTCTTGCTGGCTGCCCTGATTCTGAATCTCAGTCTCTTCTGCAGCTGCAGCTGCAGCATTTGACTCAGCACCCTGGTCCTCTTCCTCATCATCAGAGAAGGCTGCTTGGGGATGTCCAGCAGGGGTAGGGGCAGGGGCAGAGGCAGGGCTTGTGTGGGTGGAGCCCTTCTGGGGTAGGCGCACAAGGGGGGTGAGTCTGGGACGAGGGGTGGACGAAGCTGATGTGCCTGCAGGGCAAGTCAATGGTTGAAATTTAATGTAAACAGCTTCTGGTCAGCCCAGAGTCGAACCTACACTTAGCTTGAGTTGCAAAGCTCCTTTGAAAAGCGTCCTGGCAACAACTGCAATTGCTGAACTGAAAGCAGCAGCCACGTGCTATTATGATCAACAGACTTGACGCAAGATAGGCTACATCAGGAGAGCATGAAGGTTGTGACATCAACAAGTACGTGGTGCAGAATGTTGGGGTATATTGGACAAAATCGCTGCTACTGTTCAGTTCCATCTGGACATCACAGACAATCAAGCAATCATGCAGAGGAGTTACACAGTGAGGGACGCATACCATAAGAGACTTTTGTACTGAGGGACCTATATGATATGGAACTTTTGGGGGACTTATGTAAGAGGTGTGCAGAGAATGCAGACAGCGTTCAGGCAGGTGCATGACTCATTGTGAATGACTAAGTGGGAATGACTGATCGGAAATGACTCATTGGGGGTGACTCACATGTGGACTGGGCAGGCCTGTTAGGAGTGGAAGAAGAAGACAGGGAAGGGAACATTTCCTGGCGTTTGGCCTCCTTGCTTGCAGCCTCCCGTTGCTCTTCAGCAGCATGCACTGCAGCTGTGGAAAACTGCACATGGCAGAGCAAGCATGTCAGCAGCTGCAGTCTGTCAGCTTTTGCAGTGCAAAAGGGCACATGACCCTGAGTTTAGATTCCCTGGACGGCAAATTGCATTACAGAAGGGCACAGCTAAATTTAGCTTCCCCTGATCCCAAATTGCGGTGCAAAAGGGCACATCGAATTTCAGACTCCCCCAACGGCAAAACGCACAGATCACACGTACTGCCTTTGCAAACACATGGTGAAGACACCATCTATCTTTGGCCACTCACAGCAGGCTAAAGAACACCACTCTACAAACCCTGTCTGGTGGAAGTTACCATCCTCACAGCAGGCTAAACAACGCCAGTCAGCAAACACTTTCTGATGGAAGTTACCACCCCCACACCTGCTTGACAACACCAGTCAACATATACTTCCTGGTGGAAGTCACATGCTTCGCTTGCGTCACACCTGCTTGACAAAGGCAATTGCTTCACGTGACACCACTACAGGCTCTGCCATTGTGCTGCCAGCCTGCTCACTCGCAGCCTCAATCCTGAGGCGCTGTCGGCGCTCTGCCCAGGTGCCAGCCCTGGCTGCTAAAGCATCCATTGCAGCATACAGGAAGGGAGCTTCCTGTGCTGCATCCCATCCTCCCTCTGCTGTCAACTGCACACACCCATGACTAGTTTGAGACGTGACACACAAACAGTGCATGGGTCAAGTCTGATACTTTTGAGACAGCATACAAGAAGGGAGCCTCCTGTGCTGCATCCCATCCTGCCTCTGCTGTCAACTGCGCACACCCATGGCTAGTTTGAGACATGGCATGCAAACAATATCTGAGCAAAACACCGAACCATGCTGCAGCACAGCATGGGATCGTACTGCACAGCATGGCACAGCACAGCACGGCACAGTACAATGGCACAGCACAGCACAGCACAACACAACATACATTGATGCACAGGACAAGAAGAAACAGAGTGTGCCCTAGCAGCAGCATGCTCAGCACAGCATGCAAAGCATACATCAGCTCAGCACAGCATGTACCTGTGCCGCATAGCGTGCAAGCTCCTCAGCAGCAGCCTTCCAAAAGGCCTTGCCATCCCCCACGGTGGTAAACTTGGCATACTTATTAAAGCCCCTGCCATCATCAGCATCCTCCTGTACGCTGTCTTGCTTATGGCCCTTGCCACGGCTTTTGATGCTGCTTTTGGTGTCTGCCGCAGCTTTCCCCTTGGTGTCGGTCTTCTTATCTCCTCTGTGATTTGGCTTGCTTGTTTGGGCAGTGGCGGTGGCGGCGGTGGCAGCAGCAGTGGTGGCAGTGGCGTCATGCCCAGCAGACCCCCATGTTGACAATGGGGTGCTGTTGGTCGGGTCTTCTTGTCTGGTTGGAGTGGAATCTGGGGATGCATGGGGATGGTTTTGGACCTCTTTGGGGATGATGCTGTCCCGGGGACGCTGCAGCAGTCTGAAAGTGACGGTATCATTCACCTGAAGCAGCACCAACTTTAGTCATGCATCCTGATGCCAGCAGGCCCTTCTCTGCTGTTTGCACAGTCCTGTTGGCTCAGGAAATGCAGTGCAACAATCTGGGCCTAATGAAAATGTCAATGGCATCACGTGTGAGTCTGACACAAGTGTGACAACCATTGCCAATGCGCAACTGCCATGCCATGCAGACTGCCATGCAGAGACTCTTGAAGCAACGCAGAATGTGCAAGCGCATTGCCAGGAAATTGAACAAGTCCTGTGCTCAAAAACCCCTCAAGGACTTCAAATGGACTGCACTTGCGCGAGTTTGAGTTGTCAAGCTGCCAATTTGTCATGTGCCAAGGTTTACCTGAGGAATATGGATACGGTGCACTTGCACGAGTTTGAACTCTCGAGCTGCAACCATGCTGTAGCACAGTGGACACCTGGCCGCCTTGCGTAACTCTTCACCACCCTACAAGAGTGGTCACAATCATGCTCAGGTACAGCTGTTGTGCGCTGTTGACATAATCCATGGGAGGCTCAAACCCAACACAGAATGCACTGATACGGACATGCACATGACAGACTGCTTTGGAGAGGCAAGACTTGTCCTGCACGTACCTAGCTCATCATGGGCTGGAAAGCGTAATGATGAGTACTACTTAACTAGTTGACAGTGTGTGCCGTGATGCTGCATGCAAGAAGATGAGTGCATGATGAACAAACTTCACAGCACCATCGCTCTAAGCTTACTTGCAAGTGCATCCAACAGCTCCACATGACCAAAGCAGAGACTGCACAACTTCAACAAGCTGAGTGTTCCAGTGCAGAACTCACACGCGATGTATTTGAGACAACCAGTCAGTCACCTGAGTCATGAGATGTTGCATGATGCTATGGAAGGCAAAGACATGGCCACAGGGAGTGATCTGAGGGCACAGTGGGTTGGTCTCCAAGGATATGGGACACTGCACTTCACCACCTGTCATCATGACTACCTGCGCAAGACATGTGGCCGGCATGTGGTTTGTGACAGCTGGCAAAAGATGACATTGCAAAAGATGACATTCCTACAATGCCAGAGGAGCATGTTTGCACTTCATGCCAGCCGCTCCGTCAGTGAGATAGTTCCAATGTGTTGCCTTTGCACATGCTATCTTACAGGACCTAAAACCTTCCCCATCCCTTTGTAGTCTCAGTGTGGGTTGTACAGTTGTACATACTACAGCTAATACAGAAGCATTGCAAGACACAAGCTGTTCTCGCACCTTTCAGATGGCGTTGATTCAAATGGCGTCAGCAGCTTTGCATGTCTGTGCCTGTGATCGTGACGCGTGGATGCATGAATATGCCTGATGGCTTCTTGTAGAAGTACTCAATTTGCTCAGCCTCAAAGCCCATAAAATACACGAGTCACAACAAGAAGATGACTGGTAATATGATGTATTATACCTGCACCACATCATCCCAATCGAGCATCAAGTCTGCGTCTGCCTCATGTTTCTTCAGATTCCCAGCATCAGAAACCAGAAACCTGAAGTTGGCCTGCAGAAACTTGTTTCTGTTGTAGGGCATGGGTTTGGAAGCAGGCCTGCGGTGCCCCCCTCTCCCCCTGCCCTCGTTATTGCCTCTGCCTCCCCTACCGTAATAGTCATTTGAGTATGACTGGAAGTTGAGCAGATGGTTGGCACTTGAGTAAGTCCTGTTTGAGGGGCTACGGCCCAGAGGTGACTGCTCGGGTCCCCCCAGGGTGACTTCAGGGGTAGGCTGGGGGTGTGAAAACTCCTGGGATTCCCCAGGGTGTTGGCTTGATCCCTGGAAGCCCTCATGGGGATGGCTAGAACCCCGGAAGCTGTCTTGGGACCTGCCGCGACCCCTACACAGCACACACACATTTTCATTCTGTGCATTGCACAAGACTGCAATATACAGGAGAGCCATCTGAATATCTTCTTGCAAGCCAAGAACACAGCCAACACATTTGCTGCTGCAGAACTGCCGAGACACTGTTGAGATGACGATGGGCAGGCTGCTCAGTGTGATGCACACTGGAACCAATGTGTACACTGCAATAGATCCTCATCTACGCCCAACAGGATTCATGGGGGGGGGGGGGCAGAGGTTCCTGTTCTGCGATGTAACAGCTAAGAGTGGGTGTTTGTGCTTATGTAATACCAACATCTGCTCTGACCTGACAGTACCATAGCTATGCCAGGAAGCATACTGCATGCATGGCTGTGCACACCCACAAGCTCAAACTACATGAGCTGTCCCCTCACACATGTACAGGCAGTTGCAGACTGATATCACATTTACAAGCAAAGTGCAGACTGGTATGAATGTGCTGAACAGACAACTGCACTGGTGTGGACAGACATCACAGGAGGTTACATGATACCATGTGTAGAGACATATTGTCACATGGAGGCACACCTGCCATGCTCGCCATGACGATCATTACGGCCATGTCTGCCCTGAAAGGCTCTGCTCAAACCTCCCTCTGCCGCTACCTTGGCCACGTGCACTTCCCTACAACGTACACATGAACGGCTGAAAGGCATAGCCGGGCATAAGATTATAAGTTCTGGATTGCATGCACATGTGAGCTGACGAAATGTGCAAGAATGCCAGATGCAGCACAAAAGTAGATGGCGACTTATTGGTCAGGGGAGGTGGCTAGAGCAGACCTGCTTTCTGTGCCCATCATGCCCTGGATGTGATGCACCCTGTGCTACGTGCTGCCTGCCATTGAACTGCTGAGATGGTGACGCTGCCACTCCACCTGCAGTTGTACATTGCAGCATCGTCTGGCGATCTGTGACTGCTGCCGGGCAGAAAACAGCTGGAAATTGTAACCTCCAGATTCGCATTGCAAAACAGAGTATTGCGCCGATGTGGGTCTTGCAGGTTGTACACACTTGCTGCGCAGTGCAAAGGCCTGAGGACCTCAGCCCACTGATCTGTGCGTCACACCTGGCATGAACGTTTGTGCGTTCGGATTGAGATGGGGCTGTGCCCCCAAACTCTGCAGTCCATGCTGGGCAAATGGTTCGGCAGACTGAGTTCTTGAAGCAGCTGGATGTGTTTGTTCACCAGAGGGCACAATATTCATGCAAGTGGGGGCTCCCCGTCGTCTGTTCCAGAGAGCAACTCAGGCTCGACGCAAAGATTCAGAAGTGTTTCAGGCGTTTTTGCCTTCACGGTGCCACACCTGTCGCAGCTTTGATCAGGCTGTAGAATGCCACTTGACGGAACATGGCAACAAAGCGCGATTACTAATATGGGTTTCTGTTATTCCTTTGCAGGTTATTCTATCATTCAACTCTGATGCATGTAGGCGCACAATGCATTGGAACAACTGCAACGGTGCCACAAGCTGGAGCAAATTGTATTTATAGGCCTAAAATAAACTTGTCTACTCCAAAGATGACAGCTAAATAGTTTGTATGTTCGTTGAATGCTACACGGTCAGGAGCTGTCACCGAGACCAAGCGCAAAGACAGTGCGTCCCCATCGCCTTTCAAACTTCAATTTTACATCATTATATAATAACCCAAATCTAAACCATTCCTTTCCATACGCATCCTCATGTCCTGTGCACTGGGAATATTCAAAACTTCAAGATCTGGCCACTTCTGTCGGCACATGCTTTCACAAAGTTGCTCAACTGCTTGCCAAGAAGCTACGTTTGGCAGTTCCCATTTGGGATATGGTCTGAGATCCACATGCAGCTCCTTCAACATGGGCCAGTTGCCCGTGGTGAGTGTGTGCACCACCTGTTCATCTATATCAATAAAGGCGACCATCAGCACTTGCAGCAGTGGCCAGTTTCCTAAAACCAATTGTGAGGCAGCTTTGACTTCCAGCCTTGCAGAGACCTGCACATGTCCATGCTGCAAGTGTTGATGCCAACAACAAGGCCCCATCAGGTTGTCTCACAATCACTCACAACAAAGGAAAGCAAAAGGAAGCAAGCACGACGCATCAAGTGAAAGCAAGCTTGCCTGAAGCGTCTTCAATAATGGCCACTCTCCTTTGCTCAGCTGTGTCACCACATCTGTTGCTGTGAGGACACTGCTGCGGAGACTCAGATGCTCAAGAAGTGGCCATGGTGCATTGATCAGATGTGAGATGGTCTCCAAACCAAATTTCATCTTGGTCTGGCCAATCTCTAGCCTTTTCAGTGAAGGCCATTTAGCCTTGCACAGTTGCCCCAGCGCTGTTTCAGCAAGCTCTATGTTCTTGAGGTACATGTGTTCCATCATGGGCCACTCTCCAGTGATCAAGAATGATACTCCTTCTCTTTGCAAGTGGTTGTCGCTCAAGGAAAGTGACTTGAGCGAAGGCCAAGGTGCTTGAACGAGCTCGCGCACGGCAGAGTCATAGAGGTGATTGTCACAAAGGTCCAGAGTCTCAAGGCAAGACCACATAGGCTTGCTCAGTGCTCTTGCAGCTCGGTGGCTGAGCTTGCATCTGCTGACAACCAACTCCCTCAGTTGTGGCCACTCTGTGCTCACAGGAAGCTCACCCCAGTCATAGTCAAGGTTGTTTTTGCTGAGGCAAAGCTTCTGCAGGGTGGGCCACTTGCAGCAAAGCAAGATCTTGATGGCTGATCCTCCAAAGCAGTTGTTGCTGAGGTCAATGCTTGAAAGCAAGGGCCATTCTGTGGTCCTCAGGTGGGAAATGCCGTCATTGGCAATCTTGTTGACAGCCAAATTTAGAGATTTCAGCTTTGGCCATCGACCTTGGCTCAAGATCCGAATACCTGCTCCTGTTAAGCTGCTGTTGGTCAGGTCTAGAGTCTCCAGCAATGGCAATCTCGCATGAGCAACTTTCGGTATTGCAACTGCGCTGTGGATTGTCAACTGAAGAGACGTAAGCTGTGGGTATGTATCTGGGAGACCATGGACAAGAACAGAAACGTCTTGGGCAGTCATGGTCCCAGATATCTTGGAGACATAATCATGCACCTTCTGCCGCAAAGCTGAGCTAGTTCCCAACAACACTGACAACGAGCTTGATGGCAGGTATTCCCAAAGCTGGGGGACATGGTCTAGCAGCTCTGCCAGCATGCTACACCTGCAATCATGCAGGTAACCCTCAAGGCATAGCCCTCCCACCAGCAGCAGCAGTGACAGGTACATGCAGCATCAGCTGTTACACGCAGCACTGTTGCAAGCACCTTTACTGATCAAGATAGTACCTGCAGAAGTCGTGTCAGAGCTGACCAAGGTTGCCAAAGTTCTGTTACCACTTCAAGCCGGACGCTGCAAAGTTGTCTGCAACACGTTCAGCAGCAGGTTAGACCAGACATAAAAGAAAACGGGACGGGACAAGCAACTGCTCTGTGCACATCGAGCAAGCATGCGACTCATGTGTCATACTTGAGAGGGCAGTCGTTCTAGGAGTATTGGAAAGTTCAGGTAAGTCGTATCGCTAACTTGTGAGTCTGCTTGCCAGCCGGAGCCGTGTTCGCACTGTTCTTGACGTCTTTGGCTCTGCACAAGCTTATTTTCGCCAGCACTTGCCAGTGCGTGTATTCGACGTGGCATCGGGTTAGCTCAGAGAGAGAGACATCACAATGAGAGATGACAGTGCTTTAGCCAGCCAACAAGTCGGATCATCATTCTATATAGAAGAAGACAAAGTTTCAAATTTCGAGGACATCAAGACAGCTTGCAGGAGGTAGCCGCAGAAGAAGCTGAGGACTTGTCCTTCGTTCTCAATTGAGTCGCAAGTACTCGATGGCTCCAATGCGCGATGTCACAAGCATTGTCATCGCTCTCTCTCATGAGACTCTTGCTCAAGTTTACTTTCGTTGGTTTCGAGTGCGAACAGCTCGGCATGCGCAAGTGATGTCGCAACTCACAAAAGATGCCTCTTTTAGATCTCTAGAGAACGTCAATTTACCTGAGCAAGTGCCTAACCTGCTGCTGCATGCATCAACGACATTGGCCTTCGTCTGCACTTTGCGTATTTACATGCCATCAAACAAAGCATGTTAGCTGGAAATCAATAAAGTATATACGTCAGAGATGTTTTAAATTGCTTCAGCTGATGGCAGCAAGTTTCTGGCAGCAACACCTTGATAGCAGCACTTGTCTGAATTTCTATCGTCAGCGAGTGTGCAAAACGGCACGTCATACTAGCTGCATCTGTAGCTGCATCCTAGAATCTCAAGTCAGTCGGGACCCTGAGAGGAATCCCGAGCGAGCCTCGAATCCCGTTGTATGATCGCCATAAACGATTTGTGCTCTTCGTTCACCCTATTGGCGTTTCCTGAAGCGGCAACACCATTGCATATGTCTGTACCGCTCAAGGGCTAGCAGAGTTCTGCCGGCAGCTTGCTGTGCCTTTTCACTGCAAAGAAGACCAGCCATCTAGCTGTGCAGATGCCCCTTCTCGTTGCGAAGCTCAGGGTTGTTCTTGCCAGCTTGGCGATGCTCGCAAATGCGTGCACCCGCAATTAGTAAAAGCAGGGCCAGGCAAGCGTTCGGCCATCCTGACTGTGTCCGGGGGTTGCTTGGCCTTCTCTCTTCAGGTGTGAACTTCAATCACGGAAGTTCCAGCAAGCCAATTCTGGGCTATTGGTCGCGTGCTCCTGTCGCGTTCATGTTACTGCATCAATCTGGCTCCTCGAATGCCCAGACAGTGCTCTCGTGATTTTTGTATGACACATGTCTACTGGTATGCCAATGAGGTTGACCAGCACCTGGCTGAACTTTCCTTGGCCCCTGCAGCACTCAAATACTCCCCAGCAAGAGGTTTGACAGAGGTAGTCCTTTAGGCTGGCGGTGCAGTAGCTCAACATGATACAGCCTACCACTCCTACAAAAGGCGCTACAGATCCAGATGTGGCTGAGCTACAGAATCGCCTTGGTGTTCCGTCTGCATCTGATCGCTGCAATCCTGATGCATCATACAGGTATGCGCTGACTGCAGATACAAGCCTTCAATCGGCATTGCATTGACTGTTGCCAGGTTCCTTGACTTACACAATACTTGACATGCTACTGTGCTCAAGCACCACCCTGTTAGAACATGCGCACACTGCTCAGCCTGCTGCTGTGATGCAAGTGCTGATATTATGTCCTCATTATCACGTGTCTGCATTACGATTGGACAGCAATGACCTTGCATGATTAGCAATGGCAGCTCCTAGGTCATTGCTAATCACCCTGTAAATTTGTAGCTACACAGGCTCCTGTCTCCAAGCATCTTTCACCCATCACATCATCTGAGCTTATGCCACACTTCTCTGAATCATGGTCCACACTAATTAAATCTGACCTTGCTGAATCCCTGGTGCAGGTCCCCAAAGGCTCAGATCAGCTACAGTGATCGATTCATCCCCACACGCAGCGCTACAGCTCGATTAAACTTCTCCATCTATGACAGGGACACAGCTGCAGCAGAAGTACCTAGCAACTCGTATGTCTCGTTTTTCCACCTAATGAACGAACACCAGACCACATTTGGAAGTGCATTGTAGGCTGTGTCAAACATATGGCAAGCAAGTCACAGCATTTGCTTGTGCATAACTTGCAAGCAAGTGGTTCTCAACAGATGCTGTGGGGATCATTGCTGCCAAGAAGCATCATGTCTGCTTTGACAGCAATGCATGTGTCTTCATGATGTCAAATGCATATGGCTTGATGCGATCAAGCACAGCTCACTCATGTCCAGCTGTATATCACTGCCAAAAAAAATCTTTCGATCATTACACAGTGTCCTGCCCTACAGTCAGGTAGAGATAGTCCTGACTAGCTGCCTGTACCATGAAACATGGACCCAAGCAGACAAATCATGAATGCATGCCTACTGTTTCTGTTCTGCAGGGAATTTGCAGATGGCAATGGTGCGTACAGTCAGCTGCTCAAGTCTGAGCTGCTTGGCATCCCCTCTACTTCCTCTTCGCCACTGGCTTCTCCAGACAGACATGCAGGGCGCCCCTCAGATTTGCTGCGCTCCCCCACAAGGTGTCATTCATCCCCATCTGCAGAACTTACCCAACCTCCATCCAGCCTGCACTTTGCACTTTTTCACGCACATTGATACGTCAGGCATCATTTATGCCCAGGCGATGGCACACTGTACAGCAATTGATGTGTATGACTGCTGTATCAGAGGACCACATCAATGATATTTTTGCCTCATGACTCAATGGCACAGATGCTCAGGGCTGGTTCTGCTCGTGTCTTAGTCATCACCCTTGAGCATTGCGCTGCTGTTTAATGATTGCTGGATCACTGCAGTCATTTGCCTTGAAATGAACAGTATGTATGCTTGGACCAGCTTCTTTTGATGCCAAAAGAGGAAGCACACAAGGATGTGCGACTGTGCAGTCCTGGAGCAAAGAAGATGTTTAGGTTCAAGACAGGGGATGCAGACAGTCCCAGAGCAGGACCCCCAACAGAATCTCCGTACCTGCTATCCCCAGTGGGCCGTGAGAATCCCTTGGGGAACACCATAGTCAGCCCCAAGAGGGCGCCTCGCAAGATTGCCAGGTCTCCTTTCAAGGTAGGTGCTGTGACATGGTGTAGCAGGTTCGACTGATACCATAAGGTGACTTGCTGCGCTGTATCATCTGTCAGATTTGTGTGATCCTTGATCAGCTCTTTAGTCAACAGGCGCATCACCAGGTCTCATTCTGCAGCTGCACCATTTGACTCCTGGAATGTCACCGATGTGTTGCCCCTGCAGCAGCACGTCAGCCTTGCATTGCTGAACAGCAGCATTCTTAGACAGACATGGTGAGCGAGAGTATCAACAATATGACATTTGCTGCAGCTCACTACCCAAATGCCGCAATTTTAGCATCAAATAGGCTTGAAATTTCCCTTTAATCATGAGTTTCAAAATATTTAGGGTTTCTATGTGATAACATGTATGTGACTGCAGGTGTTGGATGCGCCAGCTCTTCAGGATGACTTCTACCTGAACCTGGTGGATTGGTCAGCACAGAATGTGCTGGCTGTGGGACTGGGCACGTGCGTCTACCTCTGGTCAGCTTGCACCAGCAAGGTCTGTCCACCACTTTTGTACCTTTTGTCTGCTGCACCAGCAAGGTCTGTCTACCACTCACGTACCTCCTGTCCGCTGCACTGCAGTGTAGCAGTCACTGGCAATATGCTTTGATTCTGTGTCTATCCTTCGCCTGCAAGCTCATCTTTGGCTTTTCCAGTATGTGTTTGACATGGACGGACAGACAGACAGACAGAAGGACAGACGGACAGACGCACATACAGAAGCACAGACAGACAGATAGATGGACAGGCAGATGCACGGACTGACATACACATGGATGGATGGAAGGACAGGTGCATGGATGGATGGATGAAAAGTGTGGTGTGGTGTAGGTGACCAAGCTATGTGACTTCAGCAGCAGTGAGCCTCAGGACAGTGTTTGCTCAGTGGCCTGGAGCCAGAGAGGCACCTACCTGTCTGTCGGCACCAACAATGGAGAGACACAGCTGTGGGACGTTTCCAAGATCAAGATGATCCGCACAATGCAGGTAAATCAGGAAGATCAGCCTCCTTGTCTGTGGTCAAGCTGCATGCAAAGCATTGTCATAGTTCCTGCCTGGACTATAGGGCTGTCTACATGATGGAATGGTTGACAATCTGCTGTAGTCATAATAAGAGCTACTGTCATAGGTCCTGCCTGAACTTTAGGGCTGTAGTGATGAAATGGTAGACAGTCTGCTGCAACCGTGACAAGAGCTGCATCTCATTTTGCGCTGCAATCAGAGCGGTATCTCCTGCACATCAGCATGTTTGCCTGCACTGCTGAAGAAGTACGGTGGCATGCACCTGAAAGCAAAGAGCGTCATGTTTCAATTTCAAGCATGTTTGTGGTACAGGGTCATAGAGCTCGAGTTGGGACCATGGCATGGAGCAGCCACATCCTATCTTCTGGCAGTAGAGACCGCAACATCCTGCAGCGTGATGTGCGGGCGCCAGAAGACTACATACATAAGCTAGTTGGGCATAGATCAGAAGTATGCGCACCCACGTGTACATTGCAGGAATTGCATCCTGTCAGCTTGTCTGGCTCTATTGGCTGTCAGAAGTTTTGTATCAGTTCTACTTTGATGAATCTCACATTGTCGTCTGTTTGAGGCAAGGCATATGATATCATGTGCACTTGGCTGCATACACCTGACGGCACAATTTGATGACTGCCTGCCTCTGCACAACATGCATCACTTGTCTCTGCACTTGAGACTCTGCATCAAGATTTGTCGATACCCCAGTCATACACTATGGAGATTGTGAATGACTCAGCTTTGCCATGTGGCTTCAGGTGTGTGGCCTGAAATGGTCGCCAGATGACAGAGAGATTGCCAGCGGTGGCAATGACAACCAGCTGTACATCTGGAACCTGAACTCCACATCGCCTGTCATCAAGTTCAGCGATCACAATGCAGCTGTGAAGGCCATTGCATGGTCCCCCCACCAGCATGGCTTGCTTGCATCTGGTGGTGGAACAGCAGATCGCTGCATTCGCTTCTGGAACTCTGCCACCAATACTGCACTGAACTGCATAGACACAGGTGTGGCCTGCTTCCCCTAAATTAGCCTTTGCTTGATCCGCACTTGGTGCTGCCCGTGCACATGCATGCATTGCACTTGAAAATGCCCATGCAGCATCTGCATGACATTGCTTGACTTGAGTGTATGCTGCTGCTTTGCTCAGTTGTGTATGCCATTTTGTCCTGTGAGTGTTTAAGAAAGCTGTTGTTTCATGCTCTGCACCGTGCCGTGCACTACGGCTGTTTTAGCCATTAGAGCCATGTGGCAGTGCCTGCCATGAATGAACTACAAATCAGTGAATTGACGAGTTTGGCGTTCTAATACATGACAGGTCTATGTGTAACACCTGTCAACTAGGATGGCACATGCATAGACCAGGTCAAAAGCCTTCCAGTATTGTTTGACAGCAACACTAGGTTAGCTCATGGACCAGACCATGTCAGTCTGCTTGCTTGTAGTCCTGCATCAACTGTGTCTGGACCTTGTAGGTAGTCAAGTGTGCAACTTGTCCTGGTCCAAGAATGTCAATGAGATTGTTAGCACACATGGCTACAGTCAGAATCAGATCATTGTTTGGAAGCATTCAACTATGACTAAGCTAGCAACGCTGACTGGACATACGCTCCGAGTACTGTACCTGGCAGTCTCACCTGATGGCCAGACCATAGTCACTGGAGCTGGTCAGCCCCTCTCGCCTCCTGTTTTCAACTTCTCACCTGTTCTCATGACTGCTGATTATGCTCATACATATGTGTCATGTAGCAGAGATAAAGAGATGCCCAGTCTGGCATCACGCATGATGTGCATCAAGGGCAGGTCCTGCAATGATCTTTCTTCGTGCTGGTGCAGCCTCTTCAAGCAATTTATCTGAGCTGTTTTGCGTTACATATGGATCAGTCACTGAAGCCCAGTGCAGCAGTGACATGAAAGGTGGCATGTTTGCGTCTATGGGTCATGAAGTATTGGTGGTAATTGTTTCTGCTGGTGGCTGCAGGGGATGAGACTCTGCGCTTCTGGAATGTGTTTCCTGGTCCTAAATCTCAAGGTTCTGTGAATGATTCTTCTGTTGGCTCCATGATGCGAACATTAATCCGATGATGGATGGTCCTGCGTGGTTGTCAGCTCCCCTGCATGCAGCACAAATGTCCACAGATCAGCAAGTTGCCGTTGGGCGTCTTGTAGCACATTGTTGAGACTGGTTCAGCATCTTCGGTTTGGCATAACTCCATGTTGAGCTCTTCGCCAGTGACAAAGTCTGCGCAGCATTGTGCTGTGCTTGGCAAGCACTACCGTGGCAGCTCTGCTCAACTGACAATGCACTTCAGGAATGAAATGTGCAAGACCAGCTGGTCTCGGAGCATTTTCTGTTATTTTGTTGCGTCCAAGAAGCCATCGCAGCGGCGCGAAGGGACAGGAAAGTAGCTGTATAAGTGGCCAGGTGATAAGGGCTATGTACTACGCGCATCTCCAGCTGGTGCCTGGGCTAGTTTGCAAACTGTTCCAGGAGCTATGCCGCACTGCTTCTCATTTGTGGTGAGTCTGTTCTTGCTGCTATGCAACGTCAGGGCCGGGTTTGCACAGGGTTGGAACTGCAGCTTGCGTCTGGTAGGATCGCCTCAAGACTCAGCCCAGATGTTCATAGCAGAGGCGTCAATGGCTTGTGCTCCGCAAGACCCGCAGGCGGCACTAAATCAGATTTTGACAGCCTACGTTGCGGAAAGTTTGCTTTCTCATCAATTATCTTTCACAGGTAACCTTGGACCGTTACGGCTGCGTCTGTACGCCCCGGATCCTGCAGCTCAGTTGTACAACTGTTTCCTGCGCTAAGTGCTGATCGTTCCTGTCGATCCAGGAGTCCGTCTTGAACAACAATCCGCTGAAGATAACGGCACCCTCATACACTTCAATCAGTCCATTGATGTCATCTTGCGAGACAGCCTGCTACTCAACATCAACGCTTCAACGCTGGATACCATAATGTGGTTTGAAGGCCTCAGATCAGTCACCGTCGAAGGGTTGACCGCCACAGGCTGCAATAGCTTGGCTGCAGTCCTATCTATACAAAACTGCACTTCAAAGGTTCAAGTGAGCAGCTCCCAGTTCAGTAATAGCACAACTGGAGCTGTTGTGTTGGACAATAATGCAGCTATAGTCAGTCACTCTACCTTCGCATCATTGGCACAAGTCAAAGCTGGAGTCGCCATCAATGTTGAGAACGATGATGGCAGCCCTTTCACAGTGACAAACTGCACTTTCAAGGACATCTTGGCTGTGTCATCTCAAAACCAACAGTACTATGGTGGGGCAATTACTGCATTCTCTCCTCAAATTACCATCTCCCAATCCCACTTCACAAACTGTTCAGCATGGCAAGGGGGTGCTATGAAACTTTACAGTGAGCAGCTACTCAATGGGAGCTGGCCTACAACATTGCACGCAACAATTGATATTTGCATGTTTGACTCGAATTCTGCAAATTCAAGCGGAGGTGCACTTTGCTTTTATGGTAGCTCAGGGTTTGTGAGTGACACTATGACTGTCACAAGGTCTACCTTTGACAACAATCACGCAGTGTATGGTGGAGCCGTATACACAGAAGCCATTGGCTATGCCGATGTTCACAATTGTACCTTTCACAACAACATGGCATATCAGGGTGTAGGTGGTGCAGTGTACATAAATGGATTGTTTCAACGTTACACTAATGTCTTGTTGGCTAATTCTGCTTTCATCCACAACTCTGTTCCTGATTCTGTTGCTGATGGTGAGTTTGATGTGAATGCCTTGAGCAGCTTGTCTTTCCAGACTAGCTGCAGCGGTGCGCTTTTGTCGTCTTGTTACTGCATAGGGATTTGGAATTGTACATTCTTGAACAACTTTGGTTCTGGTCTATGCCTAGACAACACTGCTGGACTTTGCAACCGCCCACATTACCAAAGCGTTTATCCAGACCCGTTGTATGACATCTTGTTTAATACCAGCACGCTTAGTCGCCAAGGGGGCTCGTTTGTGAAAGACTTCACTTCTTCTTCTGTTGTATCTATTGATGTGAGGGGTTCCACTTTTATCAACAATGAGGCACATTCTTTTGACGACTCTCATTTGTTCACTTTTGAAAATGGGTTGAAGTCAATTGGTGATGTCAGAGGAGGGGGTGGCATCTTTGTGAATTTAGTTCAATATGCACTCTTTGCTGATTGTGTGTTCAAGGACAACAATGCTATTCAGGGTGGAGGCATGTATCTAGATGGCTGCACTGCGATCATCATATGGAACAGTGTATTTGACAACAACACTGCAATTGGGAGCGGTGGGGCTATAGCATCGGTGAATAGTCATGACACAGGAGTATTAGTGGGCGCAAGCACCATACAAAACAGTTGGGCACGAAGTGGAGCAGGCTTTTATGGAGGAGCAGGATCATCACTGACTATGGTAGATGGCACCAGCATGGTCAACAACAGTGCTACTAGCTATGGAGGTGCTATCCATTGTGTCAGCTGTCAAGAGGTGACAGCTGAGTCTGGAGCGTCTCTTGCCTCCAACAAGGCCGTTGAAGCTGGAGGGGCGTGCTATTGTGATGGCTGCGTCTTATTCCAATTGAGCAATGCTACCCTGCTGAACAACAGGTGGGTTCTTTGCTGGTTGTGTTAGTTGCCTCTTAAATGCTTGCCTCCACAATGTGTACATTCCAATGTGTGTAACTTGGCAACTAGCAATGCTAGTTGAATTGAGGCTTGCTGCCATGCTGACATAAAACGCACTTGGCATACAGTGCCGGATATGGCGGGGCAGTTGTTCTAGCCGACAACAACGCTACCTGGACTCTTGCCAACATAAGTTTGAGCAACTTCACCGACAACACCGCTTTGACCGGTGACGGTGGCAGCATGAGTGTGACTGGAGGCATCACGTTGTTATATAAGAACACATTCTTGAGGAGCAATGCTGCTGCCCGAGGAGGAGCTGTGATGTATGTGCAGAAATGTTTTGACATCGGAAGTTTTGTTGGTAAGTGATTGGCATATTTCCTTTCCTTGAGTACATCACCGGTGCTTGCCTGACCGGCAAGGCTATCATGTCTCTTTAATTGACAACATCTAGTTTACCAATTGTGTGAAGGCACAATGATGCATCATGGCTTCATAGTTGGACACGCATGCCCTTGTGCACCTTGATTGAGATACATTCATAGATTTTCTGATGATGGGCATGTGCAACATGATGCATCACATTGATGTGATGTGGCTCACAGGCGTGGAGTGGGGCAGTGGGCCAAGTGTAGAAAACCCTAGCAATGGCGTCAAATTCCAGTTGCCAGATCCATTGGCTGTTTTGGCGTCGTTTGGGTTGGACGCCACGTTTCTCACACAAAACAAAGGTCAATGCTCCTACCTTCAAGTTCAGCAAAATCAGTGTCTTGACAACACAGCAAAGTATGCTGGCGGCGTAATCTACTCCACAGATCAAGTCACATGCAAAGAGCATGTTGACAATAGCAGCTTGGATTGTGGTTTGCCTTCTTGGGGAGGCAACAACATTGGCGAATATGGCTATGGCCCAATCATTGCATTTCCTCCTGCAAGAGTGGATACCGACCTGCCATCGAGACTTACTTATGTCAGCAACGGAGTATCCAAGTTGTCCATCACGGCTCAAGTGTCAGATGAAGCAGGAACCCACATCACCACAGGTGTGGCTTTCCAACTTGACTCGCTTACTGATCAATATGTGCACAAGTTACATTGACAAGAGTCTTTGTGGGTCAACAACCAGAATCAGTGGTGCAGAAACTAACTCAGACATATCTTACATGCATGACGTGTCAGTAGAGGCTCTGCTGGCATGCATGCACCCTAGCAATGGATTTGGAACATGCATGTGCGCCTGTCAGGCAATGCACGTTATAAGGTCTGCAATACAGATCACATGGTTGTAGGTACAAATAACCAAGCACCCTTGAGAGCTTCAGTCAGTGTGAAGACCCTGATGATGCCCCCTTATGACTTTCCAGCCCCATTTCTGCAAGGCCAAACACAAGCAGAAGCTGATGAGAGTGGCGTGATGCGCATTAACGACATGATCCTCTCTGCCATTCCTGGAGAGTATGCGTTGGCTGTGACTTTGCCTGACTATGAACAGGTGATGGCCCCAACAAATCAGACTGCAATGTTGGCATCACTAACTCTGGACAGTCATGTGAACATTTGTCCATTTGGGTCAGTCACCATGACAAGCATTTCTCCTGTCAAACATTGCATATTGGCTTGAGTTGCCAACACTATCCTCAATCTTTCAGCAACAACTCTTGACACGCATTTGAATGCTGATCAATGCAGGTGCCTGCTGTTGTGACAAATGTCACAGTTCGAGGATGTATAGCAGGTGAAGTCCAACCAACGGCTACGCTTTGCGTAATGTGCTCACGAACCACGTACTCCTTCAATACTACTGCTAGCACATGCAATGCCCCTTGCTCCACAAATGCAGAGTGCTATGGCAGCAGCACACTAGTACCTGCCAGCCAGTTTTGGCACTCTGCTGTTGACTCTGAAGCAGTGGTTTCTTGTCCAAACCCTTCAGCCTGCCAAGGAGACCGCAATGAAATGCTGGCATGCCAAGATCCACTCAACGTGACAGGCAGTGTTGATGCTCAGCTTCAGGTGATTACATCTAAATTGAGAATGCTTTGTTGGCATGTAGCAGGTTGTCAAACTTTTTGCTTGCGAGCTTGCATAAGCTCAAGCACAAAGTTGCACTCACATGCACTGCAATGGGCATGTTGCTGTTCGACACGTGTGCACACAGTTCAAGCGCATAAGTCTCTTCTAGTACATGGAAGATTGTTTGTGGCATGTATAATCTGCAGAAAGGCTGATGGTCAACCATGCTTGGTTTATTGACTGCAAGACAACATGTACATGCATTTTGAAGGGTCATTCTCTGATGCTTTGACATAGGTGTTTGATTACAGGCATCTTCGCATGACTGTGATCTGAGCAAGGCACTGCTGAGCACCAAACCCAACTCATACATGGTGAAGCAGTGCACCAAAGGCTACTATGGACCTGTATGCTCATTGTGCATCAGGGATAACACTACACAGTACGGCCGCACCAGCAGTCTGTCATGCCAACCATGCCGGGACAAGGGCACCATTCTTGTCGCTTACATTGCCAGTATATTGCTGGTGTTGATCTTCCTCATGTGCCTCACCCACATTACTTTGCAAGAGAACGAAAAGTCTGCAGCTGGCGAACCCAATGCCGGCAGGATCTCTGAGATCATCAAGGTACACTGTTATGACATGCTTTGCGTTTATCCTCAAGGGACATGCTGTCATTAAATGTTGTGCATATGTCAAGCTTGTTGGCACCATGCCTTACATATGTTCATGCCATACCAGCAGGACTCATCAGCTCTGTGCAATAACTGCAAACTTGCTTGCAATCAACATGAAGCTCAAAACGTGACATTGAACATTATTTCAAGTAACAGGTTCATCTAATGCTTTATGTGCATTGTTTTGCTCAGTATTTTCTGTAGGGACGCATAGTGATTGCTACGTGCTCGTCTTGCTGTCCCTCGCTGACGCACAACAAAAGCTTGATCCTGCTACAAGTGTGTCAGTGAGCATTTGTCATGACAGGGGCTCACTCTGTGGATGCAATACATGACCCTCTTGGGCGGGATCAACATCCCATTCCCAAACACTGTACATTGGGTGTTTAGTGCCGTCAGCTTCGCTTTTGCCAACGTGACAAGCGGCAGTTCTCAGTGGATTGCCTACTGGATGTGCATGCCATGAATCCAGCTTTACAGAGGGTTCTCTGGCACTTGGCAATTCCTGTTTTCAGTCTGATGGTTCTGGGGCTGGTGCAATTGGCTTGGTGAGTTAATTTGCACTGATGCATCAAATGCGCAGCGCATTTCACACGGTGTTTGTGTGCACAAGTGGGCAGTCTGCAGCTGTCTAGAGTGAATGTACACATGTTATCTTGCAGTAAGGGAGCTCATGTCAAGGCTTGATTGTAATATGTTGTTGCCATTGCTGCCATTTATCTTCTTGTTTTCTTGTACGTTGACAAGCTTTGGGCATCAGCATACTCACAATTCTTGTGCACTGCAAGGACAAAGGCCTGAATGCTTTCAGGTGGTGGTACACACAACTCAGCGCTCCTCGTACAGTCCCAAGCCTCATGCAAAATCCGGTCACTGTCAGTCGGTGGCGTGCTAGCAAACCAGAGCTGAAACGACGCCTTCTGGTCACGCTGCTTACAGTCATCTTCTACTATTACCCAAGCCTGCTCTCCACATCCTTGAGTTTGTTTGCTTGCTACCGAATTGATGCAAGCTACCCTAGCTCAGCTGTTGCCTACCCACAAAATCTGCAGGCAAGTCAAGCAATGCTTCCTGAATTTAACTGTGTTCCAGAGCGTCCGATTTCTGCCAATGCCTGTCATGCCCTGTCTTGTTGCTGCACAACCAACCCTGTATGAGGCAATGCTGCATCTGACATGGGTATTCAATGATTGACTTTGATAATACATGTGACAGGGTCACTGTGTACAATGCTGGCACATGTCAATTTTTGCTCTTTTTGTGTAACCATGCATGCTATCCTTATTGTTATTATATAGTATGCTTCCACAGCTTTAACACCTATCTAGAGCTGCAGAATCTTGCTCAAGCTTGTCTGAGAGGTTGACTGTGCCAGCTGCAGGCAGATTGGCCTTTGGGCTATTGGGTACCAGATATGTCCAAGCCTTGCTTCACTAGCTGGCACCTCAGACTGTCTCTCCCATTGGGCGTTCCTTTGCTAGTTCTCATCTGTGTTGGCGTCCCCTTGTTGCCATACTTGCTGCTTAGACCCTACAAGACTCAGCTGCAGACACCTCCAGTGAAGATACGCATTGGTTTTATTTACCGCAGTTACAAGTAAGTTGTAGAGCCTCAAAGCATGCTTTGTAAAGCTAATTAGCTGAATGAATGCGAGCAGCAACACTATACCCCAAACCCAATCCCAATTCTATGCTCCTTTTCCTGTTGTCTTTGGAAGAATCATTTATTTGACAACCTGAAACATCAACTTATCGTGCCCCAACCTTGCG
>JAABUW010003808.1_pt1 | contig 21074 bp, 16 predicted proteins | sample 5560081 | NCBI WGS metagenome assembly JAABUW01 (sample SAMN10711882, study PRJNA513363) | rock metagenome | isolation source: Antarctica rocks | place: Antarctica: Victoria Land, Knobhead sud
CCATCAGTCGTGCAAGCCGCGCGGACGCTCGGTGCCGTTGGCGAGCATGCGGCCCTGTGGCAAGTCGTCGCGATTGCCGGAGCAGCTCTCGACCGGCGGCGTCGGAGGCAGTGGGTGGAGGCGCTGGTGGGCATCGTCGCAGCTCATGGCACCGCCGTGGTGGTCAAACGGCTGGTTCGCAGACCACGTCCGACAGCCGCCGGTCTGGAGCTGCTCGTGCCGACGATGAGTGGTCTCAGCTTCCCCAGTTCGCACAGCGCCTCCACGACCGCCGCCGCCCTCTCGCTGGGGCGGCTCTTCGGCCTACCGTTGATGCCGGTGCTCCCCGCGGCCATGGGCGCCGCCCGCGTGCTGGTCGGAGCGCACTACCCCAGTGATGTCATCGGCGGCGCACTGATCGGGTGGTTGGTGGATCTCTTCGTGCGGCGCTGGAGAAATTGACCATGGGGGAAGCAGATGTGAGTGATGCGGACATGCGAGAAGAGGCCTTGGCCTCGGTCGGGAGCCCACGTCGCACTCCGCTGACAGTCGCCGTCGGCCTAGCTCATGGGATCCGGCCGCGACAGTGGGTGAAGAACGGGCTGGTCGTCGCTGCACCGTTCGTGGCTGGCCGACTTCTCGAGCCAAGGGTCGTCTGGCTCGTCTTCCTTGCCTTCATTGCCTTCTGCCTTGCTGCGTCGGCGATCTATCTCATCAACGACGTCCTCGACGCCGAAGCTGATCGCGCTCATCCCACCAAGCGCACCCGGCCGATCGCGTCGGGACTCGTCCCTCCACGGGTCGCGGTCGTGGTTGCCCTCGTCCTGCTGATCGGCGCCCTGCTGACCGCGTGGCTCGTCACGCCAGCTCTGTTCGTCGTGCTGGCGGTCTACGAGGTGATGCAGGTCGCCTACTGCGTCCGGCTCAAGCACGAGGCTGTCGTGGACCTCGTCATCGTCGCCATGGGCTTCCTGTTGCGAGCCATCGCTGGGGGAGCAGCCATCGGTATCGACCTGTCACAGTGGTTCCTGCTGGCGGCAGCCTTTGGATCACTGTTCATCGTCGCTGGGAAGAGGTACTCGGAACATCGCCTGGCTGAAGCATCTGGAAAGGACATCAGGCGCTCCTTGCAGCGTTACTCGGACTCGTACCTGCGCTTCGTGTGGAGCCTGTCGGCCGCGGTCCTCATCATGACTTATGGGCTGTGGGCCTTCGAGCTCCGATCGAAGACGGGCTCCATCTGGCCCGCCATCTCCATGGCACCTTTCGTCCTGACCATTTTGAGGTATGCCGTCGACGTCGACGGCGCCAGGGCGGGGGCTCCGGAGGAGATCGCTCTACGAGACCGAATTCTTCAGGTCGTCGGTTTTGCATGGATTGCCACGCTCGCTATCGGCCTCTACCTCTGAGGCCAGAGTCACACCCTCTCGAGAAGCTCTTCGTAGGAGTCGAGGACGGCGTCGAGGGAGAAGAGCTCTCGGGCAAGCTTCGCACCTCGCGCGTGATCGGGTGGGTCATCGCGCAGCCGCGCGAGAGCGGCGGCAATCGCTGCCGGGTCTCGGGGGGGCACCACGACGCCATACCCCGTCCTGAGGACAGGCTGACGTACTCCCGGGAGGTCGGTGGTCAGGGCCGGCACGCCAACCATCATGGCCTCCACCTGGACGATCCCGAAGGCCTCGAACGCGTTGATCGACGGCAGGGCGAAGACGTCGAGCGACGCATAGAAGTCCGCGAGTCGCTCGTCGGCGATGAATCCCAAGACGGCGATCCGGTCGTCGGTGCCGATCTTCTGCCTGACCCGGTCCACGACGCTGCCCCCGGCGACATTGGTGAAGTCGCCGGCAATGAGGAGGCGCGAGTCGGGGTCGTCCAGCTCCACGAAACCCTCGACCAGGTACTCGACGCCCTTCTCCTCGACGATTCGTCCCAAGAAGCCCACGTGGAGCCCGTCGCCGTCGCGATACGTGGGCGCGCCCCCGGCTCGTTCGTGACACGGCGGCGGGATCACCACCTGTCGACCGCGCACGCTGTCCCAGACCCGGCTGTGGCGCGCGTAGTCCTCGCTGGTGACGACCACCGAACGTGAGCGCGCGAGCGCCATCCGGGTCGAGGCATCGACCAGACGGACCTGCGCCGTGTTTGCCGCTCCAGCTGGCAAGCTGACATCGCAGTGGTACGTCGAGACCACCGGGGGTTGGACGACGGCCGCCAGAGCGCCGGCTTCCAGCATCGGCAGATGAAGGTTGACCAGCCGGCTGCCGTCTGCGGCTCGGCGAGCGAGCGGCATGAAGGCAGGGCTTATCGCGCCTTTGCCCAGGTGCGCCAAGACCGGTGCCCTCAACACCTGCACCCCTCGAATCTTCTCCGCAGTGGGGAGTTCGCGGTCATGTTGAGTGGTAACCACCGTCACGGTGTGCCCCCGCCCTGCGAGGCCCTCGGCCACGTCCCGGGCGTAGTTGGTGAGCCCGCTTACATAGGGCGAGTAGTAGGTCAACACGATGACGAGGTCGCTCTGCGCAGGTCTGGGCACGCCGCGATTGTGCCTCAAGGTCATTCGACTCGACGAACCTTCGAGCGGCGGACGGCTCGCGACACGCCAAGGGTGCCCGTCACGGCTCCGACCAGGGAGCCGACCAGGAAGGCCAGCTCGGCACGCAGCAGCAATGGCTGGACCACGATGAAAACGCCTGCGGCGGCGGCCAACCCGCTCACCCATGAGACACCGGCACGCCCGTGCATGTTGAGAGCCACTAGTGCCTGCGTCACTACGACGAGGCCCACATGGACGCATACGCCGGCAACCATGAGCGCCAGGTCGGCGCGTGGAACCAACAGCTCTGCGCCGAAGAGCAGCGCGAGCACAGGGCGTCCGAAGAGGAAAGCCGCCAGTGCGCCGACGACGGCCGCGGCCGCGGTGACGCCGGCCAGCTTGGCGACCAGTGCCACGACTCGGTCCGACCGACCTTCTCGCGCGAGCTGGGCCAGGGGAGGAACCAGAGCACTTTGAATGGGAACCGCCATGAAGAGCGGGATGCGGGCGAGGGTGAAGGCCGCCAGGAACGGTCCCGGAGCGTTCGACTCCGACGCCGAGGCGACCAGTGCCACCGCGAAGGGCGCGCCATTCTGCAGGACCTGCGCTGCGAGGCTCGCCGGGAGAAGCCGGAGCCAACCCCTGAGAGCGACCTGACTGTCGCGTGTCGGTGCTTCAGTCGCCCCCGCCGCAGGAAACTTCGGAACACGAGCAAGCACGACGATAAGAGCTACCAGGTGGGAGAGCAGGATCGCGACCACGAGTGCTGCCGAGAACGGCATTGCTCCGTGCACGCCCCACAGAAGAAGAACGGCCGCCAGACACAAGCGCAGCAGACCGTCAGCGGCGAGGGCAGCGACGTAGGCGCGTCGATGTCCCAGACCCAGCATCACCCCCCGGGTGAAGAACTGCAGGGCCGAGACTGAGGCCACGGCGAGGAGGAGCACGAACAGCGATTTTTCTTGTCTCAAGGCGGGCAATAGAACGGGCAGGCAGACTACCAGGGCGATACCTGCAGCGAGGCTCGCCAGTACGGCCACGCGCACCAAGGGGTGCAGGGAGGCACGTGACATGCCCGGCCTCAGGAGTCGGCTGCCCTCCTGCTCCAGCGGCAAGAAGAAGCCGAAGCCGACTACGAGCGCGATCGACCAGAAGACGGAGAAGTGGCTCCACTGGTCGAGTGTCATTCCGCGCTTCGCCAGCACCAGAAAGCCGTAGACACCCAGACCCGCGGCGGCAGTGGAGGTGAGCAACAGGGCCGCATAACGAGACGCGGCCCCGCGCCCAGCCGAGATCGGTGTCGGCGGATCTTCGGTCGAACGCTCCGTCATGAAATCGATGCGGGGAAGCAGTCCGTCGCGCCCCTGAACCGGATCCAAGAGCATTCCGCGTGTATCACGTGAGAAGCAGTCAGGTCTGCCACCGCACGGCTCCCTTGACGGACCATGCGCTCAGAGTACGGGACGCCATGCCGGTCGGGTAGCCGCCATGGCCGGAGTCCGCCAATGGCTTGCCCGCGAGAGTCGTTCGCACGGGCTGGACAAACGTCACTCCGGGGAGGTGCGCGTCGACCCTGTCTGGCAACCGATACGATCCGGGCATGAGCCCAGCGTCGCGAGGTGGGTGTCCTCGTTCAGCAACCGCGTCAACGGCGTCGGAAGCGCACCTCCACAGCGCGGAAGCAGGCAGGGTTTGCCGTGGGCTCCTGACCCGATGAGGCGACCGAGACTTCCACGCGCCGACTGGAGACCTGAGCCTCGATACCTTCTCGCGGCGGCGGTGGTGGCGGTGTTGGCCGCGATCCTGCTTCCTTTCGCTCCCGTGATCGGCGAACGACCGGTCGTCTCCTGGCCGCAGGTGCCGACCACCCCAACGTCGACCGCTTTGCTGCTCACCAACGGCACGCCGGAAAGCATCGATTTGCGTTTCAGTTGCGCGGCAGCGTTGCGCGCCGAGACCGGCGGCGGGGTGTTGTTCAGCACGATGCGCCCCGAAGATCCGTCGTTGGAGAAGGTCGGCTTCGTCGTTCGAGTGGCCAACTCGACGATCACCTTGGTCACGAACGGCAGGCAGTTCGCCCTCGGATCGGCCAATCAGGCTGGCTGTGACATCGTCGCTCAGGTCGATGGCGCCGGGCTAACCGTGACGAGGAACGGTGAGCGCGTCGTGGCGCAAGAATCGGTGACTCTACCGAACGTCGATGGTCTTATCACCGACATAGGGCCAGCTCCCAACGCGACATCAGGTGACCTCTCCGTCCGAATCCGCCTCGTGGACGTGTTTGCTAGCTCGCCCACGCCTCTGAAGCTGGCACTGATAGCCCTCGTTGCGTTGGCTGCCTTGTTGGTCCTCGCGATGCTGTTTCAGGGTGACCGCTCCGCGCAGATATTGTCGGTGGAAGGTAGGGGAGCTGCGCAGAACAGCGAGGAGTCGTCGAGCGCTCGGCCCGCTCCCAAGCCACGGCGCACCTTGCTGTCGCGACTACCGGACCTCATCGTCATCCTCACCCTGCTCGGGTGGGTGGCCATCGCTCCTATGACGGACGACGACGGCTACTACTCCGCGATGGCGAGAAACGCCGCAGAGACCGGCTTTGTCGGCAACTACTACCAGATGTGGAACCAGTCGTTCACACCGTTTGACTGGCTGTGGCAGGTCCTATCCCTCTGGCAACGACTGGGCGGCGACTCCGTCGTGTGGTTGCGACTGCCCGCCTTGGCCGCAGGTCTTGTGACGTGGTTTGCCATACGGTCCTTCACCACCACGGTGGGGAATGCGGCAGGCGTCATGACGCGGCGTTGGAGCGGCTACGTGCTGGCGCTCGCCTTCTTGTCCTGGTGGCTTCCGTACTGCATGGGTGTGCGTCCCGAGACCGTCGTCGCCATGTTCGCGTCCCTGGCTGTTCTGCTCGTCGCTCAAGCAGTGGAGAGCGGACGACTGGGCCGGGCAGCCTTGGCAGCCGCGCTTGGGGGTGTCGGTGTCGCGGCACACCCCACGGGCTTCGTTGTTCTCGCGCCGCTGCTCGTCGCCCTGCCTGCCTTGTGGCGGTTGCAGCGGGCCGCCCACGGCCTTCGCGGTGCGCTGATTCGCGCGGCGGCCGTTCTTGCTTCAGCAACGCCGGCGGGCATTGCTGCATTTGCCGACGGCACCTGGCACGACTTCGTTGCCGGTCAAGCCCGATTCCAGGCGGTCGAGACGCCGCTGAACTGGACTGACGAGATACTGCGCTATCAGTTCTTGTTGTCCGACATTGCCATGGGTTCCTACGCCAAGCGTGTGCCAATCCTGTTGGCACTCACGCTCTTGGTGTGGTTCTTGGTTCTCCACGTCGCCGCCCGGGTCGGACGCACGCCGCTTCCGTGGCGCACCTCGTTCGCGGGTTGGTGCCTCGTGGCATCATTCATCCTGCTCTGGCTTACGCCGAGTAAATGGACTCATCACTTCGGCAGCCTGTCAGGTGTCGGGCCGGCGTTCATCACCCTCTTGCTGGTCACTGGCATCCCGGCAGTACGGCAGCTGGCGCAACGCCATGGAAAGCTTGGTGTGGTCCCGTGGCTGTTCGCGGGCTCGCTGATACCGCCGATCACGCTCTCGCTGCAGGGGCTCAACATCTGGGCCTACTGGTGGGACCTCGGGATGCCATACCCCGGCCAGGCTCCCACGCTCCGACACGTGCCCTTGGGCTCCCCAGGAGTTATCCTCGCGGCGTTTGCGGGCGCCACCGCACTGGTGGGGCTTTGGATACGAAGGTCACCGCAGCATCGGCCGGTTCGGGGGTTCCTTGTCGCCGCCCTCGTCGTACTGGGCGTCCTTGGGGGGACGGTGGGTTACCTCGTCGAGACTTTTGGTGTGTCGGCGGCCAAGACGATGAGCAGCTACTCGCCCGGCTCCGCCAACCTCAAGGACCCGCTGGGGTGCTCCGCGTCCAAGGCGGTGAGTGTCTATGACGACAGAACGGCTCGGGCGCTGGAGTCGGCTGTGCCGACGGTGGTGGCGAACGAGCAGAGTCCCTTCGTGTCAGGGGGCGGCTACTGGCCCGGCTCGCGGCCGCCCGGCAATGCCGGCGACGGTCCTCATCGCGAGGTGTGGGGCAGCCTCACGGACAAACGCGAGGCCACCACCGGGGACTACACGAGCGACTGGTACGCGCTGCCGAAAACCTTCGCCACAGGCGACCACGTTGTGACGTTCCTCAGCGGTCGCGCCGACGGGGCGAGCACTCTCACAGTCGAGTTCGGACGACGCACAGATTCCGGCGTCACGCCGGTACTTGAGCGCCGAGTTGGGGACTCGGAGAACACGACGGGCTGGCGTGCCCATATCCTGGCGGGCGCCGACGACGTCCCGGTCGGAGCTGACGTCGTGCGACTCTTGGCCCACGACGGAGAGACCACCAACGGAGGTTGGCTCGCATTCACGGCCCCCGAAAAGCAGGAGCTCGTCTCGCTGGATCAGTACATCCCCGCTCACTCGGCCGTTACCGTTTCTTGGCAGTTCGCCCTGCTGTTCCCCTGCATGGACCAACTGAAAGTGCAGCATGGCATCACCCAGCCGCCCGCTTACGCCATCACATGGCCGTTTTCGGTGCTCTTGAGCGACGTCACCTGGCAGGTGAACCGTGGTGGCCTTACCGGTACCGCCACGAGACTGGGGTCTATGGTGTCCCCGGCGAGTTATTTGACCGACAGCCCAGACGTCAACTGGGGCAAGATTTACCGCTTCAGATACCAATACGACCCGTCCGCATACAACCTTTCCGTCGAACGTGACGTCGTCCCCGGATGGCGCGGCATCGTCTCTGACCGAGTCAGCCTCAGCAACGTCCGCAGCCGCTGAACGCCTTGCCCACCCTTCTCCTTGTCCCTCATCGGCGTCGGGGTTCGGGCTCAGCATGGCTGAACGATATCTTCGAGATCTCGTCCGGGGGACCATTCCGATGTCGGCGTAAAAGTGGGTTAACGAAATGCCGTCTGCTTCGTTGACAGACTCCAGACTCCCGGTGATGCACTTTCACTGCGCGATGCGAAGCGGCTGCTCGTCGTCCTGCGTCGACTGCTCATGACCATGGTGGCCGGCAGGCGCCGGTCTTACGCTCGCGACCCACGCCGCCAACAGGAAGGCACCTCCGACGAGAAAGTAGTAGTTGATGAACGCCTGCTTCGACAGCAGGATGGTCACGAGTAAAGAAAGCCCTACCCCGACGGCAAACTGGGCCGGACCAGGACGTGTGGTGTACGAGAAGACGACAGCGACGAGCACGCCCGCGAAGATGGGAAGGACGCTGTAGACGCTCGGACTAGGCCACCCAAACTGCTGGACGCTAGAGACGAGCAGGGACAGAGAATCCGGCCGGAAGGGCTGGATGAGCTGCCACTGAACCACTGCGCGCCAGAAGGAGTACGGGTTGACAAGGACCAGGGGCAGGGTCACCGCCAAGCCTGAGCTGACGAGGAGGGCGATGTTCCTCCTGGTCGCCAGCGGTCGGAGCAACCACAGGCACGGGAGGGCTACGGCGAGGTACTGCTTGGAAGAGAAGAAGATGCCCAGGAGTACCGCTGCCCATCCAAAGTGGCCCCGGTGCATGGCCCAGATCGACAGTCCCAGGAGCGCGACGATCGAGGGCTCCGTCCACGCGTCGGTGATGACGAAGATCTCACCCGGTGCAAGGACGACCAGGACGGCGAGCAGCCGCGACCAGCGGCTCATCTGTCGGCCCCCGAGCGCAACCGCCAGGATGGTGAGGGCAAGGAGCCCCGATATGCGAACGTCGCCGAGGAGGTACCCGGGGACTGCCCACAGGGCAGAGAACGGCGGGTAAGGGAACCCGTAGCTGATCCTGCCGTCGACGATCACCCCCGCGCCGTAGAGCCTCGCCTCAGCGGCAGGGCCGTAGATGTTGACGAAGGTCAGCGCGTAGGGGTTGCGGAGGTGCAGTAAGGCGCTGGCGCTGTCCGTGAGAAATACCCAGACGTCGATGAAGTTCGTCCAACCCGGGATCCCGCGGGCCAGCAGGACAGCGTGGATGGTCACGTAGAGCCGAGTGGGAGTGAGTGCTCCCCACCGGACGGTGCTGGGGAGGGCGACGGCCAGGGCCGCCGCCAGGACGAAGGTGAGGCCCGTTACGAACGAGACCGATCCGGCGGCCAGACTGGGGGGTGACAACTCAAGCCTCAGCCCCAACAGCACCCCCAGCGCTGGAACGATCGTCAGAATAATCATGACCGGACCTGCCCGACCCACGGTGACCCAGGCCCGACAGGCCACCGCGGCCATGATGCCTCCGACGAGCAACATGGCGAGGGCGAGGAGGATCCATGCGCCGTTCAGCGAGACGATGGGTCCAAGAAACACCAGCATCGCCGAAAGACACAGGAGCCGGCTACGGCTCGTGGCGGTCGGCGACGCTAGCTGTCCCTTCATGCAGTCGTCGTCGGCGTCTCGGAGGCTTCCGTCGTTTCGCGACTCACGGGTGCGAGACGCTCTCATAGTTCTTAGGCCTCAGCACCGCGACGAACTGATAGCCGAAGAAGGTAGGTCTCATCCGGACGAGAAGAGAATCGAGACGGGTCAGGCCGAGCGACACCCGGGACTTTGCAGCAGGGTTGACAACGCCCATGGGGAGTCCGGTATAGCGGAGCTCCTCGACAGTCAGGCGCGCCGACGCCAGCGTCCTCAGCAATCCGCGACGGGTGAAGAAGCGCAGGTGCGTTTCGTCGAGTATGCCGCGACGGTCATAGTCGAATGTCCCGGAGGCTACGCGCATACGCGGGTACCAGTGCCCGAAGTTCGGTGTCGAAATGAGCAGCCGACCGCTGGGACTGAGCTTGTTCGCCATGTCCACGAGAAGGGCCTCTGGCTTCCGGACGTGTTCGATGATGTCTGCAGCGATGACGACGTCGTACTCACCACCGACGTCGGGCAGTCCTTCGTCGAGATCCGCCGACACGAACTCGTCCACGCGTTCCTGCACCCCCGGCTCCTCCACGTAGTCAACCCCCACCACGTGATGACCCATCTCACGGATCTGGCTCGACAGCAACCCCGACGAGCAGCCGACGTCAAGAACCTTGCCCGGCGGTGTATCGCGGAGCAGGTCGAGAATGATCGTGTGGGAGCTGCCCTCTTCTTGCTTGAGACCGTAGTCGTGAGCATTCGGAACCCACTTCGCCGTGCCGAACCCCATCTTGGACGTCCGGTACTGGAGGACATCGCGGAGAACGTCCTTGGCGTACTTCATTCCGTTCACGTAACAGATCTCTTCGCCGTAGTACGTCGGAACCGCGATCTCGAGGATCCGCTTACCTGCGTCGACGAGCTGGACGATAATCTGGGTGTCAAAGTCGAACTCGTCGGTGTTCTCCTCGAAGGGCAAGTCGGCGAGGGCCTTCACGGCGTAGGCCCGGTATCCAGAGTGGAACTCGGAGAGTGACGTGCCAAGCACGAGGTTCTCGGCCCGGCTGAGGATCTTGTTGCCGATGTACTTGTATGCCGGCATACCACCCGAGCGGGCCGCCCCCGGGACAAGCATCCGTGAGCCAAACACCGCGTCGGCCTTCCCGGCGAGGATGGGCGTGACCATCTGGGGCATGCATTCGGGAGCGTACTGACCGTCCGCGTGGAGGAGGACGACGACATCGAGACCCCGCTCGATCGCCATCCGGTAGCCGGCCTTCTGATTGCCGCCGTATCCCCGGTTCTCGAGGTGCCGGACCACCGTGGTGGACGTGTCCATGTTGGCCGAACGCCAACGCAGCGCCGCCCCGTACGTGTCGTCCTCGGAGGCATCGTCGGCGATAATGATCTCGGTGATTTGAGAGCGGAAACCCACGGGGATCCGGTTCAGAGTTGCTTCCAGCGTGCTCTGGGCGTTGTAGGCGACCACCAACACGCCGATACGCGGGCCAGACACTTGGTCGGCGGGGAGATCCATAGTCGCTGACTATAGTGGCGACCCATAAGCCCTTGTTGCGGCGCGCCGGTTGAACGTGGACGTTCGGCTGCGTCGCCTTGGGCACTTGACAGGGTCATGCCTCTTCCCGAGGCCGCTCACACGCAACAGGTGGAAGAGGGTCCGTGTCCGTATCGTCCAGCGCCAATATCCTCAACAGGGTCTCCGGCCACTCCGCCTCGCGTTGGGTGTTCGGGACCGTCGCGTTCGCTCTCTCGGCGTGGGCCTTGGTCTCGCAGTGGGACGCGGTCCTCTCGGGTGTGGGCCAGATCGGGCTGGGAAGGACGGTCCTCAGCGCCCCGGGAATGCTCCTGGGGCTTAGCTTCGGGATGTTGTCGTGGCGAACCCTGATGCGAGCCATGGGCTCGAGACTTCCGGTGGTGGACGCGGCGTCAATGTACTTCCTTGGCCAGATCGGCAAATACGTTCCGGGCTCTTTGTGGCCGGTGGCAGCCCAGATGGAGCTGGGTAAGCACTACAACATTCCCCGAGGCCGATCGGCGACGTCCATCCTGCTGGCTCTTTGCGTCTCCCTGACCTCGGGCGTTGCGGTGGTGTTCTGTGCATTGCCGCTGCTCGACACCCGCACCGCCCAGCAGTCGATCTGGCTGCTGGCTGTCCTGCCCGTGCTGCTGGCAATTCTCTATCCCCCGCTCCTGTGGCGGGTGCTGCGCAAGGTCCCCCGGCTAGGACCGTCGCTGGAGCTGGGGCCGACGCCGCGGGTCCGGGACATCGCCGAAGCGAGCCTCTTCTCGATCCTGGGCTGGTTGGCATACGGCATGCATGTCTGGGTGCTGACGACTGGTCTGGGACCGGAGCACTCCGGGTGGAAAAACGTCCTCATCTCGGCCGGTGCCTACGCTTTCGCGTGGGTAGCAGGGCTGCTCGTCTTCGTCCTCCCGGCAGGAGCGGGCGCGCGAGACTTGTCGCTCGTTGTCGCCCTCGTCGCGGTGCTGCCCTCGCACAACGGAGTGGCAGTCGCCGTCCTTTCACGTGCCGTCTCCGTGGTGTGCGATGTGGCCTTGGCGGCACTCAGTGCCCTGCACACCAGATTTGTCCGCTCACGATGGATTGCGGCAACACGAGACGCGGACCTCACCGCGCCATCCCTCGAGACAAGCCAGACCAAGCCGCGCGGGTGACTGCGGAGGCCTGCGTGGTGTGAGTGCGGCTGTGGAGTCGATCAGACCACAGATCAGTGACTGCTACATCAGGGGAGGCGCACTCCACTGTTGCCGGCGTAACCGAGGCCGTCCCATAGGGCTTGCCCGGTCGGGCTGTAGAGCACGACGTTGCCGTCGTCCTGGACGATGAGGTAGGCGCCTGGACTATAAACAGCCGCACTCCAAGCGGGCGCACCGGATGGCCGGTAGACGACGAAGTTGCCGTCGCTCTGGACGACGGCCTTATCGCCGGGCACGAAGGTGCCGGTTGCCCAGCGGGCCTGCCAGGAACCGATATAAAGCACGAGGTTCCCGTCCGTCTGCATGGCCAGGCGCGTCGTCCCGTTCACCGATGTCGCCGACGTGCCGGACGCCAAACTCTGCACCTCTGTCGGAGGCCGCAGGTACTGGGCTCGGTGACCCGTGTAGCCCGCACTGTCCCACAACGCCGAGCCACTGGGCGCGTACAGGACCAGGTTGCCGTCGTCCTGCATCACGAGGTACGACCCGACGGTGTGCGTCATCGTCTCCCACAAGCCGAAGCCGTGCGGACTCACGAGGACAACGTCTCCGTCCGCCTGCACGCGAAGTGCAGACCCGGGGACGAACGTTCCGCTGGCCCAGCGCGCGATGCCCACCGCGTCGTAGACGACAAGGTTCCCGTCTGCCTGCATTGCCAAGCGAAAACCATGTGACGTTGACCAGATCGACATGCCGGACGAGAGCAGGGACGGCACGCGTGACGGTTGAGGGTTGGCTACCGTGAACCAGCTCGAGCGGAGCCCGTCGGTGAAGGTTGGGTAGGGTCGCACGCCCCGCAGCTCCTCTGGGGTCACGGTGATCGTGCCGTTCGTCCCCTCCAAGCGGACCCCGGTGACCCGGCCTCCCCAGTCCCCTTAGCCGTTGCGCGACGTCACGACCATCCGTAGCAGGCTGCCGACGTCGGGGAACCGGTTCTCGATCGATGAGACCGGCAAGCTGGCTTGCCAGGTGGCTGAGGAGTTCGCCGCGGACACCGCGTCATAAGGGTCCTGCTTGCCCACGAGGTAGGGTTGGCCACCGGGTGCTGTCCAACCGCCGCTAGATGCAGCGAACTCCGTATTGGCGACTATCCCCTGGTAGCTGAGGATCACGCCAGCAGAGGCGGTGATCGCTGCGTCAGTACTCACTTGCTCGATGGCGGTTCGCGTGCCGTACGCAGAGTACGTCCCACTGCCGCCGAAGACCTGACACGAATTGGTGTCGCAGATGTCGGAGGTCGCGGTGGCAGAGGCGGCACGCATCTTGGCCGTGGCGAACGTCCGGGCCGCAACGGCCTGAGCCTGCAGAGCAGCCGACTGCCAGGATGCTGGGCTCTCCTGCGGCACCACGCCGCGCAGATAGCTCTCCAAGGGCAAGGTGTCCACGGTGATCACCGACATGCCTGAGGCGAGAGCGGAGAGCGTGCCTCGGTAGTCCTTGGAAGTCCCGTCCGCACGCCATGCCCGGATCAAACCGCCCGACGTCTCGAAGCGCAGCGGCGATGTGAGGTTGGTGGAGCCCGACAGCGCGAATGCCGTCCATCCACTGCCAGTAGTCTCCTGGAGCTGCAGGCCCGAACCGGTTGGGTACAGCCGCCATCCGGTGTAGCCGTCGGGAAGGATGGTCCTAGTCCCGTTCGACTGCACGACACTGAGACCGGCAGTTGGACTGACCCGCAATTGCGAGCTGTCGGCGGTCAGGCTGACCCGGATGAGAGCGTTCCCAACCATGGTGCGCGTCGTTCCCGGGTAGTAGAACGCGAGGATGTTGTCGTAGGAGATTCCAGTCAACGCCGCACCTTGGGCGCCCCACTGAGACATACCCCGCCCGTGCCCGAACCCGTGTCCGTTGAGGCGGAATACCCCGTCAAAGGGCCGCGAGTACACCTCGTCGGCGTGCGCGACGGGGACCACAAGAGCTGCGGCTCCTACGCTCAGCATCAGCGTCAGAAAAGCTCTGAGAATCCGAGGACTGCCGACTGAGAAGCGAGTACGCCGACCAAGTTGCGATGGGGTCACCAGCCCAGAATGCTCCGGCTGCCCGTCCGGCGGTGCAGGATTACTCGATTCGTGACCTCACAGTGACGCTCTGTGCGGGCTGGCTCATGCGGAGGAGCATGATGCTTCTTGGCGTTCGATAAACCTCGGATGACCAGGTGCTCACGCATTGGGCGGCCGCCCGCTGCGTTGGAACAGGCATCCCTTCTACCGCACCTTCTAGACAGGACAAACATGACGAACCCGCCGAGGCTTGTCTCCCCCCCGCAAACAGACCGAAACCCGGTCACGGAGGTTTTCGTTTCACATCGGCCTTGGGGCAAATTCCAGCAGCTGGTGTCCAATGAAACCGTGACCGTCAAGATCATCACGGTGAATCCTGGACATCGGCTTTCGCTACAACGACACGAGTTGCGGGGGGAGATGTGGCAGGTCCTCGATGTCCCCATCGACATCACGGTGGACGGGCGGCAGTGGCAGGCGCAACCTGGAGAGGTGATGTTCATCCCGCGTGGTGCGACCCACCGCATGGGCAACAGTGGCAAAACGCCGGGGCGATTGCTCGAGGTGGCGTTCGGTCACTTCGACGAAGAAGACATCGAGCGACTCGAAGACGACTACGCCAGGAACAGTCACTGATCCATGTGGCTCCCGCCGGGACTCAAGAACCCGGCGGCTGGCGTGCAGCGGCCGGGACAGCTTCGCTCTTGTCGGTGGTCATGGGCGGGCTAGGTAAACAGATGGTAAGAAAAGTGACCGTTGTTACTGATGGTGTGCGATGGTTCCCCTGACCGCCTCCTCGCCCCCAGGGAATCACCATGATCCTTACTCGCCTTGCCGCAGTGCTCGCCGTGAGCACAACATCCTTTTTTGTTCCGGTCATCACCCCGGTGTGGGCGGCGCCCAGGCCCGTGACCCCCTCGGTCCATCGTCAAGCCTTGCATGGGGTGGACCAACAGGCGCTGGTCGCTGCTCCCTCAGCCTTCGATCCGGCATCCATCGCGGCGAACCCGCAAGGGGGGGTTTCGAACAACCAACCGGCTCGGGCATCTCGCAGCAGCCGACCTGCCGTGATGACGGCTGAACTCCAGACGGGAAGGTTTACCGCCTCCGGTGTGACCTGGGCTTCTGAGGGCGCTCCCGACAACATCGTCGTCCAAGTCCGAGTCCGGGAGGAGGGCGCCTGGACGGACTGGCAAGAGCTGCAGACGAGTGAAAGGCCGGACGCCGATAGTGCCGACGCGGCTCAAGCGGTGGGCCAGACCGCGACTGAGCCATACTCGACCGGGTCTGCGGACGCCATACAGGTGAGGGTCGACTCGTCCGGCTCAATGACTCCCAAAGACCTGACGCTCCTGACCATCGACCCGGGTACTTCTCCGGCAGACGCTAACCTCACGGGAAGCCCAGCGGCGCAGGCCCAGGCGACCGCAGCCGAGCCCAACATCATCACCCGTGCCCAGTGGGGGGCGGATGAGAGCCTGCGTGACTGCACGGCCACCTACTCGCCGACGATAAAGGTCGGCTTCGTCCACCACACTGTGGGCAGCAACACGTACACCGCGAGCCAGTCGGCGGGGATTCTCCGGGGCATCTATGCCTATCACGTGAACGGAAACGGCTGGTGTGACGTCGGCTACAACTTCCTTGTCGACCGTTACGGGCAAATCTTCGAAGGACGGGCGGGCGGTGTCGACCGGGCCGTCATCGGGGCCCACACCCTGGCTTTCAACTACAACACCTTCGCGGTCGCCGCCATGGGGACGTTCAGCACCGCGGCGACACCTCAGGTCATGCTGACATCCATGTCGCAGGTGCTCGGGTGGAAATTGGATCTGTACAGTCGCAACCCGGGCGGCACGGAGGTGCTGACTTCCGCTGGAGGCAGCGGGGCCCGGTGGCCTGCCGGCACCGAGGTCACGTTCCGCACAGTGTCGGGTCACCGCGACGCCTACGCCACTGAGTGCCCGGGCGATGTGCTCTACGGTCAGGTGCCAAATCTTCGCGCTAGCGCTGCCAACTACGTCACCAACAGTGGCACGGTTGTGCCCGGCACCGTCAACCCGGGGGCCGCGCCCATCGTCTCCGCCGACGGCAGGTTCCGTCTGAGCATGCAAACTGACGGGAGTCTGGTGATCTACGACGCCTCCGGCAGGGCGCAGTGGGTCACCGCCACCGATGTCCCCAACAGCTACCTTCGTGTCCAGGCGGACGGGAACGTGGTGATCTACGACCCGGAGGACAACTTCCCGTTGTGGACGGCTGGGGTCTACAGCCCCGGAGCCCAGTTGGAGTTTCAGAACGACGGCAACTTGGTGCTCTACTCGCGCACGCGTGCCGCCCTCTGGGACAGGTACGGGTTCACCCACCACGCGGCGACCACGTTCATGCCCCGGAGGGCCTTCACCCACCTGTACCCCGGCGAGACGGTTTCCTCCTGGAACGGCCTCTTCAGCCTGACGATGTTGACCAACGGAAACGTGGTAGAGAGGAGGTCGGGGGGAAGCACAATGTGGTCCAGTGGGACCTCCGTACCCAGTTCCAAGCTGTTGGCGCAGGCGGACGGGAACATGGTGATCTACTCGCCGAGCGGCGCCGCGCTGTGGCACACCGCCGTCTGGAGTACCGGAGCCAATGCCGTGATCCAGGACGACGGCAACATCGTCGTTTACGACACCGCTTGGCGACCCATCTGGGACTCGATGGGGTTCACGGGTCACCGCGCCGTCCGACTGGGCTAGGTTCATTCGATCGGCGAAGGCAAGCGAGGGGGGCCTCGTTGCGTCCGGGTGAAGAAGGGTCGGGACCGGGCGCCGCGCGGACGCAAGCGTGGGGCGCCTCGTTGCGTCCGGGTGGAGAAGGGTCGGGACCGGGCGCCGCGCGGACGCAAGCAGGGGGTATGCCGGGTCAGCCGGCGGTCTTGACGCGCACCTGCCGCTTGATCCGGCTCAGCATCGCCACCATCCCCCGCAGCCGCAGGGGGGAGACCGCCTCGCCCAGCCCGAACCGGTAGGGGGCGTCATCGGGTACGGCGAGCACCTCGCCGGCAGTGAGCCCGTCGAGACCCTCGCGGAGGATCCCGGCGAACCCGCGCGTCGTCGGTGCCTCGGCCGGAGCCTGGAAGAAGAGGCTCACCAGGCGCTCGAGCGCGGGCACCTCCTCGCCGCCGACCTCCACCACGAGGAACAGCGGCGTCTGGCACTCGTCGACGCGTTCGAGCAGCTCGGTGTGACCGGCATACCGGTCGGGCAGGGCAGGCAACCCGTCACTGAACTCCAGCAGGAGCTCGAGGCGCTCCCGGGCGGTCACCGAGGCGAAGTCCTCGGCGATCTCGGCGAGGGACCCGGGCAGCTCGACCCGCTCGTCCGATGTCATGCCCATGAGCGACCCCCCTACTTCTCGACGGGAACGCGCACGGCGTTTCCCCACTCGGTCCAGGAGCCGTCGTAGTTGCGCACCCGGTCGAACCCGAGCAGGTGGGTCAGGACGAACCACGTGTGTGACGAGCGCTCTCCGATGCGGCAGTAGGCCACGACGTCGTCGGCTGGGTCGAGGCCCTGCTCCTGCTGGTAGAGGGCCTCGAGGTCCGCGCGCGACTTGAACGTGCCGTCCTCGTTGGCCGCCCTCGCCCAGGGGACCGACTTCGCTCCGGGGATGTGGCCACCACGGACCGCTCCCTCCTGCGGGTAGTCGGGCATGTGGAGCAGCTCACCGGAGTACTCGCCGGGGGAGCGGACGTCGACGAGGGGCTTGCCGAGGTGGGCCAGGACGTCATCCTTGAAGGCCCGGATCGGGGCGTCGTCCCGCTCCACGACGGGGTAGTCGACGGCGCTCGGCGTCGGTACCTCGCGGGTCAGCTCGCGGCCCTCGGCGACCCACTTGGCGCGGCCGCCGTCGAGCAGCCGCACGTCCTCGTGCCCGAAGAGGCTGAAGACCCAAAGGGCGTAGGCGGCCCACCAGTTGCTCTTGTCGCCGTAGATGACGACCGTCGTGTCACGCGCGATGCCGCGGCTGCCGAGCACCTGGGCGAAGTGCTTCCCGTCGACGTAGTCGCGGGTCAGCGGGTCGTTGAGGTCGGTGTGCCAGTCGACCTTCACCGACCCGGGGATGTGGCCCGAGTCGTAGAGCAGGACGTCCTCGTCCGACTCGACGACGGCGATCCCGTCCGGCGTGCCCACGCGGCCGTGCTTGATCTGGTCGGCCAGCCACTCGGTGGAGACCAGCCGGTCCGGGTGGGCGTAGGCGCTGAACTTCGGTGTGTCGTCCGCGGGGACGCTCATAACGGTCTCCCTCTTCTGGGTCGTCGGTCAGGTCGGCAGCTCATCGTGGCACGAGGCCCAGCGGGCAGGCCTTCGCCCTCATCCTATGGAACGCATAACCGAGCCTTATGTATGCCGGGTTGCGCCGGGGCCGTCGTCCAGGAGGGTCCGAAGTTGTCGACATGGCGCCGCCCCGGCCGGTGACCGGTCGGGACGGCGCGGTTGAGGCGAGGAACGAGGTGGTAGCAAAACGAGGCGGTAGCAAGCAGGCGGGTCAGGCGTGGGCCGTGCCTGCTCGGGAACTGCGACGCAGGATGGCCTGGACGGCCAAGGTCGCGGCCACGGCGACCAGGCATGCCAACGGGGCGATGAGGACGAACTGCCAGAAGGGAGTGGCGTCGGGGGCAGGTACGGGGGGTGTCGGGACCCCGACTCCCTCCGGGTTGGGGTCCGGGGGCCGGCCGGCGTGGGCGGCGGATCCGCCGACGACGAGCCAGCTGGTGGCGAGGACGAACGCGAGCAGGATCGGTCGAGTCCAGCTGTAGTGCGACATGACAAGCTCCTTGTGATCTCTCCAGCCGGGGCCGGAGCTGTTGGTGGTCTGCTCATGGGAGCGCTCCAGCCTTGGAGGCCACTCGGCAGCCGCTTGGAGAGGCGCTTGGAGAGGCTGGAGAGGCGCTTGGAGCGGTCGCCGAGGTCGTCGGATCCTCGCCGGGGCCACCTGGGCACTAGTACCGTGGGCGGACCACACAACGGGCGGTGAGCATGTCCACGCCGAACGACGACCACGACCTCCGCTTCGGGCTCCTCGGACCGCTGGAGGTCCGCCGTGCCGGGACCCACCTGCCGCTGGGGGGTCACCAGCAGCGAGCCGTGCTTGCCTGCCTGCTCCTCGAGCGCGGTCGGGCCGTCAGCGTCGACCGGCTCGCGACGCCATCTGGACCGAGCGCCTGCCCGCGGGCTACCTCACAACGCTGCAGACCTATGTCTTCCACCTTCGCGAGCTCCTGGAGCCGGCGCGTGAGAAGGGAGCGCCGGGCGAGGTTCTGGTGACCGTCCCAGGAGCTGGTTATCAGCTCGACGTGCCCCGTACCGCAGTGGACGCCGCCCGGTTCGAGGACCTGTCTGCCCAGGGGAGGGCAGCCCTCGAGGCCGACGAGCCGGAACGAGCGTCCCGCCTGCTGTCAGAGGCGCTCGCCCTCTGGCGCGGTGAGGTGCTCTCGGACCTGTCCGACCTCGGCTTCGTGGACTCCTTCTCGAGGCGGCTCACGGAGGTCCGGCTCGCGGCAACGGAGGACTGGGTCGAGGCGGAGCTGGCTCAGGGGCACCACGCGTCGCTCGTCCCCGAGCTGGGGCGGCTCGTGAGACAGAACCCGCTCAGGGAGCGACTTCAGGGTCAGCGCATGCTCGCTCTCTACCGGTCCAGCCGTCAGGTCGACGCCCTGGCGGCCTACCGCACCGTTCGCGCGGTCCTCGGGGAGGAGCTCGGCATCGACCCCGGGCCGGAGCTTCAGGCCCTCCACGAGCGGATGCTGCGGCAGGACCCTGGCCTGGCCCCACGGCATACCGGCGCTGACGAGTCCCGCGACGGTGTGCCGGTGGCAGCGGACGAAGCGGCCGGATCCTCCACTCCTCCGACCTCGCCGGGAGGCCGCCGGGTTCGCGCGCCGCGGCTGCGCGGTCGTGGCAGGCGTGGGCTGGCGCTCGCGGCGGTGGTGGCGCTCGCGGCGGTGCTCATCGGCGCAGGGACCTACCGGATCGCACGTTCGGGCGAGGTCACGCCGCTGCCTCCGAACAGCGTCGGCGCCGTGACCCTCGACGGAGTGGACGGCGAGGCCATCGAGGTGGGCGCCAGCCCGGTCGCCCTGACGCACGCGGGTGGTTCCGTGTGGGTCGCCGACCAGGGCGAGCAGAGCGTGGTCCGCATCGACCCGACGACGCGCCGGGTCGTCCAACGGATCCACGGCGTCGGTACGGGCCCCGAAGCGATCGCCTCCTCCGGTCAGGACGTATGGGTGGCGGCCGGCACCGACGGCTCGATCGCGCGGATCAACATCGCGGCGAGCAAGCTCGTCTCCTCCATCCCGGTCGGCGCCCAGCCCGCGGCCGTGGCCGCCTCGCCGACAGCCGTCTGGGTCGCGAACAGTGGGGACAACACGGTGCAGCGGATCGACCCAGTGACGGGGCCGACAAGGCCATCCCCGTCGGGGACGGGCCGGACGGGCTCGCGCTCGACGGGACGACGTTGTGGATCGCCAACGGGCGCAGTGGGACGCTCACCCAGCTCGACACGAGGACGGGTGAGCGGGCGGCCGAGGACATCTTGGTCGACGCTGGGCCGAGTGCCATCGCCGTCACCTCCACGGACGTCTGGGTGGCCAACCAGCTCGCGCAGTCGGTGTCGCGTGTCTCGCGCGCCACCGGGCGGGTCACCCGGATCAGCGTGGAGGACGGGCCCTCCTCACTCCTCGTCACCGGGGACGCGGCCTGGGTGGGCAACGCGTATGCCGGCTCGCTCTCGCGGATCGATGCGGCGACGAACGCCGTCGTCACCGTGAAGCTGGGCAGCTCTCCGCGCGCACTGGCGCGCGTCGGCGCTGAGCTCTGGGCCGCGGCCGGCGCCTTCTCCAATGCTGAGCACATCGGCGGCACCCTGACCGTGACGACGCAGTTCCGGACCGACACGCTCGATCCCGCCGGCGCCTATTCCTCGGAGGGCCAGGCGCTCCTGCGTCCGGTGTACGACGGGCTCGTCCGGTTCCGTGCGGCCGGCGGGCGGCGGCCCTGACGCTGGTGCCGGACCTGGCCACCAGCCTGCCCCACCCGGTGGACGGGGGCAGGACCTACGTCTTCACCGTTCGTCCGGGCGTCCGCTACTCCGACGGCGCCACGGTCAAGGCCTCGGACTTCGTCCGAGGCACCCGCCGGGCCCTGCTGAACCGGAAGGGGAACCCGAGCTTGTACTCGGCGGTCGTCGGTGCGAAGTCTTGCCTCGACAACCCCGGCTTCCCGAACCTCTGCGACATCTCCCGTGGCGTCGTCGCCGACGACGCCACGGGGCGGGTGACCTTCCACCTCGAGACCGCCGACCCCGAGTTCCTCGCGAAGCTGACCATGTTCGTGGTGGCCACCCCAGAGGAGGCTCCGCTCCGACATGGGCTTCACCCCGATGCC
>JAABUW010003812.1_pt1 | contig 21058 bp, 17 predicted proteins | sample 5560081 | NCBI WGS metagenome assembly JAABUW01 (sample SAMN10711882, study PRJNA513363) | rock metagenome | isolation source: Antarctica rocks | place: Antarctica: Victoria Land, Knobhead sud
GGACGGCGACCGGTCGGATGCCCGGGCCGGAGAGTCCGCCGGTGACCCCGCCGAGCTGCGGCCGCATCCGGTCGGTGTCGATGGCCATCCCGAGCAGGGTATTGATCATCGTCAGGCCCGACGCTCCGGCCTTCACGCACGCAGACGCCACGGAGACGATGTCCGTGACGTCGGGACTCAGCTTGGCGAAGACCGGGACGTCGCGGGGCAGCTGTTCGCGCACGAGTGCCACGACCTTGGCGGACGCCAGCGGGTCGCAGGCGAAGACGAGACCTCGGTTGGCGACGTTGGGGCAGGAGATGTTGACCTCGACGCCCACCACGGCGTCGAACGCCTCGCTGGCCCGCAAGACTGCTGCCACGTCGGCGAACTCACCGCTCGACGAGCCGGCGACCGACACCAGGGCGCGGGCCCCGACCGACCTCAGCCAGGCGAGGTCGTGCTCGACGAACGCCGCGATGCCGGGACCCTGCAGACCGATCGAGTTGAGCATGCCGGACGGCGTCTCGGCCATCCGGGGCGTGCCCCGTCCGGACCGCGGCTGCGACATGACCGACTTCGTCACAAAGGCACCGAGACCCGCAACGTCGAAGAAGCGGTGCAGCTCCTGGCCGTTGGCGGCGCACCCGGATGCTGTCATGAGGGGGTTCGGCAGCTGTGCCCCGGCGAGCACGACCGACATGTCCGTCATCAGTGACCGCCCTCCCCCGGCGCTCCGACCGCTCCGGGAGGCACCGAGCAGTAGCCGTCGACGAAGGCGTCCCACCGGACCCGGTCGCCGCGGAACACGGGTCCATCGAGGCACGACCGGACCATCCGGGTCTGCCCGTCCGTGCCGACGACGGGCAGGACACAGGTCATGCAGACGCCGACGCCGCACGCCATCGACTCCTCGACCGCGACCTGCGCCACCGCACCCTCCCGGACAGCGATCTCGGTGACCGACCGAAGCATCCCCATGGGGCCGCAGCCGTAGACCACGGCCGCCTTGCTGCTCCGGATGACGTCGGGCAGGACGTCGCTGACCCACCCCTTCGACCCGGCGGACCCGTCGTCGGTCGTCACGCGGACGCCGTCCGCGGCGCGGCGCGCCTCGACGACCCCGAAGAGGCGGTCCTCGCTCGCGGCGCCGAGCACCATCTCGATGTGGCAGCCGCGGGCCTTCAGCTGTTGGGCGAGCCAGAACAGGGGCGCGCTCCCGTAGCCGCCGCCCACGAGGACGCACGGCACGGGTTCGCGGGGAAGCGGGAAGGGCCGTCCGAGCGGCCCGACGACGCCGACCTCGGCGTGCAGCGGGAGCCCGGCGATCCACGACGTGCCCGGTCCGTGTGCCGCGACCACGATGTCGACGGTGCCGCCATAGGTGCCGCTCGGGCTGGCCTTGTGGATCGAGAAGCAACGGCGCAGCAGGTAGGCGGAGGTTGGCCCCCCGACGGCGAGCGCGACGAACTGGCCGGGCCGGGCCGGCTCCGCAACCCCGGGCGCGACGAAGGTGAGGTGCTGGTAGGCCCCGACGCGACGCGTCGCGATGAGCTCGGCGGTGACCTGGGCGACTCCGGACGCTGACGACCGGCCCCCCGCAGGCGACGGCCCGGCCGACGAGCCGGACGCTGCAGGGCTTGACGCCGACGTCCCGGCGGACGGCATACCGGTCACGGAGCCGCCACCCCGCTGCGTGGGGGGCCACCACCCGGGCCGTAGAGCCCGAGGTGACGCGCGTGGTCCTGCAACGACGTGACGTTGAGGACGCCCCGGCGGCGCGCCTCGATGCCCTGCACGGCGGCCGCGAGCTCCTGGACCGTCGTGATGATCGGCTTGTCGGCGCCGGTCGTCGCTGCCCGGATCTCGTAGCCGTCGGCGCGAGCAGACTGCCCGGTGGGCGTGTTGACGACCATCTGGACGTCGCCGTCGTTGATCAGGTCGACGATCGTCCGTTCGTCCGCGTCGGGCGCCGAGGGGTCCCGCTCGCTGAGCTTGCGGACCAGGGTCGCCTCGATCCCGTTGCGCCGCAACACGTCTGCGGTACCGCTCGTCGCGAGGATGGTGAACCCGAGGTCGGCGAGGCGCTTGACGGGAAAGATCATCGCGCGCTTGTCCCGGTTGGCGACCGACACGAACACCGCTCCCGTGTCAGGCAGTCCACCGGAGCTCATCTGGCTCTTGGCGAAGGCCGAACCGAAGTCCTTGTCGATCCCCATGACCTCCCCCGTGGAGCGCATCTCGGGGCCAAGCAGCGAGTCGACCACCTTGCCCTCCTTGGTGCGGAACCGCTTGAACGGCAGGATCGCCTCCTTGACCGACATGGGCGCGTGGGCCGGCAGGTTGCCGCCGTCACCGGACGGCGGCAGCAGCCCCTCCGCGCGCAGCTCCCGGATCGTCGAGCCGAGCATCACCCGAGCGGCCGCCTTGGAGATCGGCACACCGGTCGCCTTGGCGACGAAGGGCACGGTGCGGGAGGCGCGCGGGTTGGCCTCGAGGACATAGAGCACGTCCTGGGCCAGGGCGAACTGGACGTTCATCAGCCCCCGGACACCGATTCCCTTGGCCAGTTTCAGGGTTGACTCACGCACCCGCTCGAGCTCACCCACTCCGAGGGTGACCGGCGGCAGGGTGCACGAGCTGTCCCCGGAGTGGATCCCGGCCTCCTCGATGTGCTCCATGATCCCACCGAGATACATCTCCTCGCCGTCGTAGATCGCGTCGACGTCGATCTCGATCGCGTCGTCGAGGAAGCGGTCGACGAGGACGGGGTGCTCGGGCGAGGCGACGGTCGCGCGGGTGACGAAGGTCGCGAGCGTCTCGTCGTCGTAGACGATCTCCATGCCACGGCCACCGAGGACGTAGGACGGGCGGACCAGGACGGGGTAGCCGATCTCGTGGGCGACGAGGACGGCCTCCTCCGCGCTGTATGCCGTGCCGTGCCGGGGGGCGGGAAGGTTCGCCTCGGCGAGCACCCGCCCGAAGGCACCCCGGTCCTCGGCGAGGTTGATCGCCTCGGGCGACGTGCCGACGATCGGCACCCCCTCGTCCTTGAGGGCCCTGGCCAGACCGAGCGGCGTCTGACCGCCGAGCTGGACGATGACCCCCGCGACGGGGCCCGCCAAGCGCTCGGCGTGGACGACCTCGAGTACGTCCTCGAGCGTCAGCGGCTCGAAGTAGAGCCGGGAGCTCGTGTCGTAGTCCGTGGACACCGTCTCGGGGTTGCAGTTGATCATGATCGTGTCGTAACCCTTGTCCCGCAAGGCAAAGGAGGCATGGACACAGGAGTAGTCAAACTCGACGCCCTGCCCGATCCGGTTCGGGCCGGACCCGAGGATGATCACCGCCGGCCTCTCCCGCGGCAGGACCTCGTTCTCCTCGTCGTAGGTCGAGTAGTAGTACGGCGTCGTCGCCGCGAACTCGGCAGCGCAGGTGTCGACCGTCTTGTAGACCGGGCGCACACCGAGGGCGTGCCGGACCCCGCGGACGACGGCCTCCGGCATACCGGAGAGGGACGCGATCTGCTGGTCGGAGAACCCGTGCCGCTTGGCCAGCCGCAGCAGGACGGGGGTGAGCTGATCGGCCGCCGCGACCCGGTCGGCGACGGCGTTGATGAGCTCGATCTGGTCGAGGAACCAGGGGTCGATGCCCGTCGCCTCGTGGACCTGCTCGACGCTCGCCCCACCGCGCAGCGCCTGCTGGACCGTGACGATCCGGCCGTCGGTCGGGACGCCGCACTCGTCGAGCAGCTCCCGGAGCCGGTCCGGGGCGGAGGGCCTCTCCTCGTCCCAGTGGAAGGAGGCGCCTTGGCGCTCCATGGAGCGCAGCGCCTTCTGGAGCGCCTCGGTGAAGCCGCGGCCGAAGGACATCGCCTCACCGACGGACTTCATCGTCGTCGTCAGCGTGGGGTCGGCGGCCGGGAACTTCTCGAAGGCGAACCGGGGCACCTTGACCACGACGTAGTCGAGGGTGGGTTCGAAGGACGCCGGCGTCTCCCGGGTGATGTCGTTGGGCACCTCGTCAAGCGTGTAGCCGATGGCCATCTTGGCGGCGATCTTGGCGATGGGGAACCCCGTCGCCTTCGAGGCGAGGGCCGAGGACCGCGACACGCGGGGGTTCATCTCGATCACGATGACCCGGCCGTCGGCAGGGTTGACGGCAAACTGGATGTTGCAGCCGCCCGTGTCGACGCCCACCTCGCGGATCACCGCGATGCTGATGTCGCGCAGCCGCTGGTACTCCCGGTCGGTCAGGGTCAGCGCGGGGGCGACCGTGATCGAGTCGCCCGTGTGGACGCCCATCGAGTCGAGGTTCTCGATGGAGCAGACGATGACGACGTTGTCGCCATGGTCGCGCATGACCTCGAGCTCGTACTCCTTCCAGCCGGCGATCGACTCCTCGAGCAGGACCTCGGTCGTCGGGCTGGCCTGCAGTCCCGCGCCGGCCATCCGGCGCAGCTCGGTCGCGTCGTGGGCGAAGCCCGAGCCGAGGCCGCCCATGGTGAAGGACGGACGGACGACCACCGGGTAGCCGAGCTTCTCCGCGCCGGCGAGGCACTCGTCCATGGTGTGGGCGATGTGTGACTCGGCCACCTCCGCGCCACATCGCTCTACGACGCCCTTGAAGAGCTGGCGGTCCTCACCGAGCTGGATCGCCTCGACATTGGCGCCGATAAGCGGGCAGGAGTACTTCTCCAGGACACCGTTCTCGTGCAACGAGATTGCCGTGTTCAGCGCCGTCTGGCCACCCAGGGTCGCGAGGACGGCGTCCGGGCGCTCCTTGGCGATGATCGCCTCGACGACCTCGGGCGTGATCGGCTCGACGTAGGTCGCGTCGGCGAACTCCGGGTCGGTCATGATCGTCGCGGGGTTGGAGTTGACGAGGATGACCCTGATGCCCTCCTCCTGCAGGACTCGGCACGCCTGGGTGCCCGAATAGTCGAACTCCGCGGCCTGCCCGATGACGATCGGGCCGGACCCGATGACGAGCACGCTCTTGATGTCGTCGCGGCGAGGCATCAGGCGCCGCCCTTCCCGCTCATCAGCTCGAGAAAGCGGCTGAAAAGGTATGCCGCGTCGTGCGGTCCGGCGGCCGCCTCCGGGTGGTACTGCACGGAGTAGGCCGGCACGTCGAGGCACTCTATGCCCTCGACCACCTCGTCGTTGAGGCACACGTGGGAGACCCGCGCCCTCCCGTAGGGGGTGTCGCTGTCCCGGTCGGTCGGGGCGTCCACCGCGAACCCGTGGTTGTGCGCCGTCACCTCGACCTTGCCGGTCGTGCGGTCCATCACCGGCAGGTTGATCCCCCGGTGCCCGTATCTCAGCTTGAAGGTCCCGAACCCCAGCGCCCGGCCGAGGAGCTGGTTGCCGAAGCAGATACCGAAGAAGGGGATCCGCGCGTCGAGGACCTGCTGGAGGAGGGCCACCTCGGCGTGCGCACTGGCCGGGTCACCGGGGCCGTTGGAGAAGAACACCCCGTCGGGGCCGACGGACCGAACCTGCTTGAAGGTCGCGCTCGACGGCAGGACGTGGACCTCGACGCCGTGCTCGGCCAGCATCTGCGGTGTCATCCTCTTGATCCCGAGGTCGACCGCCGCGACGGTGAACCGCTTCTCCCCCACCGCGGCGACGACGTACGGCTCGTCGGTGCTCACCTCCGCGGCGAGCGCCGCCCCGGTCATCTCCGGTGCCGCGCGCACGAGGTCCGCCAGGACCGTGGACGAGGTCCCGGCATACCGCTCGCCGCTGAAGATCCCCACCCGCATGGCCCCCCGCTCGCGCAGGTGCCGGGTCAGGGCGCGGGTGTCGATGCCGCTGATCCCGACGACGCCCTGCTCGCGCAGCTCGTCCTCGAGGGGCTTCGTCGAGCGCCAGCTCGAGGGGCGCAGGGCCGGCTCGCGGACGACGTAGCCCGCGACCCAGATCCGGCTGGACTCCGAATCGGCGGTGTTCACACCGGTGTTGCCGATGTGCGGCGCCGTCATGACGACGACCTGCCGGTGATAGCTCGGGTCGGTCAGCGTCTCCTGGTAGCCGGTCATCCCCGTCGAGAAGACCGCCTCCCCGACGGTCGTCCCGACGGCGCCGTAGGCCTCACCACGGAAGGCGCGCCCGTCCTCGAGGACGAGCGCCGCCGGCTCGCGGTCGACCAGCAGGGGGTGGGTGCTCACGAGCTCTCCATCTCCGTCGTGCCGCCTCTTGTCCACTGCTGCGTCCGGCAACCCCGTCGCCAGAGCCGCCGAGGTGTCGGACACAACAGGTTCTGGGGTCTCGGTCCTCGTCATGCCAGCTGCCCGTCCCGGGCGGTGAGCCGGCCGCGGAGATAGGTGGCGACGACGGCTCCGGTCAGGCTCCGCCCGTGCCAGGGGTTGTTGCGCGACAGCGAGAGCGAGGCCGCGCGGTCGACCGTCGTCTCGGCACGGGGATCGACAAGGGTGACGTTGGCCGGCGACCCCGCCACGAGCTCCTGGCCGTGCCCCTCGAGTCCGGCGATCCGTGCCGGGTTGACCGACATCACCCGCGCCACCCCGGCCCAGTCGAGCAGGCCGCCCAGGACCATGACGTCGCTGACGACGGCGAGCGACGTCTCGAGGCCGAGCATCCCCGACGCCGCGTCGACGAAGGCGTGCTCCTTGTCGTGCCGCGCGTGCGGGGCGTGGTCCGTCGCGACGGCGTCGATGGTCCCGTCGGCGAGGGCCTCGCGCAGCGCCCGGACGTCCTCCGCCGGGCGCAACGGTGGGTTGACCTTGAAGACGGGGTCATAGCCCGCAAGCAGGTCGGACGTCAGGAGCAGGTGGTGCGGGGTCACCTCGGCGGTGACGTCGATGCCCTGCTGCTTGGCCCAGCGGATGACCTCGACCGAACCGGCGGTGGAGACGTGGGCGATGTGGACGCGGCTGCCGGCATGCCGGGCGAGCATGACGTCACGCGCCACGATCGACTCCTCGGCGACGCCGGGCCAGCCGGGCAGTCCGAGGCGCCCGGACAGCTCGCTCTCGTGGCAGCAGGCGTGGGCGTCGGCCAGGCGGGGGTCCTGGGCGTGCTGCGAGATGACGCCGCCGAAGGCCTTGACGTACTCCAGCCCGCGCCGCATGACCCGGGCGTCGTGGATGCAGTGCCCGTCGTCGGAGAAGACCCGCACCCTCGCCCGGGACCGCGCCATGAGGCCGAGCTCGGCGAGCTCCTCCCCCGCGATCCCCTTGGTCACCGCCCCCACGGGCTGGACGTCGACCAGACCCGTGTCGCGGCCGAGGTCGAGCACCCGCTCGGCCGCCTCGGCGGTGTCCGTCACGGGGTTGGTGTTCGCCATCGCGAGCACGGCGGTGAAGCCGCCGGCGGCGGCGGCCGCGGCACCGGTCGCGACCGTCTCGGAGTCTTCCCGGCCCGGCTCGCGCAGGTGGACGTGCAGGTCGACGAGCCCGGGCAGGGCGACCAGCCCGTCGGCTTCGACGACGTCGCAGGGGCCAGCAACCGACAGTGCCCCGACGTCCCGGATGCGGTCACCGACGATCAGGATGTCAGCGGTTCTCTCGCCGAGGATCCGCGCGCCCCGGATCAGCGTGTGCTGGCGCGTCTGGGGCAGGGCTCTGGCGCTCATGGTGCAGTGTCCTCTCCGGAGAGCAGGTGGTAGAGCACGGCCATCCGCACCGCCACGCCGGCGGAGACCTGCTCCAGGACGACGGAGTGCTCGGAGTCCGCGGCATCGGCGGTGATCTCCAGGCCGCGGTTCATCGGACCGGGGTGCAGGACGACGACGTCACCGTTGACGGCGACGAGCCGCTCGAGACGCTCACGGGTCAGGCCGTAGCCGACGGTGTACTCGCGGGCCGTCGGGAAGAACCCGCCGCTCATCCGCTCGCGCTGGACCCGCAGCATCATCACCGCGTCGACGCCGCCCTCGAGGACGTCGTCGAGGTCGTAGCTCGTCGAGAACCCGTCGCTCTTGGCCCACGAGTCGATGCCACTTGGCATCAGGGTCGGCGGGGCGACGACGGTGACGTGGGCGCCGAGCCGGCCCAGCGTGATGAGGTTTGACCGGAAGACCCGCGAGTGGGTCAGGTCGCCGACGATGGCGACGTGCCTCCCGTCGAGGTCCCCGATCCGCCGACGCAGCGTGTATGCGTCGAGCAGGGCCTGGGTGGGGTGCTCGTGGGTGCCGTCCCCGGCGTTGATGACGCTCGCGTCGACCCATCCGGCGACCTGGCGGCAGGCCCCCGACGCGTGGTGGCGGATGACGAGGGCGTCGACGCCCATCGCCGCGATGGTCTGGACCGTGTCCCGCAGGGACTCGCCCTTGGAGAGAGAGGACCCCTTGCCGGTGACGTTGACCGTGTCGGCGGACATCCACTTCCCGGCGATCTCGAAGGACGACCGGGTGCGGGTCGAGTCCTCGAAGAACAGGTTGACGATGGTCCGGCCGCGCAGGGTCGGGATCTTCTTGACGTCGCGCCTCTGGACGTCGTGCATCGACTCCGCGGTCGTGAGGATGTCGTCGACCTCCTGACGGCTCAGGTCCGCGGACGAGAGCAGGTGGCGGGTCATCGATGCCCTCCGCTGATCTTCACGCCGTCCTCCTCGTCGTCCACTTCCGCGAGGCGCACCTGGACCCGTTCGGTCGAGGAGGTCGGGAGGTTCTTGCCGACGTGGTCGGCCCGGATCGGCAGCTCGCGATGGCCCCGGTCGACGAGGACGGCGAGTCGGACCGCGCGGGGGCGGCCGAGCTCGGCCAGCGCCTCGAGCGCCGCCCGGATCGTCCGCCCGGAGTAGAGGACGTCGTCGACGAGGACGACGACCCTGTCGTCGATGCCGGGCTCCGGGATGTCCGTCCGGGCCAGGGCGCGCACTGGCTGGTGGCGCAGGTCGTCGCGGTGCATGGTCACGTCGAGGGTGCCGACGGGCACCTGCTCGCCCTCGACCTCCGCCATGACCGAGACGAGGCGACGGGCGAGCGGAACGCCGCGAGAAGGGATCCCGAGGATGACGAGGTCGTCGGCGCCCTTGTTGCGCTCGAGGATCTCGTGGGCCACGCGACGGAGGGCCCGGGAGACGTCACCTGAGCTCATGACCATGCGTGCGGCCGGGGCAGGCTGGGCAACAGCCAAGACCAGGACCTCCTTCCCCGCCTCACAGGACGGTGGTTAAAGGATGTCGGTTCGACGGACATGCTAGCGGTTGTCCGGGCGGCCCCTGCTGCCGGGTCCACTCAGTGGGAGCGTCGCGCCCAGCCACTGGGCCCGTTGGGTTGTAAAGTTGACGCTGCGTCAACAGGGTTGACGCCCTGTGCACACAGCGTCAACCCTCCTCAGGAGCCAAGCCACCGACGGGCGTATGCCGTGCCTCAACTGGCCGGGCACGGCTACCAGGCTGGTGGGGTGGGTCTCAGACGAGCGTCGGTTTGACCTCGACGAGCCGGGCCAGCAGCCCGTTGACGAAGGACGGCGACTCGTCGGTGCTGAGCGTCCGCGCGAGCTGGACGGCCTCCGCGATCGCGACCGGGTCGGGGACCTCGTCGTTCCAGACGATCTCCCAGGCACCGATCCGCAGTATCGCGCGGTCGACGCCCGGCATCCGCTCGATCGTCCAGCCCTGGCTGTAGGTGGCGAGGAGGTCGTTGATCTCCTGCCACCGGTCGATGACTCCCTCGACGACCGCGATCGTGTACTCGCCCGGCGTCGGCCCGGCGAGCGCGCCCGAGAGCCGGTCAGCAAGGAGGTTCTGCGCGTTGAGCCCCCGCTGGTCGGCCTCGAAGAGGATGTCCAGCGCGCGCTTGCGGGCCTTTGACCGGGCGGACACGGGCGGGTGGCCGCCGCTCTAGCTCACGCGGCCGAGGTAGGAGCCGTCGCGGGTGTCGACCTTGATCCTCGTGCCCCGCTCGAGGAAGAGCGGCACGGCGACCTGGGCGCCGGTCTCCAGCGTGGCCGGCTTGGTGCCGCCGGTGGAGCGGTCGCCCTGCAGGCCGGGCTCGGTGTAGGAGATCTCGAGGACGACCGAGGCGGGAAGCTCGACGTAGAGCGGGGCGCCGTCATGGGTCGCGACGATGGCGTTCTGGTTCTCGAGAAGGTAATCGGCGGACGAGCCGACGACGTCACCCCCGACGTGCAGCTGGTCGTAGGTGTCCGTGTCCATGAACACGAAATCCTCGCCGTCCTTGTAGAGGTACTGCATCGTGCGCTTGTCGACGTTGGCCGACTCGACCTTGGTCCCGGCGTTGAAGGTCCGGTCGACGACCTTGCCCGACAGGACCGCCTTGAGCTTGGTGCGCACGAACGCCGGACCCTTGCCGGGCTTCACGTGCTGGAAGTCCACGACGGACCACAGCTGCCCGTCGATGTTGAGCACCATGCCGTTCTTCAGGTCGTTGGTCGACGCCACTGACAGACCGCTTTCGTATGCCGGGCGCCAACGCGCCCGGGGAAGTCACCTGGGGATCGCCCTGCAGTCTACCGGGCGAGGTGTCGGGCGAAGAACTGCTCGATCCGGCCCCAGGCGTCCTCGGCGGACGCCGGTTCCGGCCCGGCGCCCATGACCTTCAAGACCGGTCGAAGGAACCAGGGACCCGTCTCCTCGTCGTTGAGGAAGGCGTGCCCCGCGTCGGGGTACTCCTTGACGTCGTGCTCGACCCCGAGGCGGCCCAGCTGGGTCTCGAGCTTGCCGGCCGCCCCGGGGAGTGCCCTGTCACTGCCGCCGTAGCTCGCGACGACCGGGCATGCGCCGGCAAGGACGTCGGGCGTGGACGGGAGCATCCCGTAGTTCACGGCGCTGACGTCGAAGCCGTGACCGGCGGCCGTCAGCAGGGCGAAAGCGCCGCCCATGCAGAAGCCGATGACCCCGACCTGGTCGGTGGTGTCCTCCCGGTCGAGCAGCCACTGCCGCGCGGCGGCGATGTCCTGGAAGGCGCGACCCTCGCCCTTGCGCATCGCCTGGAAGGTCGCCTTGAGGCAGCGTCGGGCGCCGCCGGCGCTGAAGAGGTCGGGCGCGACGACGACGTAGCCGAGGGAGGCCATGTGATCGGCCTGCCTGCGGGTGATGTCCTCGAGGCCGAAGCCCTCGTGGAGGACGACGACGCCGGGCAGCCTCTCGGTCCCTGGTGGCCGGGTTGCGTATGCCGTGAGGCCGGGCGAGCACCCGGGGACCGACGTCTGGACCCCGAGGTTGATCGTCTGTCCCATGCGCCCACTCTGGCAGAAGCCGGGATCCTGGCCGGGAGGCGGGCTGCGGCTCGGGCTGCGACCGGAAGCGCGACGAGGCGGCTCAACCGCTGGGGGCGGGTGAGCACGGCCGGGGCTGGGCCGTGCTGGCGCCCTCGTCGAGCGCGAGGTAGACGTGCCAGGAGCCATCGTGCTGTGCGACGAGCCGGCACGACGGCGACCACCCGTTGACCGCATGGACGGGACTTCCAGCCGGCAGGAACCCTGCGTCTCCGTCTCGCGCAGGCGGCGGCATCTGCTGGGTGCGCCGGTTGAGCTCGCTGAACGAGCAGCGGACGTGGAACTGCACGGCACCGATGTCCGAGGGGCCGACCCCGACCTCCTCCTCGCCGAGGCGAGCGACGTACTCCACTCCGTTGGCCCGGACGAAGTCGACGTAGTCCACCATGACGGCTTGGCCAGAAGCGGCCCTGACGCTGGGACAGCCGTCCGAAGAGGTTGTCGTCGCTGTGCCCGTTGGTCCGCGGCCGACGTCGGGCGCCCCCGGACCGTTCGACGTGCCACAGGCACCAAGCACGCTCGTTGCACCTACGAGGAGCACCATCAAGGACATCTTCAGCATCGCGTCGCTCCTTGCGGGAGGGGTGTGTACCCGTCAGGACACCCGGCAGGGTCAGTTCGTTCCCCGCAAGACGCCTCCCCCGGGCACGCTAACCGGAGATCGCGGCATACGCGGCGTGGAGCAGGTCCTCGTCGGGTCCCTCGAGCCGTGCTGGGCGGGCGATGTCCTCGAGGATGACGAAGCGCAACATCGAGCCTCGCGTCTTCTTGTCGCGCCGCATCGCGGCCAAGAGGCCGTCCCAGCGGCCCCCGGGGTAGGACACCGGCAGGTCGAGGCTCTCGAGCAGGGCGCGATGGCGTGCGACGACGTCGGCGTCGAGCCGACCTGCCAGCCGGGCCAGCTCCGCGGCATACACCATGCCCACGCTCACCGCCTCGCCGTGGCGCCACCGGAACGACTCGACCTGCTCGACGGCGTGGCCGAAGGTGTGGCCGTAGTTGAGGATCTCGCGCAGCGAGGACTCCCTGAGGTCGGCGGTCACGACGTCGGCCTTGACACGCACGGCCCGTTCGACGAGCTCGCGGAGGCTGGGGCCGTCGGCGCGGCGTACGCCCCCCGGATCCGCCTCGACGAGGTCGAGGATGGCGGGGTCGGCGACCAGCCCGCACTTGACGACCTCGGCCAGACCGGCGACGAGGTCGACCTCGGGCAGCGTCGCGAGCACCGCAAGGTCACAGATCACGCCGGCCGGCGGGTGGAACGCGCCGACGAGGTTCTTGCCCTCAGGCGTGTTGATCCCCGTCTTGCCGCCCACCGCGGCGTCGACCATGCCCAGCAGGGTCGTAGGTACCTGCACGACGGGCACCCCGCGCAGCCAGGTCGCCGCGACGAACCCCGCGAGGTCGGTGACCGTGCCGCCACCGACGCCGACGACGGCATCCGTCCGGGTGAACCCGGCCCGTCCGAGTGCGCCCCAGAGGTGCGCCGCCACGGTGGCCGTCTTCGCCTCCTCCCCGTCGGGGACGACCTCGAGGTGCACGGCCAGACCGACGGCGGTCAGCTCCTCGTCGACCTGCTGGGCGAGCAGGGCCATCGACGACGGGTGGATGACCATGACCCGGGTCACCCGGTCGCCGAGCAGACGGGCGAGGCGGTCGAGGACGTCAGGACCGATGACGACGGTGTAGTCGTCCCCCACGGTGATCGTCGTCGGCCCGCTCACCCCGCCTCCCGCGGCGCCTGACCCGGTCCCGCCGGACTCGCCGGCCCCCGCCGTGCGGGCGCGTGTTCCAGCTCCGGCGAGTCCAGCTGCGCGGCGATGTCGGCGGCGACCTGCTCCGGTGTCCGGCCGGCGGTGTCCACCCGGAGGCGAGCGACCCGGGTGTAGATGGGCCGGCGCTCGTTCATCATCGCGATCCACGAGGCGCGGGGGTTGACCGACAGGAGCGGACGCGACCGGTCGAAGCCGATCCGTCTGGAGGCGTCGGCGATCCCGACGTCGAGGAAGACCACCCGGTGGCCCACGAGGATCGCCTGGGTCGCGGCATCGATCGCGGCACCACCACCGAGCGAGACCACGCCGCGCTGCCCGGCCAGCGCCCGCGCCACCTCGGCCCGTTCAAGAGCCCGGAAGGCCGCCTCGCCGTCGTCGATGAAGAGGTCCGCGATCGAGCGCCCCTGCGTCGTGACGATCGCCTCGTCGGTGTCCTCGAAGGGGACGCCGAGCAGCCCTGCGAGGACCCGGCCGGTGACCGTCTTGCCCGATCCCGGCGGCCCGACCAGCACCGCCACGGGACGGGTCACCCCCGCACTCACCACGTACGCAGACGCTCGGGGACGGAGGCGAGATAGCCGTCGTGGTTGCGCCTCGTCTCGGGAACGCTGTCGCCACCGAACTTCTCGAGGCACGCCTGGGCCAGGACGAGAGCCACCATGGCCTCCGCGACGACGCCGGCGGCCGGGACGGCGCAGACGTCGGAACGCTGGTGGATCGCCTTCGCCGGCTGGTCGCTGACGACGTCCACGGTGTCGAGCGAGCGCGGCACCGTCGAGATGGGTTTCATTGCCGCCCGGACCCGCAGGACCTGTCCCGTCGACATGCCGCCCTCCGTGCCGCCCGCCCGGGAGGTGCGCCGGCGGATCACGCCGGTGCCATCGCGCTCCATCTCGTCGTGGGCCTGCGAACCGCGGCGCCGGGCGGTGGTGAACCCGTCACCCACCTCGACCCCCTTGATCGCCTGGATGCCCATGAGCCCTGCAGCGAGCTGGGCGTCGAGGCGACGGTCCCCGTGGACGTGGGACCCCAGGCCCGGCGGGACGCCATAGGCGAGGACCTCGACGACCCCGCCGAGGGTGTCGCCGTCCCGGCGCGCCTCCTCCACCTCGGCCACCATTGCGGCGGAGCCCTCGGCGTCGAGGGTGCGCACGGGGTCGTCGTCGAGCCGGACGACGTCGTCGGGGTGCGGCAACGGCGCCTCGTCGGCGACCCCGGCCGTGCCGATGGCGACGGTGTGCGAGACGAGCCGGATGCCATAGGCCTGGGCGAGAAAGAGTGCCGCCACCGCGCCGAGCGCCACCCGCGCGGCGGTCTCCCGCGCCGAGGCCCGCTCGAGGACCGGTCGGGCGTCGGTGAACCCGTACTTCTGCATCCCGACGAGGTCCGCGTGCCCCGGACGCGGTCGGGTCAGGGGCCGGTTGCGGGCGATCTCCTTCTCGGCGCCGACGTCGTCGGCCGCCTCGAGCGCCTCCGCGTCGACGGGGTCGGGGCTCATCACTGTCTGCCACTTGGGCCACTCGGTGTTGCCGATCCGGATGGCGATCGGCGAGCCGAGCGTGAGCCCGTGCCGAAGGCCCCCGAGGAACTCGACCTCGTCCTGCTCGAACTTCATCCGGGCGCCGCGGCCGAACCCGAGCCGCCGGCGGGCGAGTGCGTGCGCGACGTCGCGGCTCGTGACCTCGACCCCGGCGGGCATCCCCTCGAGAACGGCCACGAGCGCAGGCCCGTGGGACTCACCGGCGGTCAACCAACGCAGCATGGGCCCGATCTTCCCACGCAGGCCGGCTGCCTCCCTCAGACCCCCAGCATCTGGAACCGGACGAAGACGGCGACGAGGGCCCCGAGAAGGATGTACGGCCCGAAGGCGATGTCGCTCTTCAGATGCAGTCGGCCCAGCCCGAGGCCGGCCAGGGCGGCGACGCCGGAGACGAGGTAGGCCGCGAGGAACGCGACGACCGGCGCACCCCACGCGACGTAGCCCAGCGGCAGAGACACCAGGGCGCCCAGGGTCGCGTCGCCGAGGCCGAGGCCTCCCGGGACGGCCAGGGCGAGGACGAGGTAGACGAGCCACGCAGCGACCCCGCCGGCCACCGCCCGCGCCAGCGCGCCCCAGTCCCCCGTCGTCGCCGAGGCGACGGCGAGCATGAGGGCCACGGCGGGGATGCAGGGCAGGGTCAGCGCCTCCGGCAGCCGGTGGACGTCGACGTCGATCCAGAAGAGCGCCACTCCCACCGCGGCAAGCAGGAGGTATGCCGGCAGCAGGGCTCCCCGGGACAGCCCTCCCACGCGCCAGGCCAGCACTCCCCAGAGCAGGGGGACGGCCACGACGACGAGCCAGCCGAGCGTCGGCACCGGGCGCTCCATCTCGTCATCGAGCCGGTAGTCCCCCGTCGAGAGTCGTCGTGAGAGCAGGACGCCGACCGGCACGCTGGCCACGACGGCGGCCAGGACGAGCCAAAAGGGCGCCGACTGGGGGTTGCTGAGGGTCATGCGGGATCCTGCGCGCCGAGGGCGGCCCCGAGCGCCCGGCGCATGGCCGCCAGCGGTGCCGGCTCGCCGGTCATCAGCCGGACCTGCTCTCCCGCCTGGTGCAGGAGCATCTCCGTCCCCGGTACTACGGCATACCCCTTGTCGCGGGCCGCGGCCACCAGGCGGGTGGTTCCCTCGCCGTAGACGACGTCGAGCAAGGCCCGCCCTCCCTCCGGCAGCCTCGTGGCGAGCTCGGCGGTGGCCGCGGGGGGAGCGGTGCTGACCACCAGCTCGACCTCGGCTGGCCACTGCCCGAGCGGCACCTCCTCGACCCGCAGCCCGGCTCGGCGCGCCTGGGCCACCGTGGCCGCTCGCGCTGCTCCCCTCACCATGAAGGTGACCCGCTGCGCGCCGAGCCGGGTCAGGGCCGCGACGGCCGACCGGGCCGTCGCCCCGGACCCGATGAGGACGGCGGACCCGACCGACCCGACTCCGACCCCGGCCAGGCCCGCGACGATGCCGTGGACGTCGGTGTTGTCGGCGCTCCAGCCATCGCGGATGCGGACCAGGGTGTTGATCGACCCGGTGTCGCGGGCGAGGTCGCTGACACTGGTCGAGACCTCGAAGGCCGCTTCCTTGAGCGGCATTGTCAGGGAGAGCCCACGCCACGTGGCGCCGAGTCCGGCGACATGGGCGGCCAGCCCGGCTGCCTCGACCTGCGCCGCGTCGTAGCGCCAGTCGTGCAGACCGAGCGCACCGTATGCCGCGTGGTGGAGCACCGGCGACAGCGAGTGTGCGACGGGAGAGCCGAGGACGCCGGCTCGGTGACGTACCCCCCGTTCGGTCAGCACTGTCCCTTGTTGGCGGCGCACCATGCCTGGAACTCCTTGACGTTCTGCTGGTGCTCGGCATCCTTGGTGGCGAACTTCGTCTCACCCGTGGCCGGGTTGACGGCGACAAAGTAGAGCCACGGCCCGGCTGCGGGGTTGGTGGCGGCCTCGATCGCGGACGCGCCGGGGTTGCCGATCGGCCCAGCCGGCAGGCCGTCGCGCAGGTAGGTGTTGGAGCCGTTCGCCGCAGCCCGCTCCGCGTCGGTGGTCGTCACGGCCCGCTTCTGCACCCCGTAGCTCACGCTCGAGTCGAGCTGCAGCCGCATCGGCACGGCGAGGCGGTTCTCGATCACGCGGGCGATCTTCGTGCGGTCCTCCTCGCGTCGCCCCTCGGCCTCGACGATGCTTGCGATGATCATCGTGCGTTCGACCCGGTCAGGCGCGATCGAGAGACGGGTCAGCTCGGCGACGGACCTCCCGACCATGGAGCGGAGCTGCTCCACCGCAGTCGACTTCGGGGCGAACTCGTAGGTCGCGGGGAAGAGATAGCCCTCGATGTTGCCGTTCGCGCCCGCTGGCAGGCCGAGCGCGGCGGCGTCCTTGGCCGCGGCCTCGTAGTCCGCTGCGGGCAGGCCAGTCTGCTTTGACAGCTCAGCGAAGACCTCGCTCTTCCAGAGGCCCTCGCGGATCGTCACGCGGGGCACGGTGCGGTGCGTGATGTCCACGAGGAAGGCGACGGCGTCGGCGGCCCTCATCTCCTTGAGCAGGCTGTAGCTACCGGGCTGGATGCCCGCCGCCGCAGGGTTGCTCGCGGCTGCGTCGGAGAACGCCTTGGCTGACTTGACCACGCCGGCGGCCTCAAGCGTCGCGCCGATGGCGCGGCCGGTGTCACCGGGGTTGACGACGACCTCGACTGCTCCCGATCCGGGGCCCGGGTAGTCGTTGCTGCCGCCGAGACCGCTGACCATCGGCTTGAGGACGCTCACAGCGGCCGCCGCCGCGACCGCGACGAGCCCCAGGGCTACGAGCAGGACGAGCAGCCGTCGCAGCGCCCTCACCGGACGCGTACCGCCCATGCGGTGGCGGCGCTCACCGGGGTCGGGGTCCAGGTCGTCCGTGGCGTGGAGCCCGGTCGCGTCGTAGCCGTCGTAGCCGTCGTAGCCGTCATAGCCGTCGTAGCCGTCATAGCCGTCGTAGCCGATGTCGTCGGGGTCGTCGGTGTGCTCGGCCTCGGGATACCAGGCGTCGGGGTCATCGGTGTGATGGCGCTCGGCGCCGGGACCGTCGGGGAAGGGCCCGCTGCCCGGGTGCTGGTCGAGCAGGTCGAGCTCCTCGCGGTGGTCGAGGACCTCCTCGTCGTCACCCCAACCGCGCGCCGACTCGCGGTGGTTCGTCATCGCCGTCGTTCCCTGGTGCGGGGTGGCCGTCCGGCCAGGCTGACGAGCTCACCGGGAGCCCGTCCGGACATCCGCTCGGCGTCGAGTGCGCACTGAAGGATCAGCACCGCAGCGGCCTGGTCGACCACCGCCCGTCGGGAGCGACCTGACCGGCCGCTCTCGCGGAGCTGGCGGTGCGACTCCACCGTGGTCAGGCGCTCGTCGACGAGGCGGACCGGTGTGGGCATCACGAGCCGGGCCAGGTCCGTTGCGTAGGCACGGGCCAGGCGGGCCGCCTCGCCCTCCTCCCCGGAGAGCGAGCGGGGCAGCCCGACAACGATCTCGAGGGCTCCACGCTCCCCGGCCAGAATGGAGAGCTCGTGCTGGTCGGTGCCCGCGTCAGAAAGGTCACGCGCGATGGTGGCGACCGGTGCGGCAAGGGCGCCGGAGGGGTCACTCGCCGCGACGCCGACCCGGACGCTGCCGACATCGACCCCGAGGCGCACGCCGGGACGCATCATCGACTCAGTGGACCACACAACCGCCCCGTGGGACGCTCTCGCAGGCGTGTCGACCTGGGTGGCTTGTGGCTCTCCGGCTCCGTCGGCCGGTCTCGACCTGGCGTCGGCCCCCGAGTGCCATGGCTCGGCGGAACGCACGCCGAGCTTCGTCGGGCAGGTCATCCCTGTAGCTGACGCAGGACGTCCTCGACGGCGCCGAGGGCCTCGCTGACCTTGGCTGGGTCCGTGCCCCCGCCCTGGGCGAGGTCGTCCTTGCCGCCTCCACCGCCTCCGAGCGTCCGGGCCGCAGAACGGACGAGGTCGCCGGCCCGGACGCCGACGCCGCGGGCCGCGGCGTTCGTTGCGACGATGACCACGGGACGGCCGTTCGCGACTCCGGCCATGGCCACGACGCTGGCACCGTCGTTGCCCAGCCGGGTCCGGACGTCCAGGACCAGCGAGCGCAGGTCGTCGGCGGCAAGCGCGCCGGCGTCGTGGCTCACGAAGGTCAGGCCGCCCAGGTCGCGCGCCGAGTCCACGAGACCGGTGGCGCCGCCCAGTGCCTTCTCACGGCTGGCCGCGGCGATCTCGCGCTCGGCGTCCCTCAGGCGCGAGAGGATCCCCGAGACCCGTTCGGGCAGCTCCTCTGGCCGGGCCTTGAGCACCTCGCTCAGCTGGCCGATGATGGCGTGCTCGCGCGCGAGGAAGGAGTACGCGTCCGCGCCCACGAGGGCCTCGACGCGGCGCACCCCGGAGCCGATGGACGCCTCCCCGAGGAGCTTGACGAGACCGAGCTGTCCCGAGCGCTGCGCGTGGGTCCCCCCACAGAGCTCCTTGGCCCAGTCGCCGACCGAGACGACGCGCACGGCGTCGCCGTACTTCTCACCGAACAGCGCCATGGCGCCGAGGTCCCGGGCCTGCTGCTGGGTCATGACCTCCGCCTGGACAGGCAGGTCGTCGAGCAGCAGCGCGTTGACCTTGGCCTCCACGTCGCCCAGGACGCTCGGCGGCACGGCGTGCTGCGCGGTGAAGTCGAACCGGAATCGGCCCGGTGCGTTCTCGGAGCCGGCCTGGGTCGCCGTCTCGCCCAGCGCCTCGCGAATTGCCTTGTGCACCATGTGAGTTGCTGTGTGGGCGCGCGAGATCGACCGTCGGCGCTCGACGTCGACCTCGGCGTTCGCCAGGTCGCCCGTCGTGACCTCGCCCAGGACGACCGTCGCCCGGTGGACGACGAGGCCGGTGATGGGCCTCTGTACGTCGCGGATCTCAAGCACGGCACCGTTGGCGAGCTCAACCCTCCCGCCGTCGGCGAGCTGACCGCCGCCCTCGGCGTAGAAGGGCGTCCGGTCCAGGACGAGCTCGATGTCGTCACCAGTGGCCGCCACGTCGACGTTGGCGCCGTCCCGGATGATCCCGGCGACCCGGCCCTCGGAGACGACCTCGTCGTAGCCGGTGAACTCCACGTCGCGGCCCAGCGAGTCGGCCACGCGCCGATAGACGCCTGTGTCGCCGTGCGCGCTCTTCTTCGACCTGGCGTCGGCCTTGGCCCGGTCCCGCTGCTCGGCCATGAGCCGGCGGAACCCCGGCTCGTCGACGACGACGCCCTGCTCCGCGGCCATCTCCAGGGTGAGGTCGATGGGGAAGCCGTAGGTGTCGTGCAGCGCGAAGGCCTGGGCGCCGCTCAGGGTTTCAGAGCTCACGCCGGCGGCACCCGTCGACCCGACCTCCCCGTCGGACTCGCCCGAGTGACCGGCCTTCACTCGGCTCACCGCGGCGTCGAGGATCGTGGTGCCCGAGGCGAGCGTGCGGCGGAAGGCCTCCTCCTCGGCATACGCGATCTGGCTGATCCGGGCAAAGTCGGTGCGCAGCTCGGGGTAGGACCGGCTCATCCGCTCCATGCTCACCGGGAGCAGGTGCGGCAGCGACGGCTCGTCGAACCCGAGGAGCCGCATCGAGCGGACCGCCCGGCGCAGCATCCGGCGCAGGACGTAGCCCCGCCCCTCGTTGCCGGGGCTGACCCCGTCACCGATGAGCATGAGCGAGGTGCGCACATGGTCGGCGACGACACGCAGGCGCACGTCGTCGGGGTGGCTCTGCGACGCGACGTGGCTCGGGTTGTCGCCGTAGGTCTTGCCGGTCATCTCCGCGGCCTGCTGGAGGACGGGGAAGACCTCGTCGATCTCGTAGAGGTTGTCCACGCCCTGAAGGACGCTCGCGAGCCGCTCGAGCCCCAAGCCCGTGTCGATGTTGCGTGCCGGGAGCGGGCCACGGACGTCGAAGTCCTCCTTGCTCCGCACCGCGCTGAGCTCGTACTGCATAAAGACGAGGTTCCAGACCTCCATGAAGCGGTCCTCGTCGACGGCGGGGCCGCCGTCCGGGCCGTAGGCGGGGCCACGGTCGATGAAGATCTCGCTCGAAGGGCCGCCTGGGCCGGGAATCCCCATGTGCCAGTAGTTGTCTCGTCTACCGCGCTTGACGATCCGCTCGGCCGGTATGTCGGTCAGCTCGAGCCAGAGACCACGCGCCTCGTCGTCGTCCTCGTAGACGGACGCCCACAGCTGGTCCGGGTCGATGCCGTAGCCACCGCTCGGCTGGGGCGTCGTCAGGAGCTCCCAGGCGTAGGCGATCGCGCCCTCCTTGAAGTAGTCGCCGAACGAGAAGTTGCCGTTCATCTGGAAGAAGGTCCCGTGCCGGCTCGTCTTCCCCACCTCCTCGAGGTCGGGCGTGCGGACACACTTCTGGACGGATGTGGCGCGCGACCACCTCGGCGTCTCCTGGCCGACGAAGTAGGGGGCGAAGGGCACCATGCCGGCGGCGACGAAGAGGAGGTTCGGGTCGTCGAACGGCAGGGGGGCACTGGGGACGACGGTGTGGCCCTTCTCCTGGAAGAAGGTGAGCCAACGACGCCTGATCTCTGCGG
>JAABUW010003818.1_pt1 | contig 21035 bp, 16 predicted proteins | sample 5560081 | NCBI WGS metagenome assembly JAABUW01 (sample SAMN10711882, study PRJNA513363) | rock metagenome | isolation source: Antarctica rocks | place: Antarctica: Victoria Land, Knobhead sud
TCGGTAGGATAGAGACGGGGAGGCGAGGTCATAGGAGACTCCTGGAGTGTGGTACTTCCAGTGTCTCACCTCGTCACCCCCTTTTCAGACAGCTTCTATCGTCCAATTATACGTGGCACGATATAAGGTACGGCACTCGACGGCGCACGTCTTGCACGCGTACAATGCGTCATTCGGGCGCATCTCGACCTTGGCTTCGGATGCGACAGGATCCGGATCTATTGGCGGAATGCTGTGGCCGGTGCGGCCGGAATCTGCGCGTGCTTCGCGACAAAAAGTCCAGCGAACTAAGGATTGGCACCTGTGAAGGACTCAATCTATACCAGCGGAAGCTATGCTCGTCTCCATCCCAGCTGGCATGCCGAGGATTCGCCCTGGAAGGCAAGGCAAATACACGGAATTCTGGAGCAATACGACATTCACCCAAAGCAAATAGCAGAGGTCGGATGTGGAGCTGGAGTGATTCTGAGCGAATTGCAACAGCTCTTGCCTTCCACCTGTGAATTTCGCGGGTATGACATTTCGCCACAGGCCATCGCACTGGCGCGAGAGTGCGAGAACGACAGGCTAACTTTCGATGTTGCCACCATAGACCAATTGAAGTCGAATCGCTTCGATGTGCTCCTTTTAGTAGATGTCATCGAACATGTCGAAGATTATTTCAGTCTATTGCGTGTCGCCAAAGAGATAGCATGCTATACGGTGCTGCACATTCCCCTTGACGTACACGTACAGTCTGTACTTCGTGTAACGCCGATAACGGACACGATTACAAATGTGGGTCACCTTCACCATTTTACGAAGGAAGTCGCTCTTACTTTACTGGAGCAGGCCGGCTTTCAGATCAGGGCGTGGAACTACACAGCAGACGGCGTGGAACTAGCGAGAACGGCACTTCGGACACGACTGGCCAGGTTACCGCGCAGGGCCGCCTTTGCCGTCTCCCCCGACATAGCCGTTCGGGTCCTTGGTGGCTACTCGCTGATGGTCGTGGGTTCGTAGTCACGAGAGGACGACTGAGACGTACTGGAGCAAAAGGTTGACTGTCGACGGACGCGCCTGTCGCTCATGCGGCTTCGACGAACTCCGTCGGATCCTCTCGCTGGGTTCCACCCCCTTGGCCAATGCTCTTCTCACCGAGCAGAACCCCGCCCAGGACGAACCGCAGTACCCACTTGAACTCGCCTTTTGTCCTCGTTGCTCCCTGGTACAAATTGCTGATATAGTTCCTCCTGAACGCCTGTTCAGCGACTATGCGTACTTCTCGTCATTCTCTGAGACGATGCTTGAGCATGCGCGCGCGCTCGCTCGCGACGTCGTGAAACGGCAGCAGCTGAGTGGCGATAGCCTGGTCATCGAGATCGCCAGCAACGATGGCTACTTTTTGCGGAACCTGGTGGAGGTCGGCGTTCCCGTGCTCGGCGTTGAACCGGCCCGAAATATCGCCGCGGTCGCGGAAGAGCGCGGCGTGCGCACCCGGTGCGAGTTTTTTTCGACGCAATTGGCGCAACAACTGTTAGCCGAGGGCATGAGTGCGGATGTCATCGTGGCCAACAACGTTATGGCGCACGTCCCGGACATTAATGGTGTGGTTTCCGGTATCAAGACACTGCTGAAGACGAACGGCATCTTTGTGATGGAAACGCCGTATGTGGTGGACATGATCGATGGCGTGGAGTTCGACACGATTTACCATGAGCACGTCTTTTATTACTCGCTGACGGCCCTGGAGCGGCTCTTCCGGCGGCATGGTTTGGCGGCACTCGACGTCCAGCGGATTTCGATTCACGGCGGATCATTGCGCGTCACCGCAGGCCACGCGACGGACGTAGGTCCCCAGGAGGCCGTGCATTCTCTGCTGGAGTCAGAGCAGGCGAGAGGCGTCACGAGCCTCGAGTATTACGCGCAGTTTGCGGACCGCGTGCAACGATTACGCTCGGAACTACATAGGGTACTGGAGGGATTGAAAGCGGATCACCAGCGAGTTGCGGCATACGGGGCCTCGGCCAAGGGATCTACCCTCCTCAATCATTTTGGCATCGGCCGCGATGTCCTCGCGTATGTGGTCGATCGCAGCACAGTAAAACAGGGGCGTTTTACTCCGGGTACGCATCTCGAGATCTTTCCCGTCGAGCGTCTGGTGCAGGATCGGCCCGACTATGTGTTGCTGCTCACCTGGAATTTCGCCGATGAGATTCTGGAGCAACAGGCGGCGTATCGCCGGCTGGGGGGGCGCTTCATCATCCCGCTGCCTCAGGTACAAGTAGTGTAGTTGTTGAACGTGGAACGGTAGATAGGTCGGATACCAGGTAGCTTTGGTAGTCATCAAGCCCACACTGTCCGTCAGCATCCTCCTAGAACTGCTCAGTCAGCCACCGGCTATTGCCAATGGTCACCAAGCTTGAGGGTGTTCCCTAAACCGGGTCAAGTCCAAGAAGCATATCCATTCTTTTTTCAAACTCCACGTTTGACAACAAACTACTGGTGGATCCCGGATTCCAGCTGGTCAAACATTCGAGCATATGCATCGCGCGCACCTTGACGAAACCGATCCCAGGTGAAGTGCCGAGATCGCACCGCCGCCGCCATTCCCATCTGAGCTAGAGCCTCGCGATGGTTGAGCCCCCACTCGATCCTGTCAGCGATTGCCGGTGCATCCCGGATTGGAACCAGGAACCCCTGAACGCCATCGTGTACTACATCGGGGCCACAGGTGTTACGTGTCGTGACGATAGGCAGACCTGTTGACATGGCCTCCAGGATGGCATGTCCGAAGCCCTCGGCGAGCGATGGCAGGACAAAGAGATCGCTCTGGTGAAGTTCGGACACCAGCTGTCTGTGGGTCAGGGCCAGCTTAATATGCACGGGAAGATCCTGATAGTGAGAGAGAAGAGCGCGGTCGATGTTCCCTCTGCCTACCAGGGTCAGTTCTACCTGACGGGATTTCAGAAGACGCACCGCGTCCAACAGATATGACAGGCCCTTCCGTTGTACTAGGCTGCCGAGAAAAACTACTCGGAGGACATTCGATACCGGTCGTTCCCGACGACAGGGGAAGGCTGCGTGGTCAACGCCATAGGGAACAATATGGATTCGATCGGCGGAGATACCGCTGGCCCGTAAGGTCTCGGCCGTAAAGGAACTCGCTACCGTCCACCCGTTGGCGAGGGTTGACTCCAGTGAAAGACTGGCCAGTTCATCCGCGGACAGCGCCATTTCTGTCTCACTCAGGATGGACTCCCGAGCGTGCGGAACGCATTCAAGCTCCTCCGTCAGCAACTGACGAATGGATGCCGGATGTGGATGAAGCTGGAAGAGGAACCGCTCTCGGACGGTGTCGCCGGCGGCTTCAAAGGCGCTGGCTGCGTAGTAACTGTACGAAAAGAGCGCGGCGCCCCGCTCAATGGCGAGCCGTGCGGCCCGAGCGCCAAGGGCATCGTCTCGCCTCCGCCGGGTGCGTGTCTTGCCAACTCCGACCCCTAGCGTCGCCGGGCCAACCGTTTTCCCAGCGATACGAACACGGCTACTTGGAAGGAGGGGATCGAAGCGCCGGGATATCACAGCAGGGGAAAGAAGCTTTCCAGCCGTACGCTGAAACCAACGTCGATCCGCAGGCAGGTACAAATCGGTAACCAAGCACTCAAGCAGACCGCATTCGTGCAACGCGATCGGAAGCTGATAGTGGTCCCTCGCTCCAACAAACGGGACCACTGCCTTCGGGAGCAGACGTGGGCCTGCGCACGGTGTCAATGGACCTGCACTTGACGAGCCTGGAACAGTCATAAGTACCAGTTTTCTGGTCTACACTCAGTCGCGAATCGCGCACATGAGCACATGTCTCGAGGTGAGCAGAGGATGGAACCAGGAGGAAGCGTGCATCCTCTCGGTTGGGATCATAAAGACCCGGTCAGCCCAGGCAGCAAGAGTTTTGTATGAATCAAAGACGCTGTAGGAGTATGCGAGACCATCTCCCTCGGTCACCGTATAGCCGCGCCCGCGAGTCTTCAGCGTATTGAGCAGTCCCCAGGCGTGCAACTTGTACGCAACGAGCTTGAGTATCCGTACCGGCATGGGTCCCTGTCCAAATCTATTGGCGTCCGATATAAAGACGGCTCGGCGCGCCACGCGTAGTGCTTCACGAATGATGGCATCAGGTTGTTCCACATGGTGCATCACGGCAAAGGCGCACACGATATCAATACTGGAATCGGCGAAAGGTAGCGCATCTCCAGAACCAGGCACGATCATCCCATCCGGCAAACCCTTCTTCGTCGCTTGATCTATTAATTCCTGTACTGGTTCCACACCGGCGAGCGTCATGGTCGTGCCGCGCTCCAACAGATACTGCAAGGACCTGCCCGTTCCTGCTCCTATGTCGAGTAGACTTTTGCTGTCCAACATGTGCGTGAGTGCTTCAATGTACCGTAAAGAGGTATAGTGTTCATCGTCTGGATCCACATGCAGTTCGTCATACGCGGCGGCGGTACGCGCGTAGTAGTCCTTCTGAATATCGCGCGGGTCGGTCATCGAGTGAACTCCCCAAACCCGAATTTTGCAACCTCTACCGGCCGTGCAATCACACGGACGACACTCATATAGTACCGACTTACAGCAACGTCACGGGCTGCCCGGTGCGCATGCTCTCCACGGCTGCGAAGGAAGCGCGGTGAGTATCTGCGATCTCCCGGATGTCGATTGGCGCCGGCCCGCCCCGGCACACCGTCTGGATCAGCGCCTGCCACTCTCCCCGATGTCCCTTATCGGGGCGCAGCCGCTCGTGCCGCCGTACCCGTTTGCCGCCGTGCCTCAGATCGAGCAGACGGAAATCATCGAGTACCGTGACCTTCCCATCTCCAATGATCTCGATCCGCTCCTTGCCAAACGACCTATCACCGCCGGCCGTGTAGATCACGGTCCCTACGGAGCCGTCCGCAAAGCTTAGCAGGATCGTGACCTCGTCCTCGACCGGCCCGCGGTCGGTCTCCAGGCCGCGCGCAAAAACCAGGGTGGGTGGCGCGCCGATCAGAAACTGGAGCAGGTCGACAAAGTGGCACCCTTCTCCCACGATTCGCCCGCCGCCTACCGCACGGTCCTGCGTCCAGTGGGAGGGATCGATGAATCCGGCGTTGATTCGATAGGTCGCCATCAGGGGGCGGCTGTGCCCCGCCAGAAACGTCCGCATTTCCTGGACCATGGGGGCAAAGCGTCGATTAAAGCCCACCATGAGCCGGCGCCCGGTCGCCTCCTGAACGTGCAAGACCTGCTCCAGTTCCTCCCTGTTGAGCGCCAGGGGTTTCTCGACGAAGATATCCTTGCCGGCTCGCATCGCCGCTATCGCTTGCCGGGCATGCAGATCGGGCCGCGTCATGATCGCTAGCCAGGTAATGTCGGGGTCTTGCAGCAACTGATCGCTATCGCTGGCGCAATACGCAAAGCCAAAGCGATCGGCCGTGGTACGGGCGGTCATTCCCGAGCCGGAGGTGATGCCGGCCAATTCGAGCCCGTCTAGATCGCGCAGGGCCGGCAGCAAGGTGCCGTTGGCGAAGGCGCCGGCTCCAATCATCCCCAGGCGGATCACCGCTCGGGGAGCATAGCTTTCGGTCTGCTCTGGAATACGAGGCAGCTCCACCCGTTCGGGCAGCGCGCGGTCCATATCATAGGTGAGCATCACGCCCAGGAATGGCTCCTCGGTCTTACCGGTGATGACGTCGTAGGCCTGCTCTGCTCCATCGATCGAGAACCGATGGGTAATGAGCCGGTCGATCCGCACCGCTCCGCTCGATAGTAGCTGGACGAACGCCTCCATATTCCGCTGTTCCGTCCACCGGACATACCCGAACGGGTAGTCGTGGCCCTTCTCCTCGTATTCTGGATCGTACCGGCCTGGACCGTACGAGCGGCTGAGCCGAAAGTCCAGTTCCTTCTCGTAATATGCCTTGCGCGGAATCTCCAGCCCCACCGCGCCCACCGCCACCACGATGCCGCGATCGCGGGCGAGTTCGCCCGACAGCGAGATCGGCTCGTTGCTCCTGGTCGCTGCGGTAATCAAGACCGAATCGAAACCCAAATCGGCTGAGAAGGTCCGTCCAGCTTCAAGGGCGCTTTCGGTGGTTGCGCCCCTGTCGGCCCCCAGCTCTCTAGCCAGTTGCACCCGCGCCGGATTCACGTCCACCCCGAAGACCTGACAGCCGGCCGCTTTCAGCATCTGAACGCTGAGCTGACCGAGCAACCCGAGGCCGATCACCGCGACGCGATCGCCCAGCGCCACCTCGGCCTGGCGAATACCCTGGAGCGCAATGGCGCCGAGCGTGGTGAAGGCGCCGGCCTCAAACGAGACATTCTCGGGGAGCCTCACCGCCAGATTCCGGGGCACATAGGCCATCTCAGCGTGGCATGCGTAGCCCTGCCCGGCGCAGGCGACGCGATCGCCCTCCTGCCAGCCGCCGGCCTCGGCCCCCACCGCCGCGATCCGTCCGGCCGAACTATATCCCAGTGGAATCGGTTGCTCCAATCTGTTCCGCACCGCCTCAATCGCGGTCAAGACCCCCTCGCGCTGCGCCTTGTCGAGCGTCTGACGTACCAGATCCGGACGGGCCTGCGCCTTCCGCAGCAGGTTCTTATTGGCAAAGTCGACCGTCGTCCGCTCCGTGCCCGCCGACACCAGGCTGGCAGCGGTGCGGACCAGGATGCCGGCCGGGCGCAGGATTGGGCTCGGTACATCCGTGACGCTCAGCTCGCCGGACCGTACCGACTGGATGACCTGTTTCACGCGAGATGACTCCTTGAAAAGGCGTTCGGAATAGAGAAAGAGGAAAGAAACACTGGGCCGTCCCGGTCAGAAAGCAAGGCGGCGAAGCGCATCGGCAGCCGACGTGAAGGCCGCGTCGTTAGTCTCGGGCGCCAGAAAGACGGTTAAAGGGAAAAGGCGTTGGGACTGAAACGCCAGTCGAACGCACGGGACCACGACGCCATAGCTTGGGGAGATTCTCCCCTCCGTTACCCGCAGCTCCCATCGCTCGCCATCGTCCCAGCGCAGCACGAAGTCCCGGCCGCCGGCTCGAAGTCGGATGGTCTCTCCCAACATGTCTGCAATCTCGACGCCGGGGGCGAGGTGCAGGGAGATCTCTACCCGATGTTCATCGCTGCCTTCGAACTCATCATGCACCATCAACATCCGATGCTGGTGATCGAGTGCCAGCGTGCGCACCGGCGTCACCGGCCGCGCCAGCCGTCGATAGCCGGCATGCGCGCCGACCAACATCTCGATCGGTCCTCCCGCCTCCCAACGACGCACCTGGGGCAATGCATCGTTCTGGAGCAACCAGAGATACTGTGGCGCTACGAAGCGATTCAACTCCTCGCCGTCCACACACGGCGTGTTGTGGTAAGGAGTCGAGCGGAAGGCGTTCCGCTGCTCGATGGAAGCCATGTAGACAAATGAGCCGCAATCGGAGATCAGAGGGACGCCGTCCAGGACAGCCTCGAACGAGAGGCAGTCGTTGTGTCCGTGTCCGCCGCGGCCGGCCATACCCACCGGGCCACAATCGACAAAGACATGATTGCCCGGGCCACGCATGAGATAAAAGCCGGCGTGGCGGAACGCCCGCGAGCCGGGAGGATGGGATGGGGTTTCGGTGGCGGGAAGACCACGGGCCGCCTGCGCTCCCAACAGCCAGAAGGCTTCAGCCCTGGAGCCGGCGGACGCCTCGATCAGATCGGGAACCTGCCAGTGTATACCCACCAGCCCGGCCAGATAGCGATGGTCGTTGCGCTCCTGACCGCCAAACGGGAGGACACGCCCATCGTCCGCGTCGCCAATCAAGGGTATAGTGCCATCATCACGGGAGTACGCGGCCGCGAATCGTGCCATCTCGATCACCCGCGCGCTGTAGCCGGACAGCACGGTCAGACCGACCCGCTCACGATACAACACTGGAAGTAAAAAGAGCTCCAGCGCCAGACGATGGTACGGTACGGAGCCTTCAAAGTCCACTCCGTCGGGCAGAACCTGGCGAGGCAACTCCTCATTCAACACCCGCCAGCCGTGGCCTAACCATCGCCTGGGCGCTCGTCCCTGGCCGAAAAACAGCGCCAGAGCCACCAGGGACGCCGCATCCGCCACACAGTGGTTGCCGTTCACCTCTGAGTGTTCGATATGCCGGTGTACAAAGTCACCGTGCAGATGGAGGCAGCTCAGAAAGCGTTCTCGAAAGCCCGGTTCGCTCCAGGAGGGGCTTTCCGCAAAGACCTGAAAAAACCAGGTCCAAGTAAAGATGCGCATGGCCGGTTCCATGGCAATCCGCCAATTCACGCTGTGCGCATACGGGTTGTGATCCATCCAGTCCAGCAGGAGCCGCTTCATCTCCATCGCGTAGCGCTCATCGTCGGTTAGCGCATACGCCTGCCCCACCGGAATCAGCCACTGCATGCGCGATAGCTCCCAGGGCATCTTCACGTCACTGGGGTGATCGGGATCAGCCAGCCCAATGTCCCGAAAGTAGCGCACGGGCCAGCGCCACCCGGTTTTGTAGTCGCGCTGCCAATCCACCTGTGCGCCGAGCCGAACCGGCCCCGAGCCAAGAAAGTCGATCTCATGCTCCATCGCGCGATCCGCTGCCGCCAGTATGCGCGCGCTGTCTCCCGGACAGATCCGATCGTACTCCCCGGTATCCACCGGGGCGGCCGGCGATAGATATGGCTGCCGGGCCAGGCGCTCCCAGAGCTCGTCAATGCTCGTGGCGTCCTGTGACCGCAGAAGCGCGCCTGATACACTGTTCTGCCGTTTTGGGGCCAGCCAGCGATCGGCCCGGCCACGCGCTTCAAAACGAAAGCGGCGGCCGGTAGCGCGGGGGCCGGCGCGGAGAGCGCGTCGGGCCAGAAAGGTCAGACTGTGAGCGGGGTTGGCTCGCGGCATGCTATGTACTGCTTCCACCAGAGAGCGAGATTGGTCAGATACCAGGCTTGAGTTCCCGCGCGATGCGAGGCGCCAGCCGTCTCCAGGAGCGCCTCGACTCCCGCTACATCGAGCAGGTCCGTCTCGCGGCAAAAATTGAGCAGCTCTCTGCGGGTCACGGCCCCCAGTTCGCCGTGAAACCAGTCTGCCACCGGTGCGTTGAATCCCTGCTTCTTACGGTCGATAATCTCATCGGGAATAACGCCGCGGACCGCGCGCTTCAGCGTACGCTTCAAGGTATTGTGTTTGGTTTTCATTGCCTGGGGAATGCTGAGGGCAAGCTCGACGAACACGTGATCCAGAAACGGAACCCGTCCCTCCAGGCTGACGCCCATGCTCATTTTGTCTACCCGCATCAGCAGCAACTCCGGCAGCCGCAGACTGAGATCGGCATAGGTCATCCAATGGAGTGGGCTCGGCTCCCAGGCGTGGGTCAGGAATCTATCGTGCAGAGGAGCCAGCGCGTCCCAAGAAGAGCGCGCTCCAAAGTCTCGCCGCAGTCGTGGCGACAGCACCGACATTTTCTCCGCCTGGACAAACGAGTCGAGCCCTTGGTAGATGGGGAACCCTTCCGCACCGCGTTGCAAGAGAGCGAACGGTACCGTAGCTTCCCGGCCAGTAGCCCGCAGCGCAGTCAGCCCCAGCTGCTTCACAGCGCGTGGAACCGGCAGATCGCTCGCGCGCTGCAGATTCAGCAGCGCCTTCCAGCTCCGGTATCCCCAGAATAATTCGTCGGCGCCTTCGCCGACCTGGGCTACCGTCACCCCGTGATCACGGGCCAGCTGGGACAGGTAGTAAAGTGGAACACACACGGGATCGCCAATGGGCTCGTCCTGCAGCCAGATCATCCGTGGCAGGAAATCGAGCATGTCCTGCTGCGTCAAGATCCGCTCGTGGTGCTCGGCGCCGATGGTCCGGGCCATGACGCGGGCGTGGTCGAGCTCATTCCGGTAGTCGGCATAGTCCTGATCGTACCCAATGGAAAAGGTCTTGATCGGGTCGCCCTTTCCGTCGGAGAAGAGGGCAGCGTTAGTACTCGAATCCAGTCCGCCGGAGAGAAAAACCCCCACCGGCACATCACTCACTTTACGAAGGGTCACCGAGGTGCGCAGCTCCTCGAGCACTCGTTCGGCTATCTCCTCCTCTGCTATCCCCGACAGGGGCTGCGTGTGATCCCACACGTCCCAATATCGGTGCTCCCGTATCTCCCCATCCTGCCGAATACGCAACCAGGTTCCAGGTGAAAGCTTCTTGATGCCCGCAAAGAGCGTGTTCGGTGCTGGGACGGTCAGGAAGGACAGGTAATCGAAAAGCCCCTCCTCGTTGACGCCGCGCCCCTGCTCGGGGTCCTCCAGCAGCGCCTTGATCTCGGAGGCGAAAACCAATCGGCCATGATGGAGGCTGTAGTACAACGGCTTGATACCGATACGATCGCGAACCAGCCACAGTTCCCGGCGCACGGTATCCCACAGCGCAATCGCGAACATACCGCGGAAGCGGCTCACGCAATCGATGCCCCACTCCTCGAAGGCATGCAGGATGACCTCCGTATCCGAGTGATCGGTAGCCCATTGGTGACGCCCGGTCAGTTCCAGTTCTCGTCGAACGGCAGCGTGATTGTAAATCTCGCCGTTGAAGACGATCCAGAGCGCGCCGTCCTCGTTGCACATCGGCTGGTCCGCCGCAGTGGACAGATCGATGATCGACAGGCGCCGGAATCCGAGACCAACCGTACGGTCCGGCGCGATCCAGCACCCTGCCCCGTCTGGACCCCGATGAGCCATGATGTCCCGCATCTGCTCTATATACGGCGCATCAATCTCAAACCTCGAATTGTCGAAGACCACCGCACCGTTGATTCCACACATTTAGCCAGACTCCCATGCAAGGGAAAAGCGCGGGAGGTCTCCTCCCTGGAGTCCAGCGCGCGGCTGCACGTCAAAGAAACGATCTCCATGCCTGTCCATTCCCACCAATGCCACATCCACCCTGCGCATGCAACTCATACCACAGTGCCGCCCGCGCTTCTTATAGACAATGTTTAATAGTGATATGCCTCGGGGAGCGCAAACTCGCGTATGCGAGCCGAAGCTGTGCAACTCCCATTGCCTGTCTTTCTACCTCTCAATAGGGGTGCTTCCCAAAGAGTACTGACGCACAACGTGATCATAAAATGCGCTGGCCGACCGCATCACAGCCCCATACTCTGCCCGTTCTGCGATTACCTGACCGTTATGTGTGCGCGCGTGTGCCCGGAAGGAATCATCTGCCAAGCTACGGATAATAGCACAGGCTAGCGCAGACGGATCTCGAGGATCACAGAGCAAGCCGTTGACGCCGTCAGTAATCCACTCGCGAACAGAGTCAATATCCCCGGCCACGGGGAGGCAGCCGCACGCCATGCTTTCAAGAAGAGTGTTCGGTGTTCCATCATGGGCACTCGGGGATACGGCTACAGCAGCAAACCGAAAGTACGTAGCCATGTCTTCGTGCGGCACTGCAGGCAACAGCCGCACGGAGCGCTCGATAGCCAGCCTCGACACCCAATTCCGCGCTAGGTTGCTATCTGCCATGGCAATGCAGAGAAACACTGCCTCTGGGTAGACACGTAAGACCAGAGGGATAGCCTGAAAAAACGCCTCCGTGTGTACATATTCTCTAATGCCTCGTGGATTGATAACTACCGGGCAACCCATGGTGATGCTCAACGCGGCACCCAATTGCGCGTCGCGCCCTCCAGGATAGAAGAGATCGACATGAACTCCTCCCCCTCCGGGCAGAACTACGGACGGCCTGGTGCCAGAGAACCCGTACGCCCGGGCGAGACGCGCATCCCGCTGGCAATCAGCGTGGAGCCCGTTGGCATGCCTCATCGATCGCCGAGTATAGATGCCGGCAACGCGGTTCTGCGCCGCATGCAGGGTAAAATCATTACCCCATACCGATATGATGAGTGGTTGCTCGCGAACGGCCATCGCGCCCAACATACCCTCGAAGGGAATGCGCAGGGCATGGACGAGATCCGGCGCTACCTCCGCGATGACGGTCCTCGTTCGATTGACGTGACGATGCAGATCAAGAGGGGCAAGAGTCATTTGTACTTTCCGAGCCAGACGATCAAAGCGCTTCCCCCGAGCGGGTAAGGACTGCGATAGCGCTGCCCGATCAGCGCGTCTCACCCGTGGCTCCATGGTTGGCATCCGAGATGGCATCACCGTAGATAGAGAAAGCGGAACCACGTGGATAGAAGCGAACCGTGAGCCCGCGGTAGACAATGGATAGGAGGATATCACGTGTACCTCATCTCCCCGATCCAGGAAGTAGCCCATCCAGTTGCGCGCGATAGGACTTCGAGCATCACAGATAAACAGGAGTCGCACCCTACTGCCTCACAGACGCGGGTCTACACAACCAGGGTGGCACGGGGCGATCGCCGCTTTCTCCAATCATATGCCTCAGGCAATCAACCAGATATGGCGCCACAACGTCCGTGTCGAGCAGACGACCCGAGCGAGCAGCGCCAGCCCTGCATGTTGCAAGTACGCCCTGATCATCCAGAAGAGCCGCAACGGATCTTCGCAGTCCTGCCACGTCTTCGCTCTTGAATACAAAGCCATTAACGCCGTCCTGAACGAGATCCGCCGCCCCGCACCGTGTCGAAACAACGACCGGCACGCCCTGACTCAACGCCTCGTTCACCACGAGGCCCCAGCCGTCCCAGCGTGAAGGCAAAACGAGTACATCGGATCGGGCGATGACGGCAGGCGTGTCGATCGAGGACACGACACCGGCGAAGGTGACCTTCTCGGCCGCGGGCGTGCCCGCTACCGTCGCCCTTAGCGGACCCGTCATACCGCCAATGCCGACCAGGTGAAGCTGAAGCGTGGGGTATCGGTCAAACAGCGGCAGCATCGCGTCCAGCAGCAGATCGACTCCCTTTCGCTCGATCACCTGCCCGACATATACAACTTCGCGCCGGTCCGCTTCCGGCCTCATAACGGTAGCTGGCGGCAAGGAAGCGGACCGAAAATAGCCGAACGGGTAGATATTTTCCCATACTGCGCCGATGCTGCGAAAAAACTCGGCACCCAAACGAGCAACAGGAAACCAACCACTGGCACGACGAGCTACCACGGATCCGAAAGCTGATCGGACAAGTCGCTTCGCCATCGAGCGATTGTCGAGAGGACTCGGGGCCTCAGAATATATGGCGTATCGACTCCTGACCGCGGCCAGAACGGTCAGAGCGGCGGCAAAACTCATCTCCCCCCACACGCCATTCACGATGTGGATGCGGCGCCGCTGTCGAACGGCACGCTGACACGCATCACCCACCGGATTGAGGGGCGACAGATAGGAACTGGAAAACCCATCAACGTTTGTCTCCCACCCAAGATCGGTCCTGTCTTGCGCAAGTCTTCGCGCAAATATAACCTCAAGGTCGATCTCGCTCATTTTCGCCAAGGCGCGAAACAGATCGTTCTGGTAGAACGATGGCATGTTCATCCATATCGTCACGGGAAGTGGTGGCCCTGAACCGAGGCCCTTTCTCTCCCTCACCAACTCTGTCCCACGGACCACGGGGGCCACCCATCGCATTGTCGCTGGTCGTTCAGCGCGTCCGCGCCATGCATGCACGGTATCACGCACGCGACTCCAGCCGCCGTGGGGAGGAGCCGAACTGAACTTGGGTATGGCCGCCCATGCCGCCGCCAAGGCGGTGCAGGACAAATCCCTCAGCCCTCCATCTGTCCGCGTCCAGACAATTGCGCGTGTCGACAACGCGTCGATGGGCCATGCCACAAGAAACCAATTCCGAGGGCCGCAGTTCGCGATACAGCGTGTGGTCGGTCAGTAGAACAGCAAGATCGGCGCCTGTAGTGGTGCTCTCCAGATCACTGCTTATCCGGACCGGCAGTCCATGGCCCAGGTTCGATGACTCATCGGCATAGGGATCGTGCATCCGCACCTCATACCCGAGTTCGAGCAGCAGCTTATAGACCTGCACCGACGGGCTCTCGCGAAAGTCGGCAACGTCGGACTTATATGCCACGCCGAGCAAGGCAATGGTCGAGCCAGGGAGATCGGCGACGGCTTCCTCAATAAGGGAGACTACAAACGCTGGTTGCGCATCGTTGACCGCCCGTGCGGTGGCTATTAACGGCGTAATGGCCGGCGCAGCGCTGACGATAAACCAGGGATCGATAGCGATACAATGTCCACCGACCCCCGGTCCTGGCTGGAGAACATTCACGCGCGGATGATGGTTGGCAAGCCGTATAGTCTCAAACACGTCAATGCCCTCCGCGCGAGCCACTCGGCTGAACTCGTTGGCCAGCGCGATATTCACATCCCGGAAGGTGTTTTCCATGAGCTTCACCATCTCCGCGGTGGTGACATCCGTCTTAAATATTTCACCTTCAACGAAAGCGGCATACAGCTCCTCGGCTCGTTGGGCAGATTCCGGGTCGATGCCCCCGACCACTCGATCGTTCGTCACCAACTCCAGCAGAATCCTTCCCGGCAGCACGCGCTCCGCACAGTATGCCAGCGAAAAATCGCTACCCGCCACCAAGCCTGTTTGTTCCAACACCGGTCGAACCACGGAAGCAGTGGTTCCGGGCGGCGACGTCGACTCGAGCACGACGAGGTTTCCCGATTCCAACTTTGGGCCAATCGACTCAGCTGCTGCGACGACGTATGAAAGATCCGGCAGCGGCCACGCTCCACTTGCCGCGCTCAGCCCCTCCTCGGAGCCAGCACGTCTAAAGGGAGTCGGAACCGCGATAATAAACACGTCGGCGCGCTCAACAACTGTGCTGACTGTCAGGTTGCCGGATTGAATAGCCGACTGCACCAGCATACTCAGACCAGGCTCCTGAATATGGATGTTTCCGCTGGAAAGCGTCCTCACCACGTCTTCGCGAACGTCGACGCCGTGAACTTTGAAGCCCTTTGTGGCAAACACGCCGGCCGTGGGCAAGCCGATGTATCCGAGACCCAAGACGCAAATGCTTTTCGTCAACCTCCTACCCCTTCACTTCCCACGGCACCGTTACCGCGATCATTCCCTTCGGGCAGACACGGCGTCCTGGTGGCAGCAACTCGCTGAAGATCGGGGGCTGAAAGTAGTTGCTGGCTGCGCTTCGTTCGCATCCTCTTGACCATGGCCGTTCTCCCGCTCTTCTCTGCCACCAACCAAAGCGCAATTGTAGGCAGCGCCACGGTGTAGTACTGGTCAAGAGCCCAGTAGTCTCCACTACCCCAGACCATCCACAGCATGCTGATCCAGATGATGCCTAGCGATTTTAGGAGAACGGGGGATTCTGGAAGGACTAAACCGTCCATCTTCCGGCTGAGATAGCCCCAGACGCCGCTCATGAGCGCCACGGCGAACACACCGCCTTCACTGTAGAACGTTCCGATGAAGCTGGACTTATTACCGTGGAGACGATCAAGAATAACTACGTTTGAAAGGGCCGGCTGCTGGGAATGCAACCAATCAATCAGGAAGTACTTTTCGTGAAATATCTGCCCGGGTAGAAACCCGGTAAGTAGATAATTCAATAGGACGAGGCCGTAGTTGAAACCCACCAGCTTATCATCAACGTAGCTCTGCAGATACCAGGTGCTGAGGAAATTTGTATTGCCACCGGTAAATACGGTGCTCAATTGAGTTGGTATCTGGCTCAGCAGGAGGAATATGTCCTGCGGGGAGGAAAAGGTAGTGTGGCCCCGCAGCGCGAGTACGAGACCGACCATTACCGCGCCGGCAACCGGTAGAGGATTGGGCCAACGCTTCTCGCCGCGGAGCACTCCAGCCAGAGAGATTAGCAACAGCATGCAAACCTGAAGCCATCGAGCCCAGGGATCAAGGCTCCCAACTCCGATGTAAATCAGGGCGAGTGCGTACCCAAGGAGGCGGAAACGGCTTGAACGGGACAGCAGGAACAGAGCAACCGGCACGAACAGAAACAGGTGGGCAGTATACTGATACCCGTTTGCCCCACCAACGGTTCTGCCATTGACAATCACGCTGTCATTCTGGAAAAATCCGGACCGAAACTGCACAAGTGACCAGAGACCTATGCCGATGACCAGAAGCAGAACGACGCGCTGCGGTGTAGTGAAAGTGGGTTTCAGGCCGCGAGCCAAGAGACCACCGGGCGGTCGTGGTACCTGTGTGTTCAAGTACACCCAGAAGTAGGAAACAATCCCCACCACCGTTACGCACGTTATCCACAACGCGCGTAACGGTCCATCGGCCAGCTGAAGCACGATGTCGTACTGTGAGACGTCGTTCTGAAGAAGGCTGAGAGCGGGCGGAAGGGCCAGGAACAGCATCAGCCCGCACCATGCCCAGAAGCCTGCACTGGTCCACTGCCATAAATCCCGCTTGCGAAGGTGCACAAGAACTATGACAAGCGTAATCACAACTGCGGTGGTGTGAACTAACAGCACATCGTAGGTCGTTATCGGCATGTGTCTAATTTACTCCAACCGAAACGTTGAGCGAACTGCATCAATATGCGAGATGGCCGAGGGGAGCACACAGGTGACCGGCTTGCATCTCGCCTCTACTACTGTATCCTGTCGGGCATGAACTGGCCGTGCCCGGCGCCGGTCGATGCAACGCTGAGGGCATTCCGGGTCGTAGAGGTCGGCATCGACGGCGGCCTGGATTAGGCGCCGCGCCCAAGAAGAACATGCAGCCAACTGCGCCGTAAAGCAGCGAGGTCGCGCCGGTTCGGGAGGAGCAAGTCGGCGGTGGCCAGACCATGACGAACCCGGAAGCCCACTACTGTCACCGCGAGCTGCGTCGCATAGGCGGCTAGAGAACTGATCGCGGCGCCCATGATACCGTCACGCGGGATCAAGACGAAGAGCAAGACGACAGTCACGGGGAGCGATACCAGTTCGGCCCGACTCCCCAGCCATGGATCGCCCAGCGCCTGCGCTGCGCCGCTCAACACATCTTTGGCTCCGAGGGCAAATGATGCTACAAGCAGTACCTCGGCTGGGGCCACCGCGGGCGAAAAGGGGCTGCCGAAAAACACTGGTAAGGCATACGGCAGGAGAATAGCAAGGACGAGTGTACCGAAGAGGCTCACGATCCAATACTCTCTGAAGGTACTTCCAACTAACGACATGCGTGCTCCGCTCCCCTCCAATTGAGCGATGCTCGGTACCGAGACCATGCGAACGGCGGTCGATACCAGAGATACAAGACTGCTCGCGTTGACAGCAACCACATAGAGCCCAAGTTCTCTTGGGCGCAGCCAGGCAGCCATCAAGACCTGATCGAGACGCAGATTGGCAAGCTGCGACGTGTCCCCCAGCTGAACCTTGACGCCATATCGCACCAAGCGCTTCACGTAGGCCAGGCTTGGCCGAAAATCGGCCTGTCGAAGTACTGCGCCGAGCGCCACAACGCAGGCGCTCAGTGTTGCCAGGTTCAGTAGTAGATGGAGCAGTACGATAGTGAGGGGTGTCACCACATGCAGGAACACCAACACAAGGGCGCCGGCCAGGTAGCCCCCGGGCACAATAAGACGAACCCCGTTGAAGGCAAGAATGCGGCGAGATCCTTGCAATACTCCGGTCGCGCACAGTGTTACCAGCGAAATCGGAACTACAAGCAGATACACTCGACCTGCGGCTACCACGTTTGCATGCTGACTGGCCAGCAAAAGCGGCAGCAAAAAGAATCCAATCGCAGCCCCGGCAAGCCCCTGGACCAGCGCTAAAGCAGAGGCCGAGGCAAGCACCTTGCTTTGAAAGCCGGATGACGCCGCGAAGAATACGACCGAACTGGTAATTCCCAGCCCAAACAGATAGACAAATAGGGGCGGCCACAACATGGCGGCTGCAACCTCTCCTCTGCCGCCGGGTCCGAGCGCTCGCGACAGCATGAAGGAGGTAGCCATATTGAGCACAAGGATGAAAATATTGCATCCCAGTGTTTGCACGGTCTGCGAACCTGAGAGAGTGGTACCGAGCCGCTTCCCACCGCGCGTACTGCCTCGACGACCAAATTCCGAGCGGCTTCTATTTCTGTGCCTCACTGAGACCGCCTACGGGCTCTGCGTGGGCCGGGTATGTCACGAGCGGACGTTACACCCACTCACCAACCGTCCGGCATCGCACTGATGGAACACCCCGGATTGTTTTGGGCATGGTCAGACCCACGGCTCGGAAACATTTTTTTGGTGCTGGGGGACGCAGCGTGATGGATATCCAACCCGATTCCGACGCGAGCAGATCGGGCAGCCTCTGTCAAGCGCTGCTCGCTCCCACCTCTCGCCCCTTTTTTGGCGGTTGTCCGTACCGGTTTTTGTAGCCGCCTTTATAGGAGTAGGAACCGTAGTAGTAGTAATACATGGCTCCCCGCGGCCGTAGCCGATTCATGACAACGCCCACTATTTTGCCGCCCACGCCCTCAATCGTCTCACGAGCCGCGCGAATGTCTCGCCTCTTGGTTTGATGCGGGTCGACCACCAGGATCACGCCATCCACCATGGTCGACAGGATAGCGGCATCCGCAACGGCGAGAATCGGTGGCGAATCAATGAGCACCATAGTTGAGTTGGCGGTGAAATGCTGGATCAGACCTCGCATGCGGTCCGTGGACAAGATCGTTGAAGGGTTGGGCGGAAGAGGTCCTGAGGAGATTACGGAGAGGTTCGGCCAATCGTCCATGGAACTATTGCGGCCATTTAGTTCGCCCCGGGTCATGAGCAACGAGGTAAGACCTTCCAACCTCCCTTTCTCAGACTGGAAGATCCGGTGCAAGGAGGGCCGCCGCAGATCGGCATCGACAATGGTGATCGGGTGCCCCGTCTCTGCAAAGGTCAGTGCTATATTGCTGGCGGTCGTGCTCTTTCCTTCGGCAGGTAGGGCACTGGTCACCAACAGAGAATGTGGCGGAGTTTCCAAGTCCGTGAACTGAATGTTCGTCCGAACTAACCGGTACGCTTCCGCTACCGGCTCGCTGGGATGATTTTGCACTACCAGACTGCCACCTCGACCACCCGACTCGAACTTTTGTACCGTACCGAGTACTGGTGCTCCTGCTGCCTCCTCAACATCCTCTGGGCCGCGAGGCAGATCGTTGACGTAGTTATACAGATATAGGAGAACAGCCGCGAGGACGAGAACCGCGATCCCCGCGATCAACGCTTCTCGCAACGGGTAAGGACCGGTGATATCCGCGGAGATGGCGGGAGAATACAGGCTCACCGTGTCCAGGGTCGCATCCTGAGTGGCGCGGAAGTTATTGAGGCTCGTGACCAAAGTGGAGTATGACAGCTGGTAGGTGCTGAGAACCGTTTTGAGCGCCGACCGGCCCGGGGACGATCCCGTGTACGTTGCGAGTTGAGTCACAGCGCGGTTCATATCGTTCCGTGCCTGGGTCACCTCTTGCACAATGCGTAGCTCATCGGGCCCGAACCGCTGACGCTCGAGCGTTCGGATGCGCTGAATAAAGATTTGCGCAACGGCATTCGCCGAGTCCATGGCCCGTGTCGGCACTGAGTCAGTGACAGTCACGACAAACAGTTGAGTATTTTGCTGTGCCGATTTCTGGACACTTTGTGACGCCGAGTAATTGATGAGATGGCCCGGGTACTTCTTTGCTAGAGAGCTCTCTGCCTGCCGAGATATTGTTGGGTCCACGATCATCGCAGCGTAGGTCATCGCCAACTGCTGGCTGCTCGGGACATCAATGGAGCCGATAACCCCGGGCGTGGTGGATTGGGCCTGCTGAACGAATAGAACAGTCGATGCCTGGTATGTCTTGTGCTGACGGATAGCGTAGCCGAAGGTCAAGCCGGCAGCAACTAAACCGGGAAGAACAGCCAGCAGAAGCCAGCGACGCAGGTGGTGCAGATAGAGCGGGATATTCAAACCCAGCTTGTCGACGCGGCGATGCAACTTCATGCAGCTCCTCGTGGTTGACTATCCGGAATAATAGGCCGGGACTGTCGCGTTTCTCCTGTTCGTCACACGTCTCCGAAAACTCCGCCACATCTACGCATGGGACAAACTGTTGGTAACCTCTACCGACTAACCGGCACGTTATGAGAAGCGAGAGGGGAGCACCGGCGTCACCTAGGCACGCTTCAGCAAGGCTTATATTGACAGTGAGTTCTCCGAAGAGCCTCGCTTTCTTTAAAGCATACTCGATTGGTTGATTATTTTAACCTGATCACGAATCCACTCAAATAGGAATGGTATCGAGGGAGCCGATGGCAGCAAGCAATGCAACGATGGATGACACGGCTCAGGACGCGGACCCCATCGGCCAGGAGGTTCCTATCCGTCGGATGATGGATGGTTGTCTCCATGACGGTCCCATCGATGCGCAGCTTCCGCCCCTTGGTCACCTTCGCCTCGCGTGCCAGTTCCACCACCCGATCGTTGAGGGTGTGCAGCGTCTCGGGCCGAATGGTCTGAGCCCAGCGCTGCAGGGTGCTGAAATCGGGCAGTGCCTGGAAGTACACGCGTGAGAAGTGAGCGCAAGACGAGGCCATCGGCCACTCGCTGCTCGGTCTCACGATACCTCCAGTTGTAGAGGTGTTTCACGACCAGCAGCCGGAGGATGGCTTCACCGGGTGTGGAGTGCCGGCCGTGGACCAGCGTCAGCGGATAGCGGTTTCCCAGATCGGCAGGGACGTGGGTATACAGCGTGTCGTCGTCCAGCAGCGTATCGAGCCGTCGCAGGATGGGATCGGTCTGCTGGGCGAGTTCGGGAACCCGCGCGAAGACGTCTTCATAAGGATAGTGATCGACCAACATGACAATACCGAACCTCTCACTATGTCAGCACGCTCCTCCTCTCCGTATCACTCTCCCGCGTCGATCCACGCTATATTCCCGGTATTTCACGCCAGCGACTAGTACTAGTTTTTGGCGTGAAATAAGGCAATCCGGGGCGTAGGATAGGGGTGTCGGCCCACTCATCCCACCCAGGAGGCCTCGTCACCATGATCGTGGATCGCTATGACCCCGTTAACCTCTTCGCCCTCGTACCGCAGCTCGGCACCGGCTTCGACGCCGCATTGCGCGAACTCGACGTGCTCCT
>JAABUW010003822.1_pt1 | contig 21016 bp, 23 predicted proteins | sample 5560081 | NCBI WGS metagenome assembly JAABUW01 (sample SAMN10711882, study PRJNA513363) | rock metagenome | isolation source: Antarctica rocks | place: Antarctica: Victoria Land, Knobhead sud
ATGAGCGGCGAGGAGCTAGATCAGGTCAAGGCGGCGTCACACCCAGCCCGCACCAGGAACCCGACATAGAGAGGCATCATGGAAATGCAGTCGAGCGCTCCTGGCGCGACCTCAAGCGGCACCACCTGGCCCACCACACGTTCAAGGACGCCGCCCATCTCACCTGCGCCATCCACGCCGCGGTCAAGCAGCTCAACAAAGAGCGCCAAACGCCGCATCCGTGCGGCAAGCTGAATAAGGCTGCTTAGGTCCAGCTTCCTGCGGTTGTCCTTGTCGCTGACCCAGCTAAGCAGAGGATCGCGCCCCTTCTTCTGATCTGACCCACTCGAAACTTCCTCAATGACTTCCCAGGGTAGTTTGACTGTGCCCGCTTCGGCATGGTGCAGCAGCCACGCCCAGAACTCTGGGACCATGTTGAAGCCGTAGTACTGATCGCGCGCCGTGATGAGGACGTTCGCATCCAGTACGTAAAGCATCGTCAGCCATAGCCCACGAGGGTCTGTACCATCCGAGGCTTTACCCCCAACACCAAACCGGCCTTGCTGGGGGTCAGCGAACCTTGCGCCAGGGCGCGGCGGGCGAAGTCGACCAAGCCGCCCAGCCGTTGTCGGCGGACTCTGTAGAAGTCGCCGCCGCCACCTTTCTGCTCAGGCCTTGTTTTCCGGATTGCTTCCAACCGGTCACGGAGCGCGATTCTCACTTCGTTCCAGGCGGCTTCCGTGATCGCGCCGGATCGGAGGAGGCGGTAGGCCACAAGGTCCGGACTGACCTTCCGCTCTTCGGCAAAGCTAATCAGTAGTGGCAGGGCTGTATCGACTGATAGATCCCGTATCGCGCGCGCTGCCTCTGGTAGCTCATCATCTCCTAACAGGAATGATGACGCTACTTGGTTACATATCTGCTCAACGGGCGAGCCGGCCAGGGTGTCGCCACTGATCCCGCTCGCGCCTAGGATCAAGTGCGCCATCTCATGCAGCAACGTGAACGACCAAGCTGTCTTGGTGTCCTTGTCGTTGATGACGATGAAGGGGGCTACCTTGTCCGCGATGGCGTAGCCGCGGAACACTGAGGTGTCGATCGTCGTGACATGGTTGCCCAGGTCGCCGACCAGCAGCACGAACACGCCCAAAGCCTCTACGGCCTTCCGCAACCGCGCGAACATGGCCTCGGGCAGCCGCTCCCGCCGCAGTTCCATTACTGTAATCGGAATGAGCCTCCGAAGCACCTTCAAGACCGCGACGGCCCCGCTTTTAGAGGAGACCGATCCAACAAACGAAACCTGTGCCGCCTCCTCGTCATCAGCCACAACGTCTTGCACGACGAGGTGGCGGGCTCGCACGTCCCGAAGCAGGGCATCAAGCAGCCCTTCCATGTCCTGAGGCCGGGGGCCCGAGAACGTCCGGAAGTCCTCACCGCGGTCACTCTCGACCGGAGGCTTGCTCATGTAGAACGTGAGCAGCGGCCGGCGGTATGCCTTCGCCAAATCCATAATTTGCGTGCGGGTCGGGTTCTCCTTGCCTGCCTCCAACGCCGTCAGGCGCTCGGCCCCGGTCCTTCCAAAGGCCTCTTTGAGGCCCGCACGTTCCGCAGCCTTGTCCACCGTCAGACCCGAGGTCTGACGCGCCCAGACCAGCATGGCGGGGTTCACGCTCGGCATAGGCAATATCTAAGCACAATCTGGAATCGAGCTATAGCACCGCAGGTCGACGTGGCTACAGGAACCCCGCCCCAGCGTGCCCCTTGAACAGGCTGGCCCGCCGCACGTAGCCCTGCATCGTCTCAACTCGCCGGTGCCGGGACACCTCCATTATCCGCAGCACATCGGCCCGGCCTCTGCCGCGCTGGTCAGGAACCTCGACCGCAACGAGTGTCCGGCGAAGGCGTCGGGGTCGAGGCTGAACGCGTCAGCATGGCGCATGACCATCAGCGCCACCACCTTCAGCGTCTGCGCATCGCTAGGCGCAGAAGTGGCACCTACGCTGTCATGCCCAAGACGCAACGACCTTGCCAAGTCATCGCGCCCGCCCGGCCACGTCCGCCAAGGCCCGAATACTGCAATCCACCAAGTCCTCACGCCGCCCCGGCCGCAGGAGCACGCTAGGACTGCCCAGGGACTTCACCGGGACTGCTGGCGAGTTTCCATAAGGGAGACTCTGCGTTGCTGCGGTGCAGCATCAGCCGGTTTCATGCGCCAGCGGGGTTGGCCTCGTCGTCGCGTAGGTAGGGCACGTCGCTGTTGGCCGGAAGCCGCCTTGAGCTGCCTGACCGCAGGCACCGTCGGGCCAGGCGGGTTCGGCTGCACCAGACTTTGTCACCGGAGATACTGATTGATCTGGCCGTAGCGGCATGATGTTCTGGGACGAATGATTTTTGGGAGGTCAGTTGCATGGCATCATGTCTTTGCTGCGCTGGTAGCGTGCATAGCCGCCGCGCCGCCCTGAGTACGGCTGCCGCTGGTCTGCTGGCAGTCGCCTGGCCCGCCCGCGCCCGCGCCGCCGACCCGGTGCCGCGCACGACGATGACCGGGGACCAGGCGCTGCAGGTGCTCAAGGACGGCAACGAGGCGTTCCGCGCCGACAAGCCCTCGACCCCGTCGTATCGGACCGCGACGCGCCACGACCGCCGGATCGAGCTGGCGCGCGGCCAGGCGCCGTTCTGCGTGCTGGTCGGCTGTTCCGACAGCCGGGTGCCGCCGGAGGTGCTGTTCGGCCGCGACCTGGGAGAGCTGTTCATCGTCCGCAACGCCGGCAACACCGTGGACACGGCGGCGCTGGGCAGCATCGAGTACGGCGTGGGCGTTCTGGGGGTGCCGCTGGTGGTGGTGCTGGGCCACGAGAGCTGCGGCGCCGTGTCGGCGGCGGTGGACATGGTGGAACGGGACGCGACCTTCCCCGGCGTGATCGGAGAAATGGTGCAGCCCATCGTCCCCGCGGTGCTGAGCGTCCGCAACCAGGGCGGCAGCCTGTTGGACAACGCAGTGCGCGCCAACGCGCGCCGGGTCGCGATGCGGCTGAAAACGCAAAGCCAGGTGATCCAGGGCGCGCTCACCGCCGGCAAGGTCAAGATCGTTGCGGCCCGGTACGGGTTGGCGGAGGGCGAGGTGTCCTGGATGGAGGACGTTTAAGAGGCGCCCGGTCGCTAGTGAGTGCAAGTCGCTAAACCTAAGTTGTATCCAACGGAGCATCTTCCATACCGCACGGTCGGCGCCGCTGCGGCGCAGCGTGGGCTAGCCTATGCGTGGTGAGAGTTGGCTCCATCGTCACGCAGGTTCAATTTGCGTGGATGCAGCTCAGCAGGTTCGGCTGGATGCAGGGCTGCAAGTGCGGCAGGAGCTGCTAGCGTTCGCCTGCCGGCGGGAACCCGTACTTGGGCAGCAGCAGGTCTATTGCCTCGCCTAACAAGGCTTGGATGGTCGTCTCGTTATCCCAGGCGATCTGACCAAGCTGACGCGACAGCGCCGGGCTGAAATGTCCGACGACGGCCTTCTTTCCGACTCTGGCCGGGGTGACGTACGACTTCCGCACCTTGGCATCTGGCGTCTCTGCCACGGGCTGCGGTGCGCTGGCGGCGGCGATCTGTGCCTTCAGAGCCTTCATTTGCGTTTTCCTGTTCTCACGCGCACATGTTTACGTGGTAACAGGGTAATCTGCTCACACACCCATTGCCAGAGGGCTGCGACCTCAGCCGCAGCTTTACCATCTGGCTCAATCTCCTGTGCCGTCAGCCCTTGCTCGGTGGCGCGATGGAACGCTGCGCGCTCAGCTAGCTGCACGGGCGCGATAGCCAGCCCAATCCCGGCGGCGACCTCGCGCGCATCAACTCGGACCTGGCCGCGCGTCGCTGTCCCGTTGAACACCAACCACATCGGGCGCCCAGTAGTGCGGGCCAACGCCACCGTCTGCTGGATTGCGGCTAGGTCAAAGCTGCGCGGTCGGCAGGGTATCAGGATCAGGTCAGCCTTGTTCGCCGCCGCCAAGGATGCGCCTTCCGCGGCGCCGGGCGTGTCCAGCACCAGCAGGTCCGCTCCGGCCTCACGCGCCTTGTCCAGCGAGCGCACAAGGGTCGCTGCCTTAGCGGACACGACCTCTGGCGGCTTGTCGCCGCGCCATTGCCCCCACGTCTCTGCCGTGGCCTGCGGGTCCATGTCGAAGATCGCGGTGCCATAGCCCGCCTGGTGTGCGGCTGCGGCGAGATGAACGGCCAGGGTCGTCTTACCCGCCCCGCCCTTTTGGCTGATAACAGCTACAATCTTCATCATGCGGGCAGGATGCCATGGCGGCAGGATCACGCAAGAGCATGACAAGATGAAAACGTGTTATCAGGTTGTCACTTAACCACGATAACGAGATAACGTGAGCGGCTACCTGTTCCAGACAGGAGCGCAGAACGCAGCCCTGCTAGAGCGGCAGACACCGACTACCTACCCCGAGACGGCGCCGCCGGGATGGGCGGTTCCAGCCACATAGGCAAATTGCACGCCTTGCGACCTTCGAGGGTTTTGACTGCAAGCCCGGTGCAGGTCGCCAGCATCAAATTCGCATCGTTCGACCGCATCAGGTTCGCCCAGATCGCCGCTGCGCTGGGACCGTCCCGGTACGCCAGGGTGAGCTGCTGGTCAGTCTGGCGGACGGCAGCGTTGGCAGAAGCTTGGCCCCACAGAAAACCGCCCCCTGCCGCAGCCAGGATGCCGATTGCAAAGGAACCGCCGTAGGTCAGCAACGTGCGCCGATTGCGCGACCGCGCCAGCTCCGCCGCGCGCTGGTCGGCCCCGCGGACGGCGGCCTTTTCCAGCCGCTCGACGGCCCGCTCGACCGCCGCGGGGTCCACCGGCTGCCGGGCCTGGTCAATCGCACCGTCCAGCTTCCCCACGAACGCCGGCAGCACGCCCAGCGCCTGCGCCAGCGCACCCATCATGAAACGGTAAGGGTCACGCCCAAGCCCGGCCTTCTCGACGCCCTGCGCCAGGCTGGCCTGCGCTTCCAGCACCAGCGCGGCAAACGCTTCGTCGTCCGCCGCAGCAGGAGGCGACGTCCCGCGTTCGGGCGCCACCTGGCCAGTCACGGCAGCCACGTCGAAATGGCCGCGTGTGCCGCTTCCATGCGCTCCATCCAGCGCCGGACCATCGCACGCTCAAATCCCCCGATGGGTGGGAAGGCCGCCGTCGCCGGAACCTGCCCGTCACGGGCTTGGACGAATTGCAGCCGCTTGCCCTCGACCTCCTGCATGACTTCCGGTTCCAGCCGGGGCATCCAAATCGGCACAGCGCCGCGTTCCAGGGCCGAGCGCACTGAGGTATGCCGCAGCACCCGCGTGAAGGCTTCATCCCGCGACATGGAGCTATCGGCGCGGCCCTCGTTGAAGATCAGGACCGTGGCCTTGGGCTGAAAGCCAGCGGCTTCCAGCGTGTCCAGCGCCGCCAGGTCATCGGGCCGCGGGGTCAGGGTATAGCAGGCGATGGGAGCCAATCCGGCATCTTCCATCGTGACGGCAATGTCCGGGGCGGCATCAACCATCTTGGCAAGCGCGGTGTCGCCGCCGCCAAAGTCCAACATTGCGGTGTGCTGCTTCTCAGTCATCAGAAAGGTCAGGAACTCCCGCAGCCAACGTGCGGTTTGCACGCCATCGCTGCTGGGGGGCTGCTCGACCCCCTCAAACCAGGTCGCCAGGCTACGGTTGGCGGGATCGAGGGCCGCCAGGATCGCCTGCCGCCCCTGTTCCTGCATCCGCCCGATGAGATAGCGGACCTCGACCGTCTTACCGCTGTTGCCGCCGCCGATCATGAACCAGACCTTGGGCTTGCCCGTCAGGTCCAGCGACGACTTCGCCGCGACCTCGACGGGTCCGCCCAGGCTGCTGGCCGGAGCCAGCCCCATCCTGATTTCCAGTTCACCTTCCGCAACCGGCCGGCGCCGGAACGCGGACACCACGTTTGAAGGCAGCGCAGGGGTTTCCTGCTTCGCTGTCACGTCCTGCTTTGCAGCCATGGGGTTTGCACCTTTGGTTAGGGTGAAGATCATCGCCGGGTGGCACCAGGCGCGAACCTGGCAAGCACGTCGTCCGCATTGACGGTTGGCGCTGCCGTGGTGGGTGTTTCAGCGTTGATTGGCGGCGCGGGAGGCGGCGCTGGCGCCTTCGCAACCGGGTCCATCCCGCGAGGGGTGGCATAGCTAAAGGTCCGCCGGGGAGATTCCGTCTCGCCGCCGGGGGAAGGGGGCGCAACTTGCGCCACCTTTGGAGCATCGGCAGCCTGTGCTGGCGTGGAGGCGACCGACGGAAATGGCGTAGTCGGACCCGCCGTAGGATGCCCGGCCAGCGTCGCCGTCATCGGGCCTGATGGTGTGGCCTGGACGTTGACCACGAGCTGCTGAATCGATCCCAGGTTGCCCAAGGCTTCGCGCAGGAACTCGACCGGGAAAGCGTGCTGCGGTGCGGCTGCCCGTTCGCGCTTGCGCTGCCGCCAGCGGAGAGTGGCAACCTTGTCGCCCAGGAGAGCCGCCGTCCACTGCCCGCCGGTGTAGGTGATGCCCGCTTCATTGAGGGACCGGGCCAGGTCGCTCCACGACCAGCGATCCACGCGGATCATGCGCTTCATCTCATCCATGTGCCGCCGCAGCCAGGGTTCGATCCCATCGGCAGGCGTCCACTTACCGGCCCACAAAGCCGCCAGCTTTCGCACTTCATCGTCGGAGCGGGGCGGCTTCGTGTTCTTCACGTCGCAACATTGGCACAGGGCAAGGCCGGTTCCTACCTTAATTTCTACCGCATTTTCTATCGCAGTAGCCCTACCTTGAATCCTACCTTAAATCCTAGCTATTTAGGGTAGGTGCTAAAACAGAAGGAAGTGTTACAGACCATTGCATGGGTAAACCATGCCAGGTTAGATGAAGGGGCAGCAGACTAAGAGGGGCGCAGGACATGGCTGACCAGGAAGTGCTTGCCGCTTTGGCCCGCATCGAGCAGCGCCAGGCCGTCTATGAGCAGGTCGCGCACAGCATCCTTGGCATGATGGAGGTCCACAATGAGAAGCTGGACGCCATCCTAGAAGCGGCCACAGTGGAGCCAGGTCCCAGCCCGGTCGCAGAGGCGCTGGCAGCCATTCTGGTGGCGACCCACGAGCAGACGAGGCTGTTGTCCGGCCTCCCGAGCGCCTTGGCTGTGACCATCCGCGAGGAGATGCAGCGCGAGCTTGAAGCCGAGGGCTACGAGACGGAGCCGGCCGAGCCAGGGGTGTTTGACGACCAGGACCGCGGCCCGCACTGACCCCATGCTGACCTTCCGCAAGGGCACTGCCGGCACGCCCACCGCGGCGCAGGCGATGGCTGACCACCTCAGCGAGCAAACCTTGCCCGAGGAAATGGTTGTCATGGCCGAGTACTACTTGCGGGGGGTTAAGCGTGCGGAGGCCGAGGGGACGGCAGCCATGCCGCGGCAGGATATGCCCCTGGCCGTTGCCGAGGCGCTGGGCATCGACATGAACCGGACGCTGACCAAGGCCGAGGTCGTCAACCTGCTGCGCGGTGTCCGGGCAGACGGCGAGGCGATAGAGGGTAAGAAGAACTACCGGGTCGCGGCTGGCAAAGACCGCATAACCTATGTCGATTTCACGTTTTCCGCCCCCAAGAGCGTGTCGGTTGCAATGGCGCTGGCGCCGACCGATGCCGAGCGGCACATGATCGTCGGCGCGCACCGTGACGCCGTGATGGCTGGCATGGCGCACCTGGAAACCATCGTTGCACGCGCCCGCAAGGGGGATGGGGGTTCAAAGGGCAGCATCCCCGGCAAGCTGGGATGGGTCACATACGACCACTACACGGCCCGCCCCACCATCGAGATACCCCACACCGAGGCGGACGGCACGCGCACCACGCTGATCCAGACGGTGCGCAACGCCAAGGTCGCCGGGGACATGCAGCTTCATACCCATGTGACCACGCCGAACGTCGTTGTCTGCGATGACGGCACGGTTGGCAGCATGGACATGCTGGCGATGCACGACCGGGTGCATGAGGTCGGCGCCTACTACCAGGCCCACCTTGCGACCAACCTGCGCGCGCACGGGATTGACGTGGTGCTCGACCAGCGGACCGATACCGCCCGCGTCGCCGCGGTGCCGGACGCCGTGTGCGCCATATTCAGCAAGCGGACCCGGGACGGCGAGGCAGCGGCCCGCGAGTATGTGGCGGCGCAGGGCCTGGATTGGGACGCGATGCACCCGATGGAGCTGGCCGGCGTGTTGAAGGGCGGGGCACGTGCGACCCGGCGCCAGAAGGAAACGGGCCAGCGCGGCGACGACATGACGGACTTGGCCGCATGGAAGGCTCAGGCCAAGGCCGCAGGCTACGAGCACGCCAGCGTCATCGACCCCGAAGTGAAGCATCGGCAGCCACCGACCGAACAGGAGCGCCTGCTGCACGGCTACAAGGCTTCTCTGCCGGTCCTGGCCCGGCAGTTTGAGAGCCGCGCGACCATGTATGCCAGCGTTGCCCGCACAGCAGCAGCGCGGGGCCTGATCGCGTCAGGTGTGGATTCTGCCGCCGACATTGACCGGATCACCGCAGCCATGCGCGAGCATGGTGTCCAGCACGCCGGCAAACAGGTGCCACTGATGTGGGCCGAGGTCGCCACAGAAGGCGAGGACGCCACGGCAGGCGGGCGCCGGCCACGGGTGAAGATCACGACAACCTTGCACGTCGCCCAGGAGGAGGAGGCGATGCGCCTGGCGACCAAGGCAGCGGCCGACCGTGGCGGCGCCTTGCAGCCCAGCGAGATCGAGCGCGCGGTGCAGCACGTATCGAAGCGGGACGGCCTGGATTTTACCAGTGAGCACGGCACCGAGCAGCGGCGCATCATTGACGCCTTGGGCACGTCCGGCCGGTTCGCCGTGGCGGTCGGCGTCGGCGGCGCCGGCAAGACGACGCTGCTGCGCCCGCTGGTAGAGGCGTGGTCCGCCCCGATACCAGACGCGCGGCCAGGGCGTGAGGTTTATGGGACCGCCCTGGCCTGGCGTCAGTCCGATCCCCTAGCGGATGCCGGGATCAGGCCAGAGAATACGATGGCGATTGCGGCGCTGCTGGCGCGGGCCAAGGCTGGCAAGCTGCACCTCGACCACAACAGCGTGGTGGTGGTGGACGAGCTGAGCCAAGTCGGCACCGCCCAGGCATTGGGGTTGCTGCGCCTGCAAGACGCGCACGGCTTCTCCATCGTGGCAATCGGTGACGACAAGCAGGCCCAGGCCATTGAGGCCGGCAACACGATTGCGCTGCTTCGCAAGGCGCTTGGCACCGATGCCGTGCCCGAGCTGGAAAGCACCGTCCGCCAGCTCCGCGATCGCGACAAAGAGACGAGCCTGATGTTCCGGCAGGGCAACGCCGCCGGGGGCATCGCCCGGCTGCGCGAGGACGGCCATGCCATGCTGGTGCAGGGCGGCCATCGTCACGCGACGGAGGCGGTAGCCGACCTATGGGAAGCCCGACAGCAGGAGAACGCCGGCCGCGAGGGCTACACGCTGACGGTCAGTGCTCCAACCAACGCGGACGCCCGCACCATCAGCGGCGCGATACGGGAGCGCAGGCGCAAGGCCGGCACAGTCGGCGCCGACCAGGTGACGATCAAGGCCGTGGACCAGAACCGGGCGGAATACGACCTGCCGCTGGCGGTTGGCGACCGGGTGCGTTTGTTCGCGCGCACCCCGGCGGCGTTCGGCGGCAAGGGCGGGAACTTAGGAAACAACGGGTCGGTTGTGCAGGTGGAGCGCATTGAGGCGGACGGGGTGCAGCTCCGCAACGCCAAGGGCAACTCCGGCTTCGTGAAGTGGGACACGTTGCGCGACCCGGTAAGCCAGCGCGTCCGCCTAACCTACGGCGACGTGATCACCATCGACGCCATCCAGTCTGCCACCTCGACCGAGCACATCAACGCCATGCCCAGCGGGTCGGAGGCAGTGCAGAGCTTCAAGGCATACGTCGCGCAGTCCCGCTCTCGCGAGACGACCTTCCTGGTTGTCGCGGACGGGCGGGAGCGTACCGAGATCATCGGCCGGCGCGCGCTCGGCAACGTGGCGCCGATCACCGAGGATGACGTGTGGGCGAACGTGGCCCGCAACTTGTCCCGCCAGCCTGAGAAGGAGTTGGCGACTGACCTGCTGGACCGCGCACGCGAGATGCGCACCGGCACCGTCAGGTCCCTTGCGACCGCCTTCCAGACCAAGCAGCAGCGCGAAGCGCAGGGCCAGGAAGGGACGACGCTGCACCAGACCTTCTCGCAGCGCCGGGGTGAGCAGGACGTTGCCCGCCAGGCGCAGGCAATGGGCACTGCTGTGGCACAGAACAGCGCCACCACCCGCGAAATCACCCAGCGGCTGACCGGACCAGGCGAAGCCCGCAAGGCCGTGCAGGAGGCCCGACGTTCCATGCGTCCAGCAGCGGCACGCCCAAAGAAGGGAAAGAAGCAGCCGGTGATTACACCTACCGAAGCCCAGGCCGAGTTTGCCGAGGCGCTGCACCGCGCCGGACTGCGCCCGAAGGGTGCGCCCATCATGGACGGGCAGAAACACCGCGTGCCGGTTGAGGGCGACCGCAAGGGTCGCTTGTCCGGGACCTACATTGGGCACCTGGACGGCTACCCCGCAGGCTACATCCACAACTTCAAGACCGGCGACGAGACGAAGTGGCGAGCATCCCGCCCGTCCAAGGAAACGACACCCGAGGAACGGGAGCGCGCGAGGGCGCAGATCGCCGCCGACCGCGCCGCCAGGGACGCCGAACGCAGCCACCGGGAGGCGGTCACGTCGCACAAGGCCCGTGCCACATGGAACCGCGCCAAGCCTGCCCAGGGGCACCCCTACCTTACGCGCAAGGACGTGGCAGCTCACGGCTTGCGGCAGGACCGGCGGGGGAACTTGCTGGTGCCCATGCGGGACGTTGAGGGGCGGCTATGGGGCGTGCAGACGATTACGGCGGACGGGGGCAAACTCTACATGGCCGGTGGCAAGAAGCAAGGCACGCACGCCCTGCTAGGCGAACTGCGGCCGGGCCAGCCCTTGCTGATAGCGGAGGGGTTCGCCACCGCGGCGACCATGCGGGAAGCGACCGGCTTGGCCGTCGCCGTCGCGTTCGATAGCGGCAACCTGGCGGAGGTTGCCCGAGCCTACCGCGAGCGCGATCCGGCCCGGTCTATCGTGATCGCGGCCGACAACGACCACCACCTGCCCCGTAGGGAAGTGCCGTTGCCCAACGTGGGGGAGGTCAAGGCCGCCGCAGCAGCGCAGGAAGTCAGCGGAGTGGTTCTGCAGCCCGTTTTCGCCGCCACCGATGCCGGGACGGATTGGAACGATTATGCAGCGCAGCACGGCAAAGATGCAGTCCGGGTGCTGGTGCAAGCCGCGCTGCAAAAGCAAGGGATCGAGTTGCCTGCCGAGCTGGTGAAGCAGGCCCAGGCCACGCCCGTCATCACACAAGCGCAGCGCGACGCGGCGCGGCAGCGGGCCGGACAGATGGCGCAAGCCCTGGATCAGGGCGCCCGAGAGGCTGCCCGCCGTGCCCAGCAGCGTCCGGCAGGTCCGAGGCTGTGATGCTGACGACCGGCAGCAATGGCGATAATGTATAATGCCGCGCAAGGCAGAAACGGAAAGCAAGTATGGGAACCGAGAAGCTACGCATGAGTGGACGCGCGCTGTTGCCAAGAACTTGCCTTGCTGCGCTGCTGGCTTTGTCCGGCTGCGCAGCACCCTCAACCGTGACCTACAACGTGTCTGAGGCGGAGATGGCGCGATGCCAATACGAAACACAAGCTGCTTACGCGAGTGCGCGGGAGCGGACGGTCGGCGACATGATCGGCAACGCCGCCGGACAAAATCGTCTGATGCGGCTTTGCCTTCAAGCTGCATCTCTTGCCAATGATGACCCCGTTCCCCGGCCGATTGCTCCGGCACCGGGTAGCCGGGTGCAAATAGGCAAGCCGGTTCCGGCGTTCTGCTCGGACCCCAAGGTGCTTAACCCATATCTACGCGCTGAGTGTCCCTAGACTACTCCAGACTACTCCGGCGTTTCCCAAGTTGAGGACCACCTAGCCCATGATCCCACCTGATACACAGGCGATGCCTACTCTTCGCCAGCAGATAGACAGCCTGCCGGCCTACATCGTGAGAACCTGGCGCGGCCGCTACGCAAACGAGGGGACGGACCTGGAGGCCCGCGCCATCATCGGTCGAGAGGCCACATCCATTCGCACCGACGGCAAAGAAGTGGACGCGCTGGCAGTCTGGATGCGCCTGGCTGACGCGGCAGGCCGGGTGCGAGAGCCGCCGCCCGCGCTGGTCGCCGCCGCCGCCCTTGCGGGGCTGGCAGGCGGCATACGCACGCAAGGGTTTGAGGCGCCCGTAGAACAGGAGAAAGACTAGACTTTAGGTATAGGAGTTTCCTCATCGGGGGCAGGAAGTTCCGGGTTTTCTTCGGCTTCCTCTTCCAGACGCTCAGCCTCATCATTGACTGCGGCTTTGTCAGCGTCCGACAAGTTTCCCCAATCCGCCGGCGGGATGTTCCCCCCTTCAAAGAGAGTCCTGCCTATCTCTTGGATTTCTTCTGGCGAAAGTGGAGATTCGAACATGGTATCCCTTTATACGTCCTAAGTGGGGGCGTGCTAGGCAACGTCATAATGACCTGCTTTGAAGACCGAGCGCAAACCACCTAGACCGGAGCCGCTTCCAGCGCCGGCGCGTCATCACTGGTGTCCACGGTGTCCGCATCCACCTGCGCGCCATCGCCGCAACTGTCCGCAGCGTGCGTCACCGGCCAATAGACCTTGCGATCATCCTCCGCGGCAGGTGACGGCGAGCGTCGCGTGCAAAAGCCGCTGGCCGCCCACCATTCAGCCGACAACCCCCTGCGGTAGTCAGGCTTGACCGGCTGGCCGTCCGGCTGGTGCCAATGAATGCAGGACTGGCAGGCGACTACGCCAGGCCCTGTGCCGTCCTCCAGGGCCGCGCCGTCGCCGCAGCGGTCGGTAGCCCTCACCTTGGGCCAATGCACTAGGCCAAACTCATCCTGGCCGGGCGAGGGCGCGTGCCGCCGGCAGAAGGTGCCTGGAAACGGGAATGGGGGCCGATAGGCGCACGCCCCGCAGTTTGCCGGTAGGTCCGCCTTCATCGCAGGGCGGACCGCGCTGGACGCTCGACCTGCTGCTGACGCCGGCTTGCATCCATCGCCGTGGCGCTGTCCGACGCCTTGGCGCGTAGCCGTGCCGCGTCCCGCTGCGCCTGGGTGATGACCGGTGCTGGCGCAGCCTGGACCGGCGCAGAGGCCGCAGGAGCATTCTGGCGAGGGGCCACGGGGTGTTCTGACATGCTTACGTGTGCTCCAAAGGGTGAACGCGCCTGCTATTCGGCAACCGTGCGGTAGCGGTCCGCCTCGACCCGCGCTTTCAGGTCCGGGCGGCGGAAGTAGATCGGACGGCCGCACCGCAGGGGGGCGGCGCCGCGGCGGAAGATGATCGCTTCATCGGCACGCATCCGGGTCCGCACCTCATCGGGCTTGATGAGTTCGCGGGCCTGTTCGGACACGCCTTCGTTCATGCCCCGGTTGCGAGAGCCGGCGCCGGTGCCGCTTTGCGTGCTGCTGGACTGACCCTGTGTGCGGGCGAGCACGGTATACTTGCCGCCGGTCCGGGACACTTCCTCTGCCGTGCCGTCATCGTCCACCGCCGCGAACAGACGCCAGGAGCACGAGTTGAACCAGGACCCTTTGCCTTCCTTGCCCCAGGTATCAATGAGCTGTCCCAGGGACTGCCACATGCAGAGCAGGGTGATGCCGTACTTGCGCCCGGCGTCCCGCGCGTCCTCCAGCACCTTGAGCCTGCCGAGGAAGTTGACTTCATCGAGCAGGAATAGCACCCGGCCGGACACCTTGCCTTCCGCCCGATAGACCGCGCTCAGCAAGGAGCCGACGATCACGCGCGCCACTTCCGGGGTTGCCCGCAGCGACTCCATCGGCACCTGGATGAACACCGTCAGCTTGCCGCCGGCCAACTCACCCGTCCCGAACGAGCCATCGGACAGCATGTCCGCATACGCCTTGATCGACAGCCATTGCGTGTCGGCGTTGGCGTTCGAGTAGATGCCCGAGAAGGTTTCGTGGAACACGTCCACCAGCGTTCCGGCCAGGTCGCGGGCAAGCGGGCTTTCGGAGCCGGCCTGGATGTCCGCCAGCAGGCCCTTCATCTTCTTTTCCGGGGTGCGGACCCGTGCGCGGAACTCTCGCAGCGTCTTCTGCGCCGCCGGCGCCTTGCTGTCCCACAGCAGGTCCGCAAGCAGGCACGTCAGCAGCTCCTTGCCGCGCACCTTGAAGATCGAGTTTTCCCCGGACTGACCTGCCGGCGTCTCCCCTGCCACGCGCTCGATCACCGCTTGCACGTAGGTTTCGGCCAGCGGGTCGCGCGGGTCTATCCAGTCCAGCACGTTCACGCCGCCCAGGCCGGGGCCGACCATGACGACCTTGTGCCCCATGTCGCGCCGCATCTGCGCCGTCATCGGGCCAACCTGGCAGGACGGGTCCAGCACCACCGCAGAGCCGGTCCAGTAGGCCAGGGTAGGGATCGTGACCGCCGTTGTCTTGTAGCCGCCGCTGCCGGCGAACACGGCGCCGTGCGTCGCGTCGGAGGTGCACGGGTCAATCAGCAGCGGCGCCTTGCCGCCCTGGCCCCAGGTCGCGGGATCGTCCGGGTTGAAGCGGACGCCGGCCACCTTGTCCTTGTCCACGCGGTAGGCTTCGCCCACCACCACGCCGCCATAGGCCGGATGCGGACCGGGGAACAGCTTGCGGGCGTCGGACAGCGTCATCCAGTCGGCGTTCCCGTGTGCGTCGGACAGCGCCCGGCGGGGTGGCGGCGGCACCTCCCCGCGCCGGGCACCGCGCAGGCGACGGCTTGCAGGCCAGCACAGCGCCAGGAAGGCCGGCAGCGCGGCCAAGGTGCCGGCGCCGGCTGCCGAGAGGGCCAGGGCGCGGGAGACGCTGGGAACGGTGCCGAAGTCCCGCCAGTAGTAGTAGGCTGCCACAGGCAGGGTGCCCGCCTCGACGCGGTTGAAGGTGTGCAGCGCCAACGTGGTGCCCAGCGAGGTCATAGGCAGCCAGGCCACCGCGCCCACGGCCAGCGCGGCAGCCGCGGCGCGCACACGGGGCGTCATCGCCGGGGCCGCGCCCGTGCGATGTGGTGGATATCCCGCACCACCTGGCCGATGACGAGCGACGGCCCGAACAGCCACAGGAAGAAGCCCGCGGCGACCAGCGCCGGGAACAGAGCGCCAGCGTAAGCGAAGGCGCACAAGATGAAGATCAGGACATAGGAGGGGCGGGGAAGAAAACGGCGCATGGGACTACTCCGCGGCTTGGGCGTAGGGGTGGATGCCGGCTTCGCCGTCCGGCTGGTATAGGACCTGCTCGATGTAGCGGCGTCCCGTCGCGCGGTCGTGGACCATGTGGACGACGACATGGACGTTGTGCTGCAGGGCGGCTTTCAGGTCGGCATCGTTCAGGTGACGCCCTGCCGGGTGCTTCTTGATGAGGCCCCGGATGCGGTCGCGAGCATCCCCGGCGCTGTCGGCGTGAACGGTGGTCATGGACCAGTGCCCGCTTTCCAGGGTGTTGAGCCAGGCATACGCTGCTTCGTCGCGCAGCTCCTGGTTCAGCAGGCCGTCCATGCCCATGCGGAGCGCAGCTTCCACCAGGTCCTCCGCGTTGACCTTGGCGACTGATTGCCCACCCTTGGAGTAGAACAGGTTGACCACGTTAGGCTGCGGCAGCCCGATCAGCTCCGGCATGTCCTCGACGGTGACGATGCGCCAGCCTTTGGGGATTGCGTGGGTGAAGGCGCGCAGCATGTGGGTCTTGCCCGTGCCGACCTGGCCGGAAAAGACGATGTTCAGCTTCTCTGCCACGGCCAGTTCAAGGAAGCCCTGCCAGGCTCCAGCGCGGTAAAGGCGCAGCAGGTCGTGCTGCCGCGGCGGCAACAGGCGACCGTGGGAGGCGGACGCGAAGGCGCCGCCGCGCGCCAGGTCGTCCGGGGTGGCGGTCAGCTTCTTCGGCTTGCGGATCGAGAACGCGAACTGCCCATCTGCCACAGCCGGCGGTCGGACAATTTGCACCCGCTGGCCATCGGGAAATCTTGTGGACACCAGGGGCACGTCCTCCGCAACGTCCTGGCGGGTCAGGGCGGCAGCGTTGATGGCGATGTTGTCTAGGTCGGACATTGTGTAGGGCAGGGTCAGGCGCTCGACCCCGTTGCCCCGGCTGACAAAGCACATTCCTTCGCCCGCGCCATTAATGTGCAAGTCCTCCAGGCACGGGTCTGCCAGAAGTTCCTCCATAGGCTTGAGCAGCCACCGGAGGTTGCTCTCTGCGGCGTCCGCCATGTTCATAGAAGCCTTCCGTTCTCATGGGCGAAATTAATCGGGTCCTTCGTGCCTTTACGAAGGTTGCAGGGCGGGCAAAGGATTTGAATGTTATAGATGTCGTTCCTGCCACCTTTGGCCAACGAGACTACGTGATCGGCGTGCCACTTCTGATCAACTGCCTTTAGACAGGACGCGCACTTGCCACGCTGTCTGGTATGAAGTTGGAGCAAGTCACTAACTGTAAAGGAACCTTGAGCATTCCGAAGCCTAGCGCGGCGAGCAGAATTATATTCCCTTGCTTTGCCGGGGTTGTTCCGACGCCACTCACTGATCGTTTGACGGCCCCTTTCGGGGTTGGCGACCCTATAAGCATGCGCGCGAGCGCAATGATACTCTGTATCTGATTGGTATCTCGCCTTTTCCTTCTCCGCGAACCACTCTGGGCTTTCTTGTCTCTGCTTACGGCGATATTCGGTGTTATATAGCCTTTGGCTATCATGTGAGGCTCGATACTCCTTTGCCTTCACTGCAAGACACTCTAGGCATTTTGTCGTGTTGGTGTTCCTCTTGGCAAGATGGCCGTGTTTGCATGGTATGCCGGTAAAGAACCATACCTGACCACAGTTCTTTGCGTCACTCCTGCCAATAACGTTCATCGTGCCCTCAACTCATAGAACTTATATAGATCAATGTAGTGGGTCGTTACTACAGTTAACGGCTGTCCCGGTCCACGATACAGTGTTGGAGGGATATTGATATCTCGACCAAGCGCGATCTGGCCAAGCGAGGTAGCCTGCCCCGACAATCCGCCCAGATTCAGGTTGGTGTTCCCGTTTCCCCGTTGGGCAGCGGCGGTCGCTGCGTTGCCTCCAATGTCAATCAGTGAAAGAAGCAGCGCGGACTGGACCCGCTGCCATAGGTGATTGTTTACGTCGCCGGGCACGCCAGTCTGACCCATGGAATCCGCCGCCGGGGCGTCCAGAGGAATCGCCTGCAAGTCCGGCGCGGGGGTCAAAGCATCAGTCCAAACCAGAAATAGGCGCTGCTCTCCGTTGGTCAGGCCGCGCTCAACGGTGCCGTTCACCTCAGTCCCGCGTGGCAACAAGATCACCTTACCATCCATGCTCCACACGTTCTGATCGACGCTGCACTGGACCGGCCCTGGCAGGGCGCTGCTGATCGGCTGTGACGGGGTGCAGGGGAAGGTCGTGCCCTTCTTGATCGTGTAGTGGACGTGGAAGCGGGGCGGTGTCGGCGTGCTATTGGCAAACGTCGTGGTCTGCATCCGTTGGGCGTATTCGCTGCCGCTGCCAGGCGTGGCCACGTTGGGGTCTGCCGCAGGAAGGGCGGAGGCTGCGGAGCGCAGGGCCTCTCGCTGCTGCTGCACTTGCTGCATCGCTTGTGCATCCTCCCAAAAGCCGAGCGCGGCGATACGAGACACAGCCGGGACCGGGGAGGGCACCGGAACGCGCTCGACAGATGGAGGAGCGGCGGCAGGCGGCGCTGGAACAACCGGCTCCTGCGCGGCCAGGCGCATCGGGCGGTCAGGCATTTCGGCGCCCATGCTGAACCGCACGTCGGCGGTAACCTGCTGCGGTTCCCGAGCCTGGCGCGGCCACGCTGCCCAGGTCAGGCCGCCGATGGCCAGGGCGCAGCAGCCCAGCACCCCGGCGGCGCGCACCTTGCCTGGCAGGGCCGTGCGGCCCCGGGCAACAGGCGACAAGCCGAAGGCGTCAACCTGCTGGTCGCTCATGGGCTGCGGACCCGGCGCACCACGGCAGCCGAAATCGTCCCGGTGCCGCTGCCTGGTTCGGCGCCGATGGGGTCAAAGGCATTGTTGCGGACGGCGCAGACCTTGCCGCCGCGGCGCAGGCGCATCTCACGGTGGACGCTGGGCACGACCACCTGCAGCCCGTTGGGGGTCGCCTCGTTGATCGTGGTGACGATGCCTTCCTTGCCGTCCGAACCGACCGCGTAGAGCTGGGGCAGCACCGCATGGGGTGGGAACACCAGCGTCGTGCGGTTGCCGTCATCGAACACGTAGGACGGTGCAAGGTCGGGACAGCCCACCGGGTCGCGCTTGTCGTAGGCAAAATTGCGCGGTGCCGACGCCCTGGCGCTGGCCATCCTGGCGTTGGCGGCGATTTCGGCGCGGGAGGAAGCCACCTGGTTGCGCCGTGCCCGCCACGCAGCCACCGCTTCCGGGGTAGGGGGCGGAGGGGCGTAGCGGAAGTTGACGGTCATGTATGCGGCGCGGTCGGCGGGGTCCGCCACGTTGCCTTCCCGGGTGTGCAGCTCGAAGGCGTAGTAGCGTTCCCGGCCATCGGACGCCGCAGTGCGGACGAACAGAACGGAGGTTTCCATCTGGTGCAGCGGCTGGAGGATCAGCACGTTGCCGGACGGCCGGGCCAGCCAGTCCTTTGCGTCCTCAGGCTTGCTTGCCGCCATCACGCCGGCGATGGTTAGTGGCTTCTCCCCGCTCTCGAAGATCAGTTGCAGCGGGGATAGGCCGGTGCTGGTCAGGCGCACGACCTGCTGGGGGTCATAGGCCACGCTGCGCACGCGGCTGTCCTTGGTGCCGGGGGTAGGGTCTGTGACCGCCAGGGCCGGCCCTGGGGCCAGCAGCAGGGCAGCCAGCACGACGGCGCGGGGGGTCATTTCGGGGCCTCCGGGTCAATGTTGCTTGCGTAGTGGGCGAAGGAAATGCCCGCCGGGTCGTACTGCTGCTGGATTGCAGGCGGGATCGCGTCCCTGGCGTCCATCCAGCTCATCGTCGCCGTCTTGCGGAAATACCGGGCGGGCAGGTTGGGCGGCTGCACCTTGAGGACGAACGACGCGGCCACCGAGAAGGGTGCGTTGGGATCGGACCGGACCACGATGCTGGTCACGTCGGCGCTGGCGGCGTTGATGCCCTCTCCGTAGAGGACGCCAGGGTTCTCCGGGCTTTTGGGGTCCAGCATCAGCGCCTGGTAGCGGGCGCGCTCAGCAGGCGCGCTCATTGCCGAGGCTTGCCGATACAGCCCGTTGATCCCTTCCCAGGTGTAGTTTTCGCGGGCCTTCACGTATTGCTCGACCGTGTGCCGGAACAGCACCGCCTTTTGGCTGGCGCCCAGGTCGTCGCGGACCTGCGCCGGGGCATATGACCCGTCATCACGCATCACGATGACGAACGGGCGATCTTGGGGAACGGGTCGCGCCCACATCACCGCAAGGCAGCCGCCAGCCACCGCTGTCATCATGCCGGCTACAGCCCAGCCGCCGCCGATGGTGACAAGGCGCCGGATGCGGCGTTCCCGCTCCATGCCATCCACATGCACCATGGCGCGCTGGGCGTCTTTCAGCCCCTCGCCCCGCGGCGCGAAGCCGGGAGGCGCAACTGAGCCGTCCATCATCGCCCACCCTGCCGGGTCATCGCTACGTTGACCTGGATGGGCGGCCCGGCGAGAGCCGGCGGGTTGGCCGGCACCCATGCGCCGGACGGTTCCGGCACCTTTGAGTATTCATCGCTGGCGCAGGCGGCCAGCAGCAGCAGGATCAGCAGGATGGGGCGCACGGGGTCAGCTCCGCGTCGAGTGTGAGAGGGCAGGGGGTGGGGCGGGCGGGGAAAGTGCCGGCTGGCCGCTGGACAGGGCAGGGCGGGCAAGGTCGATGGACAGCGGGCTTGTCGGAGCCGGGCTGGGCGATGCAGGCCCGCTGCGGCCACCGCCGCCTATGCGAGACAGCAGGGACAGGGCGTAGGCCGAGGGGCCGGGCAGCATGACGCCGGAGCCGAGCGAGTAAGCGACGGCGCGGATTTGCCACATGCCGTAGGCGCCAGCCATGAACCAGGCGCAAATCGACAGCAGGATTTGGATGGCCTCCGCGAACACCGCGCCGTTGCCCACCGCGTAGATGATCGCCTCGGTTGCACGGGCCATAAACCACTGGTTGCCCAGCAGCACGATCTCCATGACGATGAAGCCGGCCACCTGCAAGATGATGAGTGCGATGGCCTTGCCGATGGCCCGCTCGACCACGCCCTTGGTCGCGTCGAAGATGGCCAGGATCATGATGATCGGTGCCAGGCACACCAGGATGGCGAACACCATGCGGGCACCGAGATAGACCATGGCGATGACCAGCAGCCCGCCGCCGCCGAACAGGATGGTCAGCACGCCGACCACGCCGGCCAGCATCCCGGTCACAGAAAACCCCATCTGCATCCAGACCATGCTGACGATGACCCAGAGCTGTGACCACACGCTGTCGAACATGGCGGCTGTGGTGGTGACGGTGCCGGGCGCAGCGCCTACCACCGGCCCGAGCGCGGCGTTGAGCGCGTTGGGGATGCCGAGGAAAACGAAGTCCCTGACCCAGAGATTGAAGGCGGCAAGGTTGGTCGAGAGCCAGACCAGGACGCCGATCTTGATGAGACGGCCCCAGAAGCCGTGCATCACCTCCGCGTCGCCCTGTGCGTAGCGAAAGCCCTGCACTAAATAGTAAAGGGTTGCACACAGAGCAATAGGCGTAGCAGCGATTCTAAGTGGCTGCTGACGGTTGTGGGTTTCGTTGTCTCTGGCGGTGTGGTCCACGTCCTGGATGGAGCTTCTAGACACCCTTGTGGCTGGCGTGCGCTCGGCGTGCGCGGCCTTCCCT
>JAABUW010003827.1_pt1 | contig 20994 bp, 20 predicted proteins | sample 5560081 | NCBI WGS metagenome assembly JAABUW01 (sample SAMN10711882, study PRJNA513363) | rock metagenome | isolation source: Antarctica rocks | place: Antarctica: Victoria Land, Knobhead sud
CTCTGGTTCTTTGTGGGAGCTGTATGATGATGCTTTGGAGAGACTTTCTACGGCTCAGGTTAATAGATCTTAATACGAAGATCTATCGCCCTTGTCGTGCCTAGATGGTACAGTTGGAGGTGGAGGCGATGCCTGATGTTAGCGGTGTCTTTTGGGGTGATGTCGTGAGGAAGTGTTGGGGCGGGGGCTATTGTTCTTTGCGGCAGCTGCATGATGTTTGTGAGAGACTTTGCATCAATGGATCTTAATGCGATGATCTATCGTCCTTGTCGTGCAAAGATGGTAAGGTCGACTGAATGCGAGCACCCAACATGGTTAACATTCTCTAATAGCTTGGCCTCGTTCCATAGAAGCATTATCCACCTATCACATTGGCGTGTAGAGCTGGGAACATTATAATTCGATATTGAGGGCTGGATGCCGTCGAGTGAAGGGTTGGTGGATAGTTGAATGTGATAGGTGGCTTTGAAACATCCAGAAATCAAATACTGCTTCGATGATAATTGACAGAGTCCGGTACCATATTCACATATCAAAAAGTTAAATCATCCTAAAATTCGAATAATCGCATCTCAATATCCCATTCTTAAGTATAAAGACGCCTTACAAGATGCTAGTATACATATTTTAGTATACACTTCCTAATCGTACAATAGGTGAGGACACAAGACCCCAACCCACATCAACTCCCCACAGCGCTATCCCAACCACAATCCAACCCCCAACCCCTCCCATCCACACCCTCAAACCCCACTAAGCCCCCTCCTCCACCACCCCCCACCTCAATCCCAAACATGCATAGACATCCTATCCACCAACACTCACATCTCCCTAGGCACCGCAGAAGTGCTACTCGGAGCCACCATAGCAGACGCCCTCCGCATCGTCCTCGCAGGCGCTGGTGCACGACGACGGACGCCTTCGGTCACTGGTTCGATGGCTGTGAATAGTGCGCCGTCCTCGTGGATGGACGAGGTGGTGACTTTTGGAGAGGGTCCGAGGGGGATGATGGTTATGCCGCCGGCGGAGGGGGGTGGTGTTGTTGTTGGTGGTGGCGGGGGGTGGGTGGGTGTGGAGGTGGAGAGGGGGGTGGGTGTCGAGATGAGGGGGGTGGCGGTGGTTATGGTTGTGAGGAGGGCGAGGAGGGCGAGGAGGGGGAGGGGGGTGGGGTGCATTGTTGAGAGGGTGAGATGGAGGTTGGTGTGTTTAGGTCGAGGGTGGTGTTTTTGGGTCGAGGATGGTGTGTTTGGGTTGAGGGTAGTGATGCTGTGATGGGTTCTGCTTGGGTGGTGCTATGATAAAACAGAGAAGAGAGGACTCCCTCGTTAGGCAGATATATATATGTATGCCTGTTGGACAACATTGGTACAAAGAGAGGATGATCCATCCGCAGTCCCGACCAAGGGAAGCAGCTCCGCCATGCAATATACGCAGCAGGAGGCAGAGTAAAGACTCATTCATGAGAAACACAATAAATTCTGTACACAGGCGTGTGATTTCAGAAAAAGTATTGGGCGAAAAGGAATATTACAAGCAACGAAACGCAACAGAGCAGAGCACAGCCATACTCCCAAGTATAGCCATATTAGCTACGATCTGTGGGTCATCTTTCTTGGGTCTCACCACCGCGTTTTGATAATTGATGAAACGGAGGATGAATAGCAACAGGGTAAGGATGCAAAGCCTCGGCGTGTGGGCACAGATGCAGACAAAGCCCAGCATAGCACAGCACCCGGGCTCTGCCTCCATCATACAAGCCTGTTCGATACCGCCATCCAATGATTTGACGCTGATCCTATTTGTAGGAGTATCGATGTTGGTTGTTGCGGCTGCGCAAGCGGCTAGGTCACGTGATCATGAATCTCCAACAGTTACCGCCCAACGCACTCAGAAATATTAGAGCATGTCTTGCCCACACTGAGGATTGTTGTTCCGTTGTAGGGCACAGCAGCCTCTGACGGTCTGAGCCTTGCGAGTCTGTAGTTGGGGCCACTACAACATATCAGTATTAATCCGTTGGAGTACCTGCGAGATTTATGAGACCAGGTGAAATATTTAGCTCCTTCCTCAAGCTCCATGTTTCTTGTCGCCAATCATATGATCCGGCTGGTCCGAGTACTGATCTGGGAAGTCGGCTGTGCGTAATAGACCTTCCAAATGGAATACTTCCCAATCACAAAATCCGCTCTTGCTTCCAGGTTGGCGAGGGTTGGTAATTCACCGCGGCCAAAGGCTAGTGTACTATCTTTCGGAGATGTCAGTACGTGTCACTGCCAGTGTTTTCTATAGCAAGCGCAAGGGAGGATTGCTCTTGGGTTTCTCCTCTCATCATCGAGGCTTGCTAGGATGGGTTGACTTTCAAATGATTTTCGTTAGATGAGACATTCAGAGGCATTATTTGCGTCGATGTATTGCTCAAGCTATTTCCCTCGATTGTATTATTGGAACTGTGACTCTTACTGAATTGATATTGCAGGATCGAGAACCTCACAAGTACGGGGTACCACCGTTATAGGGCTATTCCTATCATGGGCTAGGGGCGAACAGCGCGGCGGCCAAGGTCTTGGCAAATCAAATCTACAAGGCTACGAGGCTACAATCGTGCCATCCCATATGATTGCTTCATCATACGGCCACGCACCTGCCCGCTCGGCTATGGGGTATGGGCTTCCACCTTTCATGAAAGCTATCCCACCATCACGATTATAGGATATGGAAGCTCTTGGCATCGCTTCCGGGGTAGCGGGCATCATCTCCTTAGGGATTACCGTCTGTCAGGGTTTGTTAGATTATTACGATTCGTGGAAGGATGCCCAGGCCAGTGTTGCACAAATGTATGCTTCGATCGAAGCATTGACGAAGACTCTGAGGCTTCTCGAAACAGCTCTCAAGCACGAGCATTTCCTTCGCGACATCGTAGCAAGAGTCGAAGAGTGCATCAGATCCGTCGAAAACGGCTTTCAGAGCCTTCAGAAGAAGCTGGACAAAGTACAGCTTGTCCCTTCGGATGAAGGCTGGAAAGCCAGAGCGAAGTCACAATTTCGCAGAGCCGAATTCCCTTTCAAAGAGAGTACTTTGATCAAACTCAAAGAGCTGGGCAGTGAACTGAGAGATGACCTATCTCTTGCTTTAAGCTTGCTGCAAATTGATTCATCTGGAATAGCGTTGCAAAAATTGGATCTGGTTGGACGCAGAGTGGCAGAGGTCTCCACGAATGTTACTGTCCTGGCGGACCAGTCCACCTTCATATCAAAGAACGTCAAAGACATAAAAGCCTTTACTCTGGCAACTTCTGAATCAGTCAACGATCTAGTTTTGGCTGAAGCCCACAATTACACACGAAAAGTATGCAATTGGCTTTCACCTCTTTCAGTGGAATTTCAGAAGAAGCAGTTGGACACTTTCAACATACCAAATCGGCAGGATGGTACATCTCAATGGTTCTTCGAGACGTCTGAGTTCAATGATTGGCTGAGTGGTACTGGGACGTCCCTTTGGTGCCCTGGCATACGTGAGTCCAATCGCATCCTGAACCTATCCAAGCCCCAGGGACGTCTGCCCAAGATTGTCGTAGAAGCGTACTGACACAGACAGCTGGTACCGGCAAGACTGTGTTGGCGTAAGAATTTTGCCTCATGTTGATATATGCACAGGCCGCTAAAATTCAGACAGGTCCTGCATCATCAACCACATTCAAAGTATTGTCGATCATAAAGATCACCGTCTTGTGTATACATATATGAGTTATAAAGAAGCGGAAAAGCAGACAGTGACGAACTTGATCATGAGTCTTATTAGTCAACTGGCGATATCAGAGTCACATTTGCCAAAGGAGCTGGTGGCCTGCTACGAAGCCCACGGCTCTGGCGTAGGTCGCCCTTCGCATGCGGAGAGCACACAATTGTTCCAATCTATTGTCACTCGTTGTGCTAAAGTGTTTCTCATAATTGACGCCTTCGATGAATGATCCGAAGAATGTAGGAACGCGCTGTTGAGGGAATTGCGACATCTGCAGCCGAAGATAAATTTGCTGATCACATCAAGAGAGTTGCCAAAAATTGAAAGTCAGCTTGCAAACGCAACAAGACTGGAAGTCCAAGCCAAACAAGATGACATTTTGCAGTATCTCCAAGAGCGGATCTCCCATTCCGAGAGGATCCAGACCCATGCAAAGAAAGATTTGAGCCTGTGTAGTCTGATCTCAACAACAATAGCTGCTAGGGCCGAGGGAATGTAAGACCATCCTCTCTGTTTTACTACAATCAAGTTGGAGGGGCTGAAGATCTTGCTCAGGTTTTTACAGGCTCGACTGCACTTGGATTCGTTAGCAACAACGACCACTCTACGGAAGTTAAAGGAAGCGTTGGTATCCCTCCCAGAGGGACTAAACAAAACTTATGATGAGACTTTTGAACGAGTCCACGCTCAAAGTCCTGATCAAGCTAATCTAGCCAGAAAAGCTGTTTACTGGCTCTTCTTTGCTTGTAGACCTCTGAAAATGTTAGAGCTACAACATGCGCTCGCCGTCGAGCCTGGAGATAAAATTTTGGACGAGGAGAACATACCACATGAGGGACTGCTCTTGTCGGTCTGCAATGGTCTGTTGATATCCCATAGAGAAGGCGGCTTCTTGAGCTTGGTTCACTATACTCTGCAACAATATCTGGAGCTCAGAGCAGCAATGCTGTTCCCAGAAGCCCAGAAGGAGATGGCGAGGACGAGTCTTACATATCTCATGTTCGTTGAATTTGGAAAAGGACCGTGCGACGGTGATCAGGCCCTCGAAGCTCGTTTATCCCAGTGGCCTCTATTACATTATGCGGTTTTTCAATGGGGACAGCACGCACGCGACTCGGCAGAAGAGCATTGCAAAGACCTGATCATGTCATTTCTATCTCAAAGAGCTAATGTGTCAGCCTCCGTTCAGATACTATGTGTCCGTGAGTCAAAGGGTCCCGGTTACTCGTATAATTTCCCGAAAGGCGTACATGCGCTGTGGCTCGCTTCATTTTATGGGTTGGAAAAAACTGTATCATGGCAACTGGCTAAAGACAAAGGAGGCTTGCTGTCGAGAACGACATGGATGGATACTGCGCTCCATCGAGCCGCTGGCTGTGGCCACGTGAAAGTGGTAGAATTACTGCTAGAGCATAGAGCAGACCCTTGCGTCAAAGACAGTGCCGGAAACACTCCGCTGCATCTAGCAATCCTGTTCCGGAATACAATATCCGCGCACGATATCTTCAGATCGACCTTACTAGAGAATCGAGGTCGGATAGTGCAATCAGTCCGAAATTTGAGATACTCGCTCGCCGTGAAGCAGTCGCTGTTGATTCATGGTGCAGATGTGGATGCTGTCAACCTCAGAGGTGAATCAGCATTACACTTGGCTGTTTGTGATGGACATAAATCCCTTTCGCGGCTGCTCCTGGACAGTGGCGCCGATATCACACTCAAAGACCGGAACGGATTGGCGCCTCTTTCCATTGCCACAGAATGTGGGCACATAGGAGTCATGAATGCTTTGCTAGAGTACGACTTGCAAACCCAAATTAATCTGGGTGTTCTTGATGATGCTTTGGAGAGAGCAGCCCACAAGGATCATCTTCCTCTGCTCAAGGTCTTGATCTCCAAATCTCCGAAGGTGCTACCGACAGATCCAGAAGGGAGAAACCTACTTCATACGTCATCATACGGAGGTCACCTCAAGTGCCTGATGTATCTCGCAGAATCTGGATTTGACCTTCACGTATTGGATAAGCAAGGGCGTTCATGCCTCCATCATGCAGCCGCAGGGCGAGGAGAAATCCTCGAAATCTTGCTGGATCACGGTTTAGATCCGAAACAGCCTGACGTTGACGGCTGGACCCCATTGATCTGGGCAGCCAAAGGTGGCCCCAAAGCTAACGTGCTTCGACTCCTGGAAGCCGGCGGCCTTCCGGAGGATGGTAGAGAATGGTTACCCTACGAAGTTGCCATGTTTCATGGCGGCACGGTTGTGGCAGCATTGCTGGTACCACCTGGCCAGGCCCTGCCAGACATCGTTGGTGGTCAGCAGCCCAGAACATCTTTGCTTCATCCAAGAATTTTCTGTGATGGGTGTGATCGTGTGAGTGGCGCATATCCTGCGGTCGTCCCCACTGATGCTGACTTTCTCAAAGCCAGTTTTCGGTTCTCGACACCACTGCACAACATGTGCCGACTTTGACTATTGCTTCAAATGTTTTCGATCCGCGAAGATAACGCACCCAGCTCATGGCTTCAAGTCTGTCTATTGGAACGACGAAGAAGCCCAGAAGTCTGATCCTGAGAAAGTCATGAAGGAGATCGAGTCAAGGGAAGCTGTGATAATGGAAAGAGAGACACCAGCATAGGTAGGTTACCAATCAGGCAAATTGCCGGATTCGTAGGCCCTGATAGTGGTAGGAATTGTTTCAGTCTTGAGGATTTATGTCCTAGCTGAAAGCTCCTGGTGTCCTGTACGTCCAGCGTTCAAGATCCATTCTTACAGACCAACAACCCAAGAGGTCAAGTTCAAGTCTCGCAAATGGAAGATCTTACTGATAGGTCTCGTTGATAGATCAATCGCATTGTTGACCATCATCACTAGTGGCGGCTTTGTCGGCCAATCAATGCAGCAGGTACTCGCATACAGAATAAGTACCGCGCCGCATCAGCTTGCAACAGTCGGACGCATATGCTGATTAACCCGCTCTCAACTCGACATCATCGATCTTGTATCTGAAACGTCATCTCCCTTACGTCGCGATACGCTGTATGTTGCCGAAATTGGTGATAGCACGAGTATCATTCCAGCAGTGACAAGACAACGTGGGCAAGAGATAAAACGAAAGAGTCGAAGAGGGAGGGACCAAGGCGATGTTGACAGCAAAAGAATACATCCACCAACAGAAAAAGTTATAGCGATAATCGAGAAATACAGGTGTGGGACAGCATGGCGACAAGGCTCATCTCATCCACAAGGCATTTCGATCTTACTGAAATAATAGTCAATCGAAGCATTAGTTATATTCTATACCAGAGAAAACGAACTATACATCGGGCAATAGAACCGACTAGCTAAAGATGCTCCACAGATCCGCTGACAGCTGTGACTGCCACTCGACTATCTTCAATGTTTACTAATATATTGTGCAGCAATCAGTATCTCGAAGAGATATCCCGCCGCGTCAAGCGCCATTACGAGTAGGTTTGAGGGAAAGGCACATTAGATCTCGTTGACGAGCAGGTGAATCATGGATGTCGCTTCCACGCAACAATCTCCCTCTCGTCGAAACGAGAAAGACTGCCTTCAGTATATTCGACATTCCGGACTAGCCAAAAGTATCCATACAGCAGCCCACGCATCCTCACGTCACATACCCCACTAATCCTTAATCACAGACCCGTCCATCGTGTCTACATCTTAGAAGACTGGTACAAGATCTACCGAACCAGCGTGGTACAGAGCCATCAATGGACGCACCAGACTTAGATGGGACATTTAGACTAGGATTTTGCCGTGGCGGATTCATGCATTTTGAGAAAGTAAAGGCACAAAATATCGCTCGCCTGGCATGGCTTTCATGGTGCTGGAGGTGTGCACAGAAAAGCGAGTGGTAAATTTGTTAGTGGACTGGAAAGAATTGCACGGCATGATGGCAGAGCGTATCAAAAAGAACGAAAAGCCGAGTGACTCGCTGACCGAGCATGAGACTGGCTTTCAATGAGTGTAATGGTTCCAATATCGACGTCAAACAAAGCACACGCCATACCGCTATGCAACACACCCGACCCAAAAGCGCTGACAAACACCGATCAATGCAACAGTCATACAACATAGACATCTACCGACCACCACTAATCCTCTTCCCCTTCCTCCCCCCAACCACCCCCTCCAGCTTCCTCCCCAGCGCCTCCCGGACCCTCTTCTGCCCAGCCCACGCCACACTCATCGTCTTCATCCGAACTCCCGCAATAATCGCAAACCCCACCGCCCTCAGCGACAACCGCTTACGCTCTTGCTTACCGATTTTCCCTCTCAAGCTATCCGCAAGACGAACACGAGGGGAGGACTGGCCAGTTGATGCGATACCCATCTCCGAGAGGAGGTTCAGATCGATGGAGTTACTAGAGGGAATTGGTTAATGACGCTGATGCTGAGGAATAATGGTAGCAAAGGGAAACCTACCAAGTCTCAAACATCTCAATCTGCATGAGCAGGAATTTCTTCTCATACACCAACCCACTCCTAAACCCTTCCTCTCTCTCACATTTAGCTCTCAGCCATTGGATCTGCTTCGCCAGTCCCTTCAGCTCGCCAGTGTGTCGTTTGGCAAGCTCCTGGCTATCGGTGGCATGTAGCTCGCTGATGGACGTGTTGGCGAAGCGAACGCGCGAGGCCATCGCTTTGCGTTCTTCATCCCACTTTCGCTGTTGACGAGCGGTATTGTCTACAGCTCGTTCATAGCGCGATTGGAGGTTATCGAGTTCGTTGGACAAAGCTGTGCTTCTCTGCGTGTAGAGGGTACGTTCTTCGCGGACCCGTTTCAGCTGGGCTCTGAGATCTTTCTCACGGGCTGAAGAGGCGGCGAGTTGGCTGTCACGGGTGTTGATCTGCACTTGGAGATCTTCGGCGGTGAGTTTGGCGTCTTTGAGCATGTCGTGTAAGTCCTTGCGCTCTTCGGCGATTGTATTGTCAGCAGTAGTGGCTTGGCGATGGGCGTGGATGTCCTTTTCGAGGGAAGAAATCCGAGTGCGAAGGCGGGTGATCGTTTGGTTTGCGGTGTTGTTTTTGGCTATAAGAGCGTCCTGATCTTGGCGGGTAGCAGAAAGGTCGGCCTCAAGCTGCTCGCGCTGTTGTTCGTAGGCGTCAGCGTTGGTTTGAACAAGTCGCTCCGATTCAGCTAGTCGGCGCTGTAAAGCCTTGAGCTCGTCTTTTGACCTGGTCCGGGCATCTCTTAGCTGTTGGTGCACCTCAGTGAGCTGGCGTTGCATCTCAGCCACTTCAGATTTACGTGCAGAGCCCCCTACTGATGACTTTGGCGAATCGAACGTCAGTCGGGCAAGCTCGAGCTCGTGAGACTGGCGTTCAAGGCGTGCGACCTTTTGCTTCAGGTCTCGTAGGACCTCTTTTTGGGCCCCTTCTCGCTGGAGATACTCGGTCTCTTTCCGCTGAGCTCTGGAGAGGTCTTTTTGGACCATGCTTAGCTCGGCTTCAGCCTCTCCTTGCACTTCGTGGCTTGAGACATTCTGGAGTTCCCCAATACGGGCTTCGAGGCGCTGCACCTTTTGCCTAGCCAACGCCAATTCCCTGTCTTTGGATCCGGATGCAGATGTAAGTTGTCGTTGCAAGTCAGCTGTTTGCTCATTCAGACGACCTTCCTCAGATGAAGCTCTTTCGATTTCTTCCTCTAGTCTACGCTCTATTGCAGCGTTCGTCTCGAGAAGGCCTTTGCGTTCTTCGCGTAGACGGCCAATGTCATTCTCGAGTCTCAGTGTTGCCGTTCGAAGGTCGAGCTTCTCTTGGTCCAATTTATAGGTCGCGTCAACTTGGTTTTGCATCTGCATCAATTGGCTCCTGATCTCGTCTCGCTCGGCTTCAATTTCAGCAGATGAAGCGCGTAGAGTGTGCATGTCGACGTTGACTTTTGCTAGCTTGTCTTGGAGTGATTGCTTCTCCAACTTGACTTGTCGAAGTTGCTCTTCAGTGGCGCGTAGCTGCTCGGTGAGTTGATGATTCATTTCTTTACCAGCTTGACCAGCTTGTTTGTCTTGAGCGTCTTGAGCGTAAGATAGCTGCTTTTTAGCATCGGCCAATTCAGATCTCAAGACCTCAGCCTCCTGCTTGATTGCGTCAATCTCGTCTTTGGCCTTGTCAGCTTCTTCATCGAGTCCGCTCTGTAGGATATCAACTTCGTCTTCCAGAGCCTGCACTTTCTCCTCAAGACTCGTTTGCTCACGTTGACTGACACGAAGATCTTCTCTCGACTGCGATACATGTGATCGAAGGTCTTCTAACGCTTGCCGCTTTTCCTTGATATCAGCATTCAACTCTTGAATTTGACGTTCAAGAACGGCTTCTTCGCTCTTGTGTCGTTCCTTCTCGCTTTCGAGAGCTTCCTGGAGTTTCAACTCTCGGCCAGACAAGTTTCCTTCGGTTTCCTGTAACTTGCTGATAGTCCGCTGAAGGCCTGCCGCTTGCTCATCTGCTTTCTCCTTCTGTGATTGGAGACTACGTCGTTGACTTTCCCAATGATCTTGATCCGCTGCAAATTGGCTCTCCTTGTCTTCGAGCTCACGGTTTAGGCTATCGATTTCTTCCGACAACCGGTCGATCTCCAGCTTAGCCTCGTTCCGCAAATGACGATCATTGTCCTGAGCGTGCTGCCTCTCGTCTTGAAGGCTTTCCTCGAGCTCCTGTACCCTGCTCTGAGCTTTTGCCAAGTCTTTCTGCAGCATCTGAGATTCAGCGGTAAGAGCATCGTGTCGAGAGTGCAAGAGATCCTTCTCCTCTGATGCACTCTGTAGCTCCTTCGTAGCCTGTTCTGCCTTAGTGGTTAGGAACTCGGACCTGCGAATAGTCGCATCGTTCTCATGATGGAGGAGTTCGTTCTGGTCTTTAAGCCTTTGAACTTGGACATCCGCATCTTGCTCTGCGTCACGGAGCTTTTCTTGCAGCTTGTTCATTGCTCTAGACCGATCGTCGAACCTCTCCTCTAGATTGACATGCTTCTCACGAAGATTTGCAAGGTCCTCCTGTAGCTTGTTGGCTTTGTCCTCGAGCTGCCGGCTCAAGCCTTTTGTGTTGATGGATTTGTTGGACATTTCATCTCTTAGCTCGTCTAGATCTTCTTCTGCCTTCTCCTTGGCCTGCAATGCCTCGGCGATCTCATCCTGCAAGCTCTTGAGCTTCGCTTCCTGTTCTACAGCATCAATCTTCTCCTTTTCCAGATCTTCCACGCGCTCTTTCGCAACTTCAAGCTCGTTACAGACTTGTTCGAATTCGTCGGCATCCTTCTTCTCTTGTGATTTGAGACGCTCGATCTCGTCATCCCGCTCGTCTACCAAACGGTCCTTTTCGCGAAGATCCACCTCGAGGTCTTCGATACTATCCTTCAATTTCCGGACAGCTTCACCCTCACTTTTCATTGCGTCAAGCTTCTGGCGAAGGTCTGCAACCTCGGCATTCTTAGAGGCGAACCCTTTTCTCACGTCTTCCAATTCCTGACGCACGCTTTCATCGGAGTGTTTTCGCTTGGCCTGCTCCTGAACGTCCATAACGTGCTGCTTATATGCCTCCACGTCCCGCTCGGCTTGGGTAAGATGCTTTTTGCATTTGGCAAGCTCCTTCGCGATGGTGATTTTGTCAACTTTGAGATCCGTATTCTCTCTCAGCGCGGCTTCATTGAATCCCGGGCCTGCTTTGCGTAGTGATTCTTCAAGAAAGTGTATCTTGAGCTTCAAACCAAAATTTTCTTTCTCAACCTTGTTGATAATCTAGTACATATCTTAGCGCCATCGACACAACATGAGAAACTCGTATAGTATACGCACATTTTCCTGTTCTCGCAGGGTCATCACATTCCCTTGATCAGCCAAGACTCCCGCAGTATCCCGTTTGGGCAGGACTGCCAAAGGCGTTGACTGTGCACTGCTGCTTGTGACCTGCGGTACTGGCGTTCCATCGTTGTCCCCAAGGACTGAGCTACCCAGATCACTGCCATATACACCTGACTGATCCACTCCCGGTAACGCTGGGCTGTCACTGCCCTGGTAGCTGGCTTTGAGGAAGGCCGGTGTTTCTGGCGCCGCGCTAAGTTTTCCATTCCGCTGTAGGTTCTTCTTTACAACACTTTGCAGAAGAGGCGTAAATTCTCCTCGGCTGGGAACTGACGGTAGATTGCGTCTGTCCGTGAAGGGAACGCGCGCTTGAGGTGTTTTAAGACTGATACCGCGGCCAGGTCGTATATGATCAATGAGGCCCCCATTCCTTTGTTTTACTGGGGAGAGGAAGGAATTCTCAAGGGAGAAGTTTTCAAGGTTGTGCCCATTGGTCATGTACGTTGCGTCGGCTTCAGTACGTGGAGTGTCAAGGTAGGCCATGACCGAACGCTGGATATTAGGCTATCGCGGGGCATGCAAAACAATCTCAACGTTGCCCGGGAAGATGCGCTCGTAAGTCATGCTAAATATCTTGAACCGAAGTTCGTGTTGTTTGAATTGATTGTTTACATCGGCAAACCTGCCCCGCCTATAGAAGGGTTCACCCCCAAATGGTCCATACCCCTAAATGGTCCAGCCTTATCCGGTTAGTCACCCGGAGCTTATGCTTCCGAGCTCCGGGGCAAGCTCTAGGGTACTCTGGGGCCTATATACTGGGTCCCATAACTCAACAGCCAAAAGGATTCTCAAAAAGATTTCGCCATAGAGATTATTTAGTTTAAGGAGTACTATAATTCGATAGGCGAAAGTAAACCACCAAAGTCTATAGTTAGGGAGAGAATAAGCGTGGACCATTTGGGGGTGAACCCTTCTAGCGCTAATGCGGAGACAGCCCTGTGAGGCTTGGCGCAAATCACGCACTTCTCACTTCCTCGAGGATAACAGCTTGTTGTAGTTGACATCTACGTCCAACATGGACCAGCCTCAAGACGGCTTCAAATGGTTCGGAGAAGGCTTCAACGGGTTCCCGAAGACTTTGCCGGAGGACTGCGCCGAATACGCTATTTACATCACAGATTCTGAACTCGATGACATGGCCATACGCGAACAACTTCGCAAAGTACAGAGTGCTGGGCATAAGCTGATCACTGAGTTGACAAAGGGCTTCATCTGGCAGCGACAAAATATGCATCTTGCTCTCGAGCGTGATGAAAGCCGAAGCTTCTTGCATGGCCGTACCAATTATGGCGATTCCGTGGAAGATGAGTGGCTTGTTGTTTACATTTTGCGAGAGTTGAGTAAAAGATTCCCAGAAATTTGGATCCGAGTGGTGGATACTGATGGCCAATTTTTACTCATTGAAGCAGCTGGGGTACTTCCTCGCTGGCTGAACCCCGAGGTTGCAGACTTCAGAGCCTGGTTGAACAACGGATATCTTTTGATTATTCCTAATGATGACTATAGAGCACGTGGTATCCCCGCAACGTCCCAGGTCAACATACTAAGCTTGAATGAATCCATGTCTTTTCTTGAGCATCATCAATCAAAGTTGATCAAGTCGCCCGCAATTCAATCCGAAGCATTCTATCGCCTCCAGAAATATCCTAAGCAAATACAGGATAGCCTTCATCACGCTATTATCAGTATTCCTAGGGACCTTGCTTATGTTCTCCACGATGATCCTGCATACGTCAGTCCCGCTATTGAAGCGTTCTATCTTCGCGACCCAATAGCTTTGAGGCCACTCCAGACTCGGAGTCCTAGTGAGCTTACAGTCCCTCCCAAGGATCTCGTCAGAGTGTCGACAACTTTCACAAAGGTAGGCTATGCTCAACTCAAAAGCCAGCAATTCGATCCGCCCAAAGCTTGGATGGAAGCATTTCCCTTCAAAGGCGATCTCAAGTCGCAAGTGGAAGTTGAAATAGGCATGAAACTCTCGTGCGGTTTCGAGATGCTTTTGTGCGATCCCCAAAACCAAGATAACAAGGCGGTTCGAGAAATCAAATTGATCCTAGATGATCTTCAGGCGGACGCAGATCTCTTACCGTCTGATGCTGATATCCACAGATGGGGCTTGCGAGAGGATGACGAGGATTGGCTTGACATCGACTTCGAGGATTTCGAGAAGGAGTTGGGCGGCAGAACAGGGAAGAGCGCAGTTGGTGAAAATGCAGGGTTTGGAGACAAAAGGGCGCAGGAAAATCTTAGGAAGATGGTTGCAAGGTTCGAGGATTTTCTAAACGACGATGCTGCTGGGGTTGAAGGTGCTGAACATCCGGACGACATGGATAGTGACGACGATGACGACGAAGGCAGCGATCTTAGCGACGACAGCGCCGACCCAGACGAAGACAAAGACATTAGCTTCAATGAAGACGAATTCACGAGCATGATGAGAGAGATGATGGGCGTGCCATCCAGCGCAATTGATTACAAGGATGCTCCCAAGGTCGACCTCTCCAAGCATGACCGAATCAATAGTGTCTCGTCAGGTGGCGAGGAGGACAAAGCTTTCGGCCAACATATTCAGACTATCGAACATGAACTCCGAGATGCTGGCGCTCTCGACCTGGACCCAAAGCAGGGTTGCGATTTGTCAAAGCCACTATCGAAAGCCATTGGTACGAGGTTGAGCGGGACAGATCAGACCAGGACATCATTAGCGGCGGAGAAAGCTGAAGAGAATGAAGACGTGGACGTCGACTACAATCTTGCCAAGAACCTCCTTGAAAGTTTCCAAAGTCAAGGTGGGATATCTGGACCTGGGTCGAATCTCATGGGTATGCTAGGCTTGCAGTTGCCACGAGATGACAACAAGCTAAAGTGACAAAATTCGCCATCTAACACACTAGTGAAACACGCAAGTGCTTTGATGGCGTTTGTCGGCCCTTGCAGAGTATGCTGCTTGAGCCAAACCAGTCTGGGAAGCCTTACGGCCAAGGCACGGATTGCCAGAAAGAGACGCAGCTTTCCTTGACATTTGGCCAAGATTTATGCTTGCTCAAAATCTTGGGTCCCATCCAGAAGCATGCAAAAGGACAGGTATTGAGCCCGGGGAACCGGCGTTCTTGTATAATACCGTCCGTTGCGTATCCGTGGACCGGGATGGAGCTATAGAAGAAGCTCATCAATGCAGTCATCAAATTTCCCAGCGTCGAGAATGTCTATGGAGTTATACTTCAGCTTTCATCCTGATGATTTGAGATACATCACGATTTCGGAATCACCAGTCAATTGCGGATAGGACGTTTCACTTTCTTCAAGCACCGCTGATCTTCGATCTCCTTGCTCGTGCGCTACGCTAGGCTCACGATCACGCACTCCTCATGTTCCAGTATGGTGTTAGCATTGCGTTTCGAATGCTCGCTTGGACGCTATCCTATCACCGCGCTGCTGCACCGATTGATTCCTCATCTGTCTTAGATGATCCTGGCACGGCAGCATGTCGTATCATTTTGTGGTGTGTGGTCTGGGGAAGGGTCTAACAGATTGTGCGCTATCCAACGTTATACGCGCATACAAGCGCTCGCACCTCATTTGACGAAACATCATCCCATACTTCCACAAACCTCCACGCTCAGCACATACCAAGCAAAAACGTGGACTGCTGACCACCAGCAAGTCGGAGAAAATCTCGGCAGCGATGCTGGTGTGGGACTTGCATCCAGATATTGCGAGTCGCGAAATCTCACCAATTGATTTTTTATCCGCGTAGATCCTTGCGGGTCGCCTCGAGACCGCAACTGCAACCATTGTCAATCTATACCTGGGACCGTTGGCAGATGATGAATTGCTTTAGAACAGCAAGGCGCTCTCCATGTGGCAGTGCTCGTTCGACATTCGAAAGGTTCCCGTGCTACCACCCCTGAGACAAATTCCTCACGCTGTGATTGGGAGGCCGTTGTGACGGTACGAGCGCCGACCTGAAACGTTCGAACGGCAGAGCGCATGCTGCCCCCATGACACTAGCCTCCTCTGGCTTTCTCGAAGCTCCCTTAGGATCGCCCTGCCCTGGTCTGGTTTATCAAGGAGGGGGCTGGTCACAGGCCTGCTGTACCAGATCAAAGTCTCTATGGAAGCTTCGAACGTGCCAAGGCGGATCCACACCCAATGCTTCACCTGCTTTGCGCGCATGTATCTTCCCCAAGATCTTGGTAAAACGTGACGGATGCTACGTACCATGAACCTAATCCATCCTTCGGAGAATATTCTTGTCTTAATCAAGCTGACAGCCGTAGATTCTATTCTTTCTGCATCGCCCTGGCAGGCTGACTTACTCACTGTCTTTAATTCCAAGTCCAAATTTGCCTGTAAATCGTTGGGTGCAAGACACTCAAATGCCTCCCCATCCATCCTACAATCTGGAGAAGGTAATTCATCCAGCGATTCCACTTTGCCATCGCCAAATTGACGTTGGTGACTAGTCACCAGTTGACCACTGGGACTTCTCAGGCCTCCAACTTGACACACGAGCCAGAGAAAATTCGGAAAAGCACCTGGACGCATCAAAACCCCAGGGCTTCCTGGACGATGATTTCGATGAAGGCGGCAATTATCTCAACGAGAAACAGTCCCATGCTCATCTAGGAGTCTCCGAATGGGGTCCCACGTCCCCAGATTCTACGGTCGGATCTACAATAGGACCAAGCCCGAGCCCGATCACGCCCACTCCTCTTGTACCGCCGAAAAGCATTGACGAAGCTCTTGGAGCACCACCGCCGATACCACCAGAACGCAGAATACTGGGTCTCAGGCGGAAGCCTTTCTGGATACTTTTTGGTACGATATTGGCACTTATCATCGCAGCAGCCGTTGTTGGTGGTGTGGTAGGGGGATTGCAAGCACGGGGTGGAAAATCTCGTTCCCTTTCACCTTCCTCTGCGCCTCCAGCTTTGAACGGAACCAACAGCAACGCAGTTCCATCAAAGTATGTGAGCAACGTAGGAATGATATGGCATTGTATTGACAGCCTCGCGCCAGTTCCTCGGATGTCATGGTGGGATCACCACTATCCGTAGTGACGTATGATGAAGGGCCAGGGGAGAGCTACAGAGCGCGACAGGCCTTCAGAGTGGTGTATCAATCGGCCATTGGCGACATCAAAGAAGCCGTTTCTTACCATGAAGAGCCCTGGCTTGTCGCAGTGTAAGTGATTCTTCAACCCACGGGTCTAGGCTTTACTGACCTAGAGGATAGCCCGATATTCTCTACTGCCATAAATCATACCGGGCTTGCGAGTGCCACATATCTCAATGACACAAGTCAACAGGTGAGAAACTTGCCTGCTCTCGTACATCATGATCAATTCTGATTTTGGTCTAGGGGAGTGTCTTTTATGTAGGGACCAATGGCTTATTACAGGAAAACCGAAAGATATATAACAACTCTGATCCATGGATACCTGGGACTTTGAATAATCTGAATCTGGCGGCAGCCGGCAACTTCTCGGCTGTCACAGAAGAAGCGCCTCAGAACGGTTGGGATGGCTATCGCATGGCAGCAGTATATTCGCCAAACTTCCAAGATGGCCCCGGGATTCGATTGTTCTATCACGCAAAGGCGCAGAATGGGACCAGCTTTGTGCAAGAATTGATATGGAATCTCAAAAACGACGCCTGGTCGAAGGGAGCGACTTTTTCCAAGCCCTACGCATACTCTCATCTAGCAGCAGTTGTTGATGAGACCCAAAAGATTCTGAGACTTCTCTTTTCGTCCGGAGGCAAAACTTTATCAGAAGAATGGCTTGACATTTCCAATATCCAGGCGGGATATAGTGCTGGTATGAGGCCTTACTATCTTCAACGGCCATTCGCAATGTTAACAGTATTTCAGGCTTAGATCTTGCTGGTTTGTTGTATAACGATGCTGCCGATATTGCGGCGGTATCCCTTTTCGGTACAACCTACGTCTATCACTATTCAGCAGCAAGCCAGAAAGCGGAAGCTGGCATCCACGAGCTGATGATCACTGGAATGCCAAGCTCGGTCAACAGCCAAGAGACCTACAACTTGAGCTCGCCCCTCGTCGCTGCCCCACTTCTCAACTCGAGCAACGGCGTTATGTCGCTTTACCAGCCCTTGGCTGCTTCCTATACCGCCGTACCAGGCCTGACTCAGCAATTGTTTGTCATCTGGGCTGACAAACCCTCTGGAGATCCAAAGGCGAACGTCAGTGGCTTTAGCGACCTCCAGGAAATTAGCAGATCGTTGGCGAAGGCAACTTGGGAGTCGTCTACCCAGATGAGCCTTCCATTGGGTTCTCAGAATGTGGGACCTCCAGACCCGGGCTCGCCGGGCACGCCACAGTTGACTTAGCCATATGAGAGGGTTTCTTGCAAGGGTGCACAAAGCGGCGTCAAGCTACAGCGGTTCGCGGGCGAGTCCAATTATGATACCAATGGGGTTTTAACGACGATAGTAACATAATATTCTTTCTCACATTAACGTCACCTGTAGTGCGTCTTTGCAAATAGAGCGTGTGTACAATTGACTTCTGGGTCGTGTTGTAGAATAACCTTCACGTCGCCCTATTCTCATAGTAGGAGAGCCATTCAGAGGTGGGTTTCGTTGGCATTCACTCGTGCCTCTTTGCTGCAGCTATAAAATTCTGTTAACACCTCACCGACTTGGATCCGGACGCTACCCACAACTTAGCAACAAAAGTAGGAAACAGGCATTCATATAGTAGCGGTCCTTACCTATGAGGATGAAAGCCCCTCCGCACTAGGATTAGCTTCGTGAGCTTCGCCTCGTGGATTGACAACATGGACATCCGCAATAACCACGTCCTGCCTAGACGAACGGTCTGGCAACGACTTTGGGATCTTAATGTAATTTCAATCCTTGTATGCTGTGGCATCGTCTACTGCCTACTCCATACCACAAGGACAGACCGAGAGCCTCATGCCCCTTCAACACCTCCCCAGCCCGTCCTCTGCAATTTCGACGACCCTGTCAGAAGCGTGGCTATAGTCGGTGAGCCAAGGCTCATTCTAATATTGTTGACTGATTGCTAACATTCAAGTAGGCGCTGGCTCTGGCGGTGCATCTGCTGCCTACTACCTCAACAAGTTCAAGCATCCATGCACCCGCATCAACATTACAGTCTACGAGCGGTCCTCCTACATCGGCGGCCGCTCCATTACAGTCGACGTCCATGGTCTCTTTTCAGAACCCGTCGAAACTGGCGCGAGCATCTTCGTTGAAGTAAACAAGAATCTCGTCTCCGCGGTCGACGAATTTGGTCTCTCCACTCAGACTTATAACGCTGGCAGTCCTGGCAAGCCCAAGACGACACTGGGAATTTACAACGGGCAACAATGGGTCTTCAGGAGTAGTGATAGCGGATGGTGGGATGTGGCAAAGATGCTGTGGAAATACGGGATGGCGCCCATACGGACGAGGAGGCTGATGAAGAGCACTGTTGGACCATTTCTGAAGATGTATGAGGAGCCGAGCTTTCCATTCAGGGATCTGAGCCAGACTGTTTACGACTTGGGCTTGACGGAGGCTACGGCACTGACTGGAAGCCAATACCTGAATGAAAATGGAATCGATACGAGTGAGGGATCGTTCGCCACAGATATTGTTCAAGCTAGCACGAGAGTCAATTATGCGCAGAATATTGACAAGATCCATGGGTTGGTGTCAAATATTGAAGATTCAGAAGGTTTTGCTGATTTCCTTTAGCTTGGAAGCCATGGTTTGTATGGCTACCGATGGTGCTATGCAGGTAAGAGGAGGGAACTGGCAGATCTTCGAAGGCATGCTGAAGGCCTCCGGCGCAAACGTCCTCCTTAACACCAGCGTATTTTCAATTCAGCGCCAGCCAAACAGTACCTACACTCTCGAAGCCTCCTTCTCATCCGAAGCTGTCGCGCCGAGTAATTACGACACTATCATACTTGCCGCGCCTCTACAGTTTGCAGACCTCACTCTCACTCCTCCTCCCATCAACCCACCTCCTAAGATCCCCTACGTAGACCTCCACGTCACGCTCTTCACATCTCCACGCCGTCTAGCTCCCCAGGCTTTCAATCTCGAAACAGCGGAGCAAGTCCCAACAACAGTCCTCACAGTCCCCGGCGCCTCGCCCCACAAATATTTCAGCATCAGCACAATTCGTACCCTTACCAGTCCCCACACCGGGGAAGGAGAATACCTCTACAAGATCTTCAGCCCCAGACGCCTTTCGATATCCTGGATTGAATCGATCCTCCTCTCCGAACCTAAAGATGCAGAGAGCAAGGGAGTAATCACATGGATCTACGAAAAGCTATGGCAGAGCTACCCCTATCTCCCGCCAAGGGTCACTTTCGAAGACATACAGCTCGATCGAGAGGGAAAGGTGTGGTATACCAGCGGGATCGAGAGCTTCATCAGTACCATGGAGACGAGTTCGCTGATGGGGATGAATGTGGCGAGACTGATTGTCGATGGGTGGGACGGTGAAGAGGGTGCGGATCGTGTGCATGATATGTCAGATCTGCCGAGTCTGCCAGACGTTCCAGAGATACCGAAAATACCCAAGATACCGAAGATCCCTAAGGTGCCAGAGGTGACACCGGTCGGGACGCAAGACAGCAGTATCAGTAACGACGATAACGAATTATGATGAAAGGCAATGGAGTTGCGGAGGAGGCGTTGTGCCAAGCTGTTACTTAGAGCGTGGAGCTGTGGCGATGGGTGGGGTTACTTAAAGGCATGAGTATATGCGTTAGAAGCTGTAGCATAAATGGGCTATCATATTGATAAGCATACGTCTGCTACAGGAATACGAAGATGGATCTGGGATGTTTTCCTTAACCATCAGCTCAATCAGAGTATATGCAACTAAAAGCTTCCATAGTATATACCAAAGCACCATTCGCTATGCACAAATGCGCCCGAGATGCCCACATCACGCTTTCGTCACATCTCCCCTCACTCAAACTCATCCCGATTGACCTGATTACTCATAACCATCATCCACAGCAAAAAAACCGTGCCCACAATATAAAACGAAAACGCCGCCTTCCAATCATTGCACAACCCCAACGTCTCCAAATACGCCAACGTCGCCTCCCCCGGAAACCCGCCCTCGCTGCCCCCACTAACGGGTTTGTACAAGTTGCAGTAGTAATTCACGCTGTTTGAGGGGCCGTAGAGTTGGATGGAGGTTTCGATGAGGCCGGCGAGGAAGAGGACGAAGAGGATGAAGGAGATGAGGAAGACGATGCCGGGGAGGAGTTGGCGTTGTTGGATTAGGGCTAGGAGGATGAAGATGAAGACGAGGGTTAGGGAGGCGGTGGCGATGCTGTAGGGGAATATCCTGTTGGAGGTTAGTTTTCTA
>JAABUW010003828.1_pt1 | contig 20987 bp, 14 predicted proteins | sample 5560081 | NCBI WGS metagenome assembly JAABUW01 (sample SAMN10711882, study PRJNA513363) | rock metagenome | isolation source: Antarctica rocks | place: Antarctica: Victoria Land, Knobhead sud
CCTGTTCGGTGACGGCACCGCGGGCCGCGCGATCGCCGAGCTGCTGGCGACGATCGACCCGCCCGTGCAGAAGCGTCTGCACTACGACCCGGCCTCGCTCGACCGGGGCCCGCCGTCGATGCAGTCCGCGGTCGCACCGGCGCCAAGACCCGCCCGACACCGATGACGCGAGGAGACCGAGCATGACGACAGTTGCGATCAACCTGACCCAGGCCGAAGAGGAGCTGGGCGAGATCCCGGGCGCCCTGCGCGCGGCCGGTCTGGAGCTGCGCTTCGGATCGGGACGGGGGGCAACGCCCGTGGCCGAGGTGATCGAGAGCCTGACCGACAGCGCGGCGGTGATCGCCGGCCAGGAGCAGTACACGGCCGAGGTCTACGACGCGTGCCCGAAGCTGAGGCTGATCGTGCGCTACGGCGTCGGGTTCGACTTCGTCGACGTCGATGCGGCCACCGAGCGCGGCATCCTCGTCGCCACGATTCCCGGCACGAACGACTGGGCCGTCGCCGACCACGTGTTCGGGCTGATCATCGACCTCGCACACGGAATCTCGCGCCACGATCGGGCGATGCGGCGGGGCGAGTGGGGCCCTGAGCGCGGCGTCGACGTGTGGCAGCAGACGCTGGGCATCGTCGGCCTCGGGCGCATCGGGCAGGCAGTGGCCCGCAGGGGGCGAGGATTCGACATGCGGGTGATCGCCCACGAGCCCTACCCGGACATGGGATTCGTGGAGGAGCATGGCGTCGAGCTGCTCGCGATGGAGGACGTCTTCGCGCGCAGCGACTACCTGACGCTGCATCTGCCGTCGATGCCGGAGACCGAGAAGATCGTCGACGCGGCGATGCTGGCGCGGATGCAGCCGACCGCTTATCTGATCAACACCGCGCGCGGCGATCTGGTCGACGAGGACGCCCTCTATGCCGCGGTGCAGTCGCAGCAGATCGCCGGGGCCGGCATCGACGCCTGGACGAACGAGCCGATGGACGACCCGCGCTGGGCCGAGCTGGACAACGTGATCCTCACCCCCCACAGCGGGCCGAACACCGAAGGCGTGCGGACAGCCAGCGGAGCCATGGCGGTGGACATCGTCCTGAAGGTGCTCCGCGACGAGCAACCCGAGCAGCTGCTCAACGCCGAGGCATGGGGGCGGCAACGGCAATAGCAGCAGCGGGAACCCTCCGGGCTACCTGCCACGGCGTGGCCGCTGAACTAGAGCACGCCGGCACTCCCGGCAGGGACACCGGCCAACTGTTGGATGACGACGGCAAGTGATGCGCCAACCGCATCAGCGAGATATTCGGCGTCGGGCGGCACGCTCGCCCCTGCCCACGGCAAGAAGTTCGTGAGCCCCGCCTGGCTAGCGACGACTGCTCGAACGTGGGACTTGGAGTCCCGGGCTTGCCACCGGTCGCCGTATCGGCCTCGCACCGCGGCCGTGAACTGCACCCCAGGGGGAAGGTGTAGTCGCGCGCCCTCCACCAGCCGCCGAGGGTCCGGTGAATCATCGGCGGCGGGAACTGTGCTCGCCGGCTGTCGAGGGTCGCCGACGGCAAGAGCGGCCAAGGGGATGCGCGAGCACTCTGGCGACGGCAGCACACCAATGGAAGGGCCGGCTCACCGCTGGCTATGCGGCGCAGCACCTCGGCACGTATTGGTGGCGGGATGATCTCCTGGCCGAGGCTGGTGAACAACTCACGTTCGCTGCGGATCGACCGCGTCAGATCGGATCGGGCGACAAACTCCCCGAGGCTCTCATTCTCCTGCTGCATCGCCGCGGCGTAGATCGAGAGCGCGGACGACTCCGCGCCGCTGCGCCGCGCCCAGGCAGCGTCGTGCAGCACCTCTACGTCATCCCCGCCGGCGACGGGCCGCACCATGTACGAGACGTGCTCGCCGTCCACATCCCACCAACCCCACACCCACGGCGCATCGTTGCCGGAGACGTCCCTTGCCCAGTCGATGAGCTCGATTACGTCGGACGGGCCAGGTGCCAACCCGGACGTGTGGTCCATGAACGCCTCACTGACAGCGTCTGTCGCAGCACACTGCGACACCCCGCCCACAGCGATGCGACCACCCGACATCACCGGAATATCTGCCTTTGACCACTCGTCCGACCCCTCGTTGGGGTCGGCGAGCGCGACGTCATCCCGAGCCGGCGACGACGAGCTGGCCACTGGAATCGCAACTGGTAGGCCCTGGCTACGGCCCAGCTCGATCACTTCGACGAGCATCGCTGGTTCCTGCTGACTGCTTGTCAGCCGCAGTGCCAAGGCGAGCAGTTCTCCGTATTCCTCGCGCCATCCCGATCGGTTGCGCGTGTCCGCCAGTCGGTGACGGCCCAGATCCGCCAGCACCAACGCAATCACCGTCGTTCGCAGCGCAAGCTCGTCGTCTGCCGACCACGCCAGTAGCGAACACAGCAGCTTGTGCACGTGGACGGTGTACGGGTGTCCCGGCCCGAAGAGGCGAAGATGGTCGGCTGATAGTGCGAGCAGCTCAGACCTGGCCTGCCGCAGGTAGGCCGCGACCTTTCGCTCACCGCCGACGTACTCCGATGGTCCCTTTGCTAAGGCGGAGGAGGCGTGCGCCAACGTGATGCGCGCGAACAGGGTCACCGGGTCGTCGCGGCCGTATCGCGCCTTCTGACGTCGGCACACCCAGCGAAGCTCTCGGATCCCGCGGTCAGGGTATCCGCCAACCAACAGCTCGAGCGCCAGCACGGCCACCCCCACCGGCGTCGTCGGGTCACGACGAAACCGCGGGTCAAAGTGGGCGTGACGCAGCTCCGGTCCATTCTCGGCCCACACCTCCGCGGCCACAGCATCCGGGTCCGGCACCTGACTCAGGAACTGCGACACGACCTGCGGCGTGAACGCGCCAGCAAGCGTGATGTCACTTGCCTCATCCAGCGCCCCGTCGACAATGGCCTCTACCCGCTCGACGTCATCAACAGCTTCGCTGGAGCGGCCGGCGAGGACGCGAACCTCGCACCGATGGATAAGCGCGCGAACAAGGTCCCGATCGCCTTGCTCACGTCCGCTCAAGTGCTCTGCATTGAACGCGTCTGCCGCTGCGATCTCCGCATCGAGCCTTGTCAGCAACAGCTCCAGCACGTCCGATCCGCCAAACATGATGGCGCCGTCCGCTGCAAGCGCACTTCGCTCGCGACGACGGCGACGCGGGCGACGTGCGCCGATGCTCCGCAGAGCCCTCGACCGTCGGCTTACAAGCATGCGCAGAGCGTCCTCCCAACGGGCACCATCGTCAGTCGTTCCCAGCGCGCTCACGCTCAACACAGTTCGGCGCAGAATAAACATCGGCAGATGTCACGCCGTCTCCCGCGAAGGATCTGCCAAGCCCATTTGATGCGCGAGGCCTGACTTCGTCTTCGTGACCCGGCTCAGCTCACAGACCGGCGGCAATTAGGCGTCGCACGATCTCGGCTCCCAACTGGACGCGGTCGACCGTGTCAATCCACCGACCGTCGACCTCCACCTGCGGCACGACGACGCTGCCATCGTTAGCCCCGAGGTCCGCGCAGACGGTCTCGAAGGCCTCAGTGTGCGGGTCCGGCGTAGATAACTCAAAGCCGGAGGGCACACACCGAACCGCAGCTCCGCTTCGGGTAAGCGACAGCCGCCGAGGTTGGTTCTCGTACCCGGTGAACAGCGTGTCTTCGACGTCGTCGGTGTCGCCACGCTCCCGCCAGATCGCCAGCAGGTAGGGATCCCGGTACTTGCTGCTGAGCATTTTCTTCCCAGCTTTCAGCATGCACAGCGAGTAGCCCATCGCTGGTTTCTCCGCGCCGTCTGTGGGCTCGGTGTAGTACGTGCTGGATCCCTTCTCTCGCATGCTGGGGTACCTGACCATGTAGTACCGCCAGTCGTACCGGGTCGCCCTAGTGCACTGGTCGAGGTAGGTGGTTACGGTCGCCTTTAAGGTGGCGCATAACGGGTCCGGCACCGCGGTGAGAAGGTCGAGAAGCTGGGTGAGAACCTGACGCGTCGGCCCGAGCCGCTCTCGGGTGGCCCCGGTCAGCAATTCGCGCCATGCATTGTCATGCCGCTTCGAATCTGTGCCGAACAGGAACTGCCGCGCGTTGGTGGGCTGCCGTTGGTACGCGCCGACCGCAAGCAATGCCCCGAGGAGGTCTGACCAGAGATGTGGTTGTGACATGACGCTCTGGAACGCGGCGGCTCGGCCCTCGAAGGCTGCGGCGTCGAGCTCAAAAGCGCCGAGACTGCCCCTTAGGTACTGATGGTCCTCGAGTCCAAACACGACAGGCCGCAGCTGGGGAGTCTCCTCAAGGAAGAACGCCTTGAGCCCCTCATCTTCGACCTGCGCCTGGTTGAGCGTGACCACCATCTCGAGGGCTCCGTCACGGATGATCGAGTGAACATCATCAAGAATTTTCGGCATCCTGTCGAGACGCAGCTCGTCCGATGACGCCTCGATCAGGTTGCGGAGAACCCTGACGCGTCGCGGGAAGTCGGGGGTGTCCTCGACCAAGTGAAGCACGACGGCATAGAGGACGAGACCCTGACCAAGGGAGAAAACCCGCGCTCTGCCTCGTGTGTAGCCGTACGAGCGGCAACAGGCTTCAAATAGGCTTAGCGCCTCGGGTGCGTTGGATTCGTTTCGAAAAAAGAGACGGACCTTCGAGGGATCCCCCTCGACATCGCCGGTGGTGGTGAACCGACTCGCAAAGAAGTCGGGGATCGAGCGCTCGACCCAGATATCAAAGGCCTGAAAGAGGAATTTCAGGTGCGCCTCGCGCTGCGGGTTCGCTTCGCCGAACACCGCAGCCGTGCGCGGGCCGAGCCGCTGCCCGGCGCCGTCGTCGCGGCCGGCACGCCACTCGCACACCTCGGTGATGAACTCCAGGTACCGGAGGAACTCATCGTCAATGAGGTCATCGTCACCCCGCAGATGCCATAGAAGGTCCGACCACGCGGTGTCCACCTTGAGTGCGAACTGCGCCGCCAGGGGCGACGATTCGATCGTCCTCTCAAAGTGCGCCTTGAAGTTCTCGAACTCCGTGAGAGGCTTCCCCCGTGAGTTCATCTTGATGTATAGGTCCTCGGGCCGCATGTCTTGGCCCGCGGCCGAGCCCAATCCGGAAAGCGGCTGAAACAGGAACCAGACCGCTGGCTCGTCGTGGTCCGTCAACCTCGTCCACGCCGTGGCGGCGTCGACCTCCCGAAACCGGTCGTGGATTGCATCCACCATGACGAGTATCGACTGGATGGTCGGGTCGTGACGCCAAAGGAACAGGTACCACGGCTGATCGATGATCCACTCCGACGGCACCGCGGCGCCGTCCGGCAGGGGGTGCTCGACTAGGCGTTCACAGAACATCCTTGCGCTCTGTCGCGTCGCGTAGGAGAACCGCTTCCACCCGTGGTCCTCAGCGAGGTGGCCGGATCTGGACGCGATGTACCAGTGGACGAGAAAGAGCGTGGTCAGACGTTGCTGTCCGTCGAGCGGGCGGAACGTGCCCGTATCGACGCCGCCGTAGACGAAATCGAGACCTACGGGGGTGGGGTCATCGCCACCTATGGCAGTGAAGAGGGCCTCGAGGAAGTCCGTGCGGATCTGCCGGACGCGGTCGCTCTCGCGACCTTGCGCGTAATCCCGCTGGAAGTGCGGGATCTCGATGCGCTCGATCGCCAGGTCTGACTCACCGGTGAGGGCGGCGAAGGACGTCCGTCGGCTCTCGGCGGTCACGCCTCCATCTCCTCAGAAAAAAGATAGACACCGACCGCCTCCCGGATGGCCGCGAGGTACGCCTGCCGATCCGTGTCACTCCAGAAGTGGGGTTGTTGCCCGCTGGAGTCCGTGTAGTACTTCAAGAAGACGTTGCGGGTGCAGGCCGGGATGTAGGAGCCCGCTTTGTCGCGCTCGATGACCAGACGGCGCTTCACCTCGAACACCGAGTTGCTCAGTGCCGAATTGTCGCGGTGGTCGAGTAACGCGAGGTTGGCGATCGAGTGGGCGTCACCGTCAGCGGGCTCGTCAATGGGAGAGAACTCAGCGGTCACCTCGTGTTCCAGGGCGCTGAAGGTCTGCTGTGTCACCTCGGTGGACAACGCCGCGTCGATGCGTTTAAGCAGATCCGCTCGGCGACCACCATCCAGACCGGGCAGATCTGCAAGCGCCGCCCGATGGAACTGCAGCCACTCGGTCCACTGCTCAGCCTTGGTGAGGGGCGCGGCGTTCTGTGCGTGGATGTGCTCAAGCGTCCATGCACCGGCCGCATGCGCCCTGAACGAGTACCGCTCGGACGAGTCCTTCATCCTTCGAATTGTCTCGACGTTCATCAGCAGCAGAACATCGGAAGTCTTGCTGCCGGCGTCGTCGTAGGACGTGTCGGCAAGGTCGTCGGCCGAGAGCTTGAGGCGTTTGCAAATCTTCTCGTCCAGCAACGCCTCGAACGTGCTGCGACCCTTGTCTTTCGAGAGTTCGACCAGCTCTTGGAACGAGTGGCCGACGGCGATCAGGTAGCCGACCTTGTGGAACAGGTCGCGGTCTTCATACCAGCCAAGCACGAGCGAATGCAGGTCCACGACCTGGCCCCAGAACGCCTGAGGATCCTCCTCGATGCGCTCCCGCAGGTTCTCGAACGTGTGAAACAGGGGACGTTCGCGCCCTCGCGGCCCACCGGCGAGGGTGTCCAACAACAGCCTGATGTGCGTCGCTTGGCTCCTTGCTTCTCCGGTCACGAACGCCCAAACCTCGGGCGACCGCAGATCACGTTCGAACCCATCCCAGTGCGCGGCGATCTCGACTGCGCGGTCGGTCTGGCCCGGCGCTCCCACGCGGCTGCGGCTCAGGAGCAGCGCCTTCACCAGCTCCGCGTCGGTGAGGGGGATCCGCCCGACGTTGAGGCGGGTGAACAGGTTGGTTGCGTCGATCTCCTTCGGCGCCTCGTACCAGAGCACCCTCACGCCCTCGAACAGGAACCCGTAGATGCGGGTCGCTTCGTGGGTGGCGCGATGGTCGAACTCCACGAACCAAGACTCGATGCAACGGTAGGCCTGGAACATGTGGAAGAAGTCGATGTTGCGATCCGCGTCCGCCTCCAACTTCGCCCGGTCCACGTCCTTGCCCAACCGCTGTAGGTATTGCTTGCTGTCTTCACGCGTCTCGTAGGTGATCGCGTAGTTCGGGCCGGCATTGGGCAGGTGCTCGCGCTGGAGGTACTGGAAGATCAGATAGAGGGTGGTCAGGCGTTGCTGTCCGTCGATCAATTCCCACGAGTTGTCGTCACGTTGCTTCACGACCACCGGCTGGAGGTAGTAGGTCGCCCCGTTGCTCTCTCGGATGTCGTTCAGGAGCTGTTCGACCTCATGCTCGCCCCATCGGTAGCCACGCTGGTAGGCGGGGACGAAGAAGTCCCCGGCGATGTCGCCCACCGGGATCGTCTTGAGCAACCCTCCGTCAGCGGAGTCGTTCATCAGACGTCCCACCATTCGTAGATATGGGACGCGGGGTGGTCGTAGATCAATGGCATGTCGGCCACGGAAACTAGCGCCCTTCAGCCGGGGACGTGCGTCGCCCAGGACATCGAGCCGTGTCGCGCACATACGCGGGCGAGGCTGCGTTCTCCTGTCGGTGAGGCCGCGGTGGCTGGTGATTTACGAACGCGCATATCAACCCGGACACTCGAAGGGCTCCGGCCTCGTGTCGGGGGCCTTCTCATATTTTCATATACACATGATGGGAAGCCGCCTACGTATTGATGGTGCTTTGATCGCCTCAATCTCTTACAGAATAGGGGTTACAGCATCGCTCGTTGTGACATATACTGTATGTATGTATGTATTGGCCCCCATCGCGGAGGATGAAGCAATCGTCGGGCCGAGTCTCTCGGTGCCGATAGGCTGGCGCAGAGGATGAGCGAGCGCGAAAGCGACACTCGGCTGCGTCGGATCGACCCCGAGCTGGAGGCGGCTGGATGGGCTGTGGCGCGGTCGGCGCAGATGATGCCGGAGACAGCGCTGTGGCCTACTGCGCTCACCGAGTTCGCCACGCTCGACGGTCCAGCCGACTACGCGCTGTGCGTGGCCCAGCGGATCCTCGCGGTCGTCGAGGCCAAGAAGCTCACGGTCGGCCCCCACGGGGTCTTGACCCAGGCCGAGCGCTACTCCCGCGGCATCCAGCAGCAGCCGCGCTTCCAGGGCGAATACGGTGTCCCGTTCCTGTATTCCACCAACGGCGAGCAGATCCGTTTCCACGACGTGCGACGCGAGCACAACCGCTCGCGCTGGGTTTCGGGGTTCCATACGCCAGCAGCGCTCGGCGAGATGATGGGCCGCGACCTCGACGCAGAGCTCGAAACGCTCTCCGGGCTCGTCCAGAACGCCCGCCTCCGCCCCTACCAAGTCGACGCCAACAACGCCATCGAGCAGGCGATCAGCGAGGGCAAGCGCAAGCTGCTGGTCACGATGGCCACCGGCACCGGCAAGACCCTGATGACCGTCAACGAGATCTACCGCCTGATGAAGTCCGGCGTTGCGCGCCGCGTGCTGTTCCTCGTGGACCGTCGCGCGCTTGCCGCGCAGACCGTCCGCTCGTTCGCTTCCTACGAGGCTGAGCCGGGACTGAAGTTCGACAAGATCTACCCGCTGTACTCGCAGCGCTTCCAGCAGGGCGACCTTGGTGACGAAGCGTTCGACCCAACCGTGATGCCGAACTCGCTGCTGACCGCGCCGAAGCCTGGTGACGCATTCGTCTATGTCTCGACGATCCAGCGGACGACGATGAACCTGTTCGGCGGCGAGAAGGCGCTGACGATCGACGACGAGGCGATCGACTCCGACGTCGAGCAGCTCGACATCCCCAACCATGCCTTCGACCTGATCATCGCCGACGAGTGCCACCGCGGCTACTCAGCCAAGGACCAGGCGATCTGGCGCGAAACGCTGGACTACTTTGACGCGATCAAGATCGGCCTGACCGCGACGCCAGCCGCGCACACGATGGCCTACTTCGAGAACCTCGCCTACCGCTACGACTACGAGACGGCGGTGAGTGACGGCTATCTCGTCGACTACGACGTCGTGCGCGTGCGCTCTGACGTCCGCATCAACGGCGTCTTCCTGCAGGAAGGGGAGCAGATCGACCACGTCGACCCTGAGACCGGCACCAAGCAGCTCGACCTTCTCGACGACGAGCGCGCCTTTGATGCGACGGCGGTCGAGCGCGATATCACGGCTCCGGACTCCAACAGACGGATCCTCAGCGAGCTCAAGCGCTACACCGACGCGCACGAGGCCGAGTACGGCCGGTTCCCGAAGACGCTGATCTTCGCCGCGAACGATCTGGCGCACACCTCGCATTCGGACCAGCTGGTCGACCAGGCACGTGACATTTTCGGCCAGGGCGATGCGTTCGTCGCCAAGATCACCGGCCGCGTCGACCGGCCGCTGCAGCGCATCCGCGAGTTTCGCAACCGCCCCAAGCCGGGCATCGTCGTCACCGTCGACCTGCTGACCACCGGCGTCGACATCCCGGACCTTGAGTTCCTCGTCTTCCTGCGCCCGGTCAAGTCCCGGATCCTGTTCGAGCAGATGCTCGGCCGCGGCACTCGCCTCGGCGAGAAGGCAGCCGACAAGGACCGCTTCGTCGTCTTTGACTGCTTCGACGGCACGCTCATCGAGTACTTCGCCGGCAGCACCGGCATCACCGCGGAGCCAGCGGAGGGCGATGGCAAGAGCCTCGCCCAGATCATTGAGGAAATCTGGCAGAACAAGGACCGCGCTTACAACACCAAGCGGCTCGTCCGTCGTCTGCGACGGATCGAGAAGAACATGTCCGGCGACGCCCGTGATCTCTTCGCCCGCTTCATCGACGACGGCGACCTCGGGGCGTTTGCTGAGCAACTCCCCAACCTGCTCCACCAGTCGTTCACGCCGACGATGCGAACACTCCGCGACGCCGGTTTCCTCCGGTTGCTTGAGGACTACCCGCGAGCGCCACGCAGCTTCATTATCGCCCAGAACGTCACCGACGAGGTGTCCTCGGAGTGGCTGATCAAGGGCACCGACGGCACCCAGTACAAGCCCGCCGACTACCTCAAAGCCTTCGCCGCCTTCGTTCGCGGCGAGGCCGAGAAGATCGACGCTCTGTCCGTCCTGCTGTCGCGCCCCAGCGGCTGGAACCCCGACACCCTCGTTGCCCTGCGCGACGCGCTCAAGACGCGGCCCGAGCACTTCACGCAGGAGAACCTGGAGCGCGCCCACCAGGCGGCGTACCACAAGGCGCTCGTCGACATCATCTCGATGGTCAAGCGGGCAGCCCTGGACACCGCGCCGCTTCTTAAGGCCCAAGAGCGCGTCGAGGCCGCAATGCAGCGCATCAGCGAAGGGCGAGACCTGAGTGCTGAGCAAACGGCGTGGCTGGACCGCATCCAGCTGCACCTCGTGCAGAACCTGTCGATCGATCGTGAGGACTTCGCGCTCGTGCCCGTCCTCTCCGACCACGGCGGCTGGGCGCCCGCCAACAAGACCTTCGACGGCCAGCTCGCCGAGCTGCTCGCAAGCATGAACGAGGAGCTGGCAACCGTATGACCGACGTCGTCTCACGCCTCTGGGGCTTCGCCCACCCGCTTCGCCACGACGGCGTCGACTACGGCGACTTCATCGAACAGATCACCTACCTCCTTTTCCTCAAGATGGCCGACGAGCAAAACATCGAACTGCCAAAAGGCACCGACTGGCCGCACCTGCGCGCCCAGAGCGGCGTCGCGCTCGTCGAGACCTACGAGGACGCCCTTCGCACGCTCGGCAAGCAGCCGGGCATGCTCGGCGACATCTTCGCCGGCAGCCAGAACCGCCTCGGCAACCCGGCCACGCTGGCCCAGCTGATCAAGTCGACCGACGAGACCGAGTGGACCAGCCTCAAGGTCGACGTCAAGGCCGCCGCCTTCGAGGGCCTCCTGGAGAAGGCCGCCGCTGAGGGCAAGAAGGGCGCCGGCCAGTACTTCACGCCCCGCCCGCTGATCCAGTCGATGGTCCGGCTCATGCAGCCCGACCCGCGCGCCGGCAAGCAGTTCGCGATCGGCGACCCGGCCTGCGGCACGGGTGGCTTCCTCGTAGCCGCCTACGAATGGCTCAAGCAGCAGACCGGCGGCGCCTTCGACCGCGAAACCGCCAAGCGCATCCGAACCGCCACGTACTACGGCCAAGAGCTCGTTCCACGGCCTCGTCGGCTGGCACTGATGAACCTCTACCTGCACCAGGTCGAGCCACACATCACGCTCGGCGACTCGATCTACGAGATGCCGACCAGCCAGCGCTTCGACGTCATCCTCACCAATCCGCCGTTCGGCACCAAGGGCTCCGGACAAGCCCCGGTCCGCGACGACTTCGTCGTCGAGGCCAGCAACAAGCAGCTCAACTTCGTTCAGCACGTCATGACGCTCCTCAAGCCCGGCGGCCGCGCTGCGATCGTCGTGCCCGACAACGTCCTGTTCGCCGACCAGGCTGGCGAGGTCTTCAAGGTGCTGATGGAGGACTGCAATGTCCACACCGTGCTGCGCTGCCCGCGCGGCACTTTTGCTCCGTACACCGCCGGCACTAAGACGAACGTCCTCGTCTTCACGAAAGGCAAGTCGACCAGCACGCTGTGGCTCTACGACGCACGCGCCAACGTTCCGGCAATCACAAAGAAGGCCCGACCGCTGGCCGCGGCTCACTTCACCGACTTCGAGCGCTGTTACGGGGGCGACCCGAACGGTGAGGCCACGCGACGGGAGGCAGATTCCCACGACGATCGCTGGCGACGCTTCAGCCATGCCGAAATCATCGAGCGCGGCTACAAGATTGACAGCTTCAAATGGCTTCGCGACGAGGAACTCGACGACCCCGACGTCATCCAGGACCCAAGCGAGCTTGTCGTCGACGCCGTCGCCGAACTCCAGTTAGCCGTCGCCGAGCTGCATCGCCTGCAGAAGCTGCTCGACGACACCGAGCTCGTAGCGTGAACGCCACCGACGGGAACGGAGCGTTGCGCGAGGGTTGGGCGCGAACCACACTCGGCGCTCTCGGGGTGTACCTCAACGGCCGCGCATTCAAGTCGACGGAGTGGTCTCGCACCGGCCGCCAGATCATCCGAATCCAGGATCTCACGGGCTCGACTCACAACCCGAACTACTACCAAGGCGAAGCTGACGAGCGCCATGTCGTGCGCACCGGCGATTTCTTGATCTCGTGGTCCGCGACCCTGGGAGCATACATCTGGACCGGTCCTGAAGCGGTGCTCAACCAGCACATCTTCAAGGTGCTGTCAGCGATCGACCAGCAGTTTCACTACCACTTGGTGCGAAATGAGATCGCCGATCTCGAGCGTCGGGCGCACGGATCGGGCGTGGTACACGTCACAAAGGGCGTATTCGACAGCACCGCCGTTGAGCTTCCCCCGCTCCCGGAGCAGCGACGCATCGCCGTACGGCTCGACGAAATCGAGATGGCCAGCACGACCGTTCTCGCGCATCTGGCATCCGCGCGAAGCATCGTCCAGCGGTTCCGAACCGCCGTGCTTGCCGCCGCCTGCACCGGGCGCCTGACAGCGGACTGGCGTGAGAATCATCCGGAGGCAACATCCGAAGCGTTACTCAACCGGCTCATCGAGATGCATCTTCCAGCAACCCGACGCAGGTCTGGAACAGTGAATGGTCATGGACTGACGTCGGAAGCGCAGCTTGCGCTCCTGCCAGACACCTGGTCCCTTGTACGGCTTGGCGAGATCATCGACGTCGGAACAGGTGCAACGCCTCTCCGCAACAACCGCGCCTACTACAAAGACGGAACGATCCGGTGGGTGACGAGCGGCGCCGTCAATGCGGGAATAATTCGAACCCCGACGGAACTTATCACGCCGCGCGCAGTGGCCGAAACTAACGTCAAGCTCTTCCCGGCGGGCACGCTCCTCGTCGCGATGTACGGCGAGGGCCAGACGCGCGGCCGCGTGGCTGAACTCGCCATCGAAGCCGGGACGAATCAGGCCGTTGCCGCCGTGCTGTTCGATGCTGAGACGGCACCGCTCCAACCCTTCGTCCGCCTGTTCTTCGAGGACAGCTATCAGCGGGTCCGCGCCCTCTCGATCGGCGGCGTCCAACCCAACCTCAACCTCGGCATGATCAAGGCCACGTCGATCCCACTTCCTCCGCTGGACGAGCAGCACGAGATCGTTCGCCGCACCGACACTATGCTCGCAACGGCCGAGCGGCTGACGACGCAAATCGAGCATGTCGAGTCGACGCTTGAACGCGTCGGGAGAGGTTCGCTTGCCAAGGCATTTCGCGGCGACCTCGTGCCGACCGAGGCTGCGCTCGCCGAACAGGCGGGGCGTGATTTCGAGTCCGCTGGCGAGTTGCTGGCCCGTATGCAGTCCGCAACCAGCGCAACGCCGCATCGACGGCGGAAAGTCGCCGACTGATGCACAGCGACGACAGTCTCGCGACGCGGCTTGAGCAGGCTGAATCCTTGCTCGAACGCATCGGAAGGGCGTCGCTTGCCAAGGCATTCCGTGGCGAGCTCGTCCCGACAGAGGCCTCGCTCGCGGTCGGAGCAGCCGAATGAAGGTTCGCCTGCTCAAGATCGAGAACTTCCGCGGGGTCAAGTCCGGTCGTGTGGCGTTCAGGGGAAACACTCTTCTAGTCGGCGGCAACAACGTCGGGAAGTCGACCGTCTGCGAAGCACTCGACTTGGTCCTCGGCCCCGAGCGTCTGTTTCGGCGGCCGGCGATCGATGAGCACGACTTCTTCGGCGGCCAGTACCTCAACGATCAAGCGGACCCAATCGTGATCACCGTCAAGGCCGTCATAACGGACCTGTCAGAGGAGGCCGTTCGACGTTTCGGCGGACAGATCCGACGCTGGGACGACGAGACCTGCGCGTTCATCGACGAGGAACCCGACGGCGCAGACCAAGCGGACGATGACGGTGTCGTCTGGGCGCTGCCGCTCCTGTTCCGGTCCCGCTATGACCCCGAAGAGGACGACTTCGAGGCGAGGACGTTCTTCGACCACCCGGCGCCTGAGCCTGAGGAGCTTGATGACGACGAGAAGGCGTCACTCGGGGAGGGGCGGCGCGAGTTCACGCGTTCGCACAAGCGGCTGTGCGGCTTTGTCTTCCTCCGTGCCCACCGCACCGGCTCGCGAGCGCTCGGGCTGCAACGCGGCTCGCTGCTGGACACGGTTCTCAAGCTCGGCGGCGAAGGCGCGGCGGAGATGTGGCTTGACACGCTCGAGCGGCTCCGTGATCTCAATCCTCCTGTCGGCGACATCGAGCAGCTTAAGGACATCCGGACGCAGGTCCGCGAGCGGATGGGGCAGTTTGTCAACCTCGCGGAGGGCGACGACTCAACCGGGTTCTTCGCCTCCGACCTGACGCGAGATCACCTCCGGGAGGTAGTGCGCCTATTCATCGCGACCGGTCCAAGCGATCATCCAGTGCCGTTCTCACGCCAAGGGACCGGCTCGCTCAATCTGTTGGTCTTCGCGCTGTTGACGATCATTGCTGACCTCAAGGGCAAGAAGGCCGTGATCTTCGCGATGGAGGAGCCCGAGATAGCGCTACCACCGCACACGCAGCGGCGTGTGACCCGGCACGTTCTTCGGGAGATGGGCCAGGCCATCGTCACGTCGCACTCGCCCTATGTGATCGAGCAGTTCGATCCCGAAGAGGTCGTGATGCTGCATCGGCAGGCGGAAGGCACACTAGTCGGGACGCCGATCGACACCAGCGGCGTCAAGCCGAAGACCTACCGCACGGAACGACGTCAGTTCGCCGAAGCGATCCTGAGCAAGGCGGTGATCGTGGTCGAAGGCTCCACTGAGGCGTCGCTATTGCCTGCTGTGTCGGCCGTCCTTGAGGATTCGCGAGCGGGCGCGTACACACACCTGGATCTTGCGGGCGTCTCCATCTATGAGGCTGACGGCGATGGAGACGTGCCGCGCTTCGGACCCGTGTTTCGAGCGCTCGGGAAGGTGCCGTTCGCCTTTATCGATAAGCAGGCAACGCCCCTCTCGATCGATGCCACCGGAAAGCTCGCTTCATACGAACAGCATTGGGAGTCCCCTGAGAAGGGGATGGAGAAGCTGCTCACTGAGCAGATGCCGATTGAGGTGCTTCGTCGATTCCTCGATGCGGTATCCGTACGATCCGACTACCCGACCGACAAGGCTTCCTACGGCCCTGCCACGCCCGACGGAGAGATTCGGTCTGTGGCGTTCAACGCACTGAGGGCTCGCAAGGGGCAGGGCCACGGTTACGCCACAACGTTGATCGAGCATTGTAAGAGCGAAGCCGAGCTTCCCGAGTTTCTCCGTGCGGCGCTCCTTGGTATCGATCGCGAGCTGCAGGGCGTGCCAGCCGACGAGCCCGAGCTCAACACCCAGGAGGAGAACCCCCGGGTAGACCGGGGTGAACGCGAGGCTGACGCCAGCGGATGAGCTTCGACTTGTCCGACACGGCTCGGGAAGCGCTGGACTCGGAAGGTCCGCTGCTGGTGCTCGGCGGCCCGGGGTCGGGCAAGACAACGCTCTCGTTGTTCAAGGCGCAACGCCTCACCCGACAGCTTGGGCCTGGCCAGGAAGTGCTTTTCCTCAGCTTTTCGCGCGCCGCTGTACACCAGGTCGTGGTGCGCTGTAAGGAGGTGCTCAGTACCGACGAGCGCCGCCTGATCGCCGTGAAGACCTACCACGCGTTCTGTATGGAGATCCTGCAAGCGCACGGCCGGCTGCTGACCGGACGTCCACCCCGTATGCTTTTCCCGAGGCAGGAGCGCCTAAGGAAATCTGCTCACCAAGGCGACTGGTCGGGCGAGCAGGGGCGGCTGGCTGCAGAGGAGGGACTCTACGCGTTTGACCAGTTTGCTAGCAGCAGCGCCGATCTACTCACGCGCGCCAGCTGCGTCCGGACGCTTCTAGCGGACAGGTATCCGGTTGTCATTCTTGACGAGTTCCAGGACACGAACGACGCGCAGTGGGCTTTCGTCCAGCAGCTCGCGCGGGCTAGCCGGATCGTCGTACTCGCCGATCCTGACCAGCGCATCTTCGAATACGACACGAGCGTCGACCCGCGGCGGCTCGACCAGCTTCGTGACCTCATCTCACCGGCTGAGTTCGACCTCGGTGCAGATAACCACCGTAGCCCGGGCGGCGGGATCCTTGGGTTCGCAGACGCCGTTCTCCGGAATCGCCCGCTCCCCGACACGAACGCGGTCGTCCGGCGCTCGTTCTGGCCCAATGCCTTCGATAGTTCGGTCCATACCAGCGTTATTTGGCTGCTGAGCGCACTACGCAACGCTGGCGTAGCTCGACCTTCCGTGGCTGTCCTCTGCAGGACGAACTCGCTCGTCTCGCGCCTGTCCGACGCGCTTCGTGAGGAACGTTCGTTCAACGGCGCGATCTACAAGCCTGTTGACCACGCCGTGACGTGGGATGCCGAACTCGCTGCTGCAGCTGCGTCGGTCGTGGCGAGCGTCCTCGAATGGCCACAGCACGCTCCAGACGTCGCTGCGGCAATCACACTTCAGGCCATCACCGACTTTTATGATATGAAGAATGCTGAGCATCCGAGCGGCTCGGCGAGCAAGGCGGCTGTGAGCTTCCGCAAGGCCTCCGAGGATATGAAGGCAGCTAAGGCGCCGAGGTCTAACGCAGGTAAGGCAATAGTCACCGCCAGCGATGCTGGGATCGACCTCTCCGGTAGCCCCGTGGAGGACTGGAGGCGTGCCCAGGCAATCCTGACCGGAACCCCGCAACTAGACGAGGTACACAAGCACTCCCGGCTGGTCCGGCTATTTCGCGCGTCTGGCGAGATCGGCCCGCAGCTCGCAGATCAATGGTCTGAGACCGGCACATATGGGCAGGTGCGCGAGGTTGTGCGACGGGCTATCGATCGCACCCGGTTAGTGTCCGTCAGGTCCGATCCCCGAGGCGTAGTGCTCATGACGATGCACAAGTCCAAGGGTAAGGAGTTCGACGGGATCGTCCTCGTCGAGGGGGCGCACAGCGGCATGTTCCTCGACGACCGCAATGAGGAAGCCCCTTACCACGCCAGTCGCAGGCTGCTACGAGTAGGAATCACACGCGCGCGCGGCCGCGTGGTGATTCTCCGCCCTAACGGCGCATTGCCGCTAACGGGCTCATACAGCTAGCCGAGCAACACTCCGAATCCCGGGCCCGTCCGCCCACCTCGATACGGTTGGTGGTTGCCCATGAGGCTATCTCGCGTCCGCATCACCAACTTCCGCTCGATCGAGGATTCGGGCTGGGTCGAGGTCGAAGATGTCGCTTGCCTCGTCGGCAAGAACGAATCGGGCAAGACGAACTTCCTTCAGGCGCTGGCGCGCACGAATCCGCCAACAGGCGTCTCCGGTGCGTTCGACTTGACCGACGACTTCCCGCGCCGCCGGCTGTCCGATGTGGAGGCCGAGCTCAAGGACGAGGACGCGACCTGGCCGAAGGCCATCGAGGTCGAGTACCGCCTCGACGATTCCGAACTGGATGCTCTCAACAAGCGCTTTGGCATCGGCACGGTCGAGTTCGCTGAACTTCCCGTCGTCAGCGTGATGAAGGACTACCACTCGCACAAGACATGGCTCTTTACGACCGACGAAGCGGCGGTCGTGGGCCACCTCGCCACGGAGCATGGGATCACTGGCGGTGCCGGCAAAGTCAAGACGATCCGCGAATTGCGTGAGCTGGCCGGTGCGGAAGGTGCTCCCGAAGAACTGACTGAGGCCCTGGTCGTGGTCAACGCGTGGGGCGCCGGCGGCCTTCGCCGAGCGGTCATGAACTGGCTGGCCGCCCGTGAGCCGTTGTACGTCTACTTCAGCGACTACGAGCGGATGGCCGGCGAGGGCAACGTACGCGAGCTCATCGGTATGCGGGATCGACGATCCGAATTGGACGGCCCCGACCGCACGTTTCTCGCGCTGCTCGACATGGCCAAGACTGACCTCGACGATCTCAAGGACGGTGGCTACAACGCGCTCAAGGCGCGGCTAGAGGCAGCCAGCATCAAGATTACCGACCAGCTCTACGAGTACTGGCGCCAGAACCAGAACAGCGAGATTGAGATCGACCACGACTACGAGCCGATGGCGGGCCATCCGCCCGGGCACACCGATCTCGTCCTCAAGGTGCGGGTACGTGACAAGCGCCACGCCCTGAGCGTGCCCGTGGATCAGCGCTCGAACGGCTTCGTCTGGTTCTTCTCGTTCCTGATCAATTTTTCGCAGATCCGGGACGCCTACCCCGACCGTCCGCTCGTTCTGTTGCTCGATGAGCCAGGCACCGCACTCCACGGCCTCGCGCAACAGGACTTCCTACGTGTGATCGACGAGAGGTTGAGCGACCACCAAGTGCTCTATACGACGCACCAACCATTCCTCGTCGATCCCAGCCGACTTGATCGAGCCCGTCCCGTCGTCGACGACCCGGAGACGGGCACCAGGGTCTCCAACAACCCGTACAAGATCGACAGCGACACGCTGTTCCCAATCCAGGCCGCGCTCGGTTACGAGATCGGCCAGACCCTCTTCGTCGCCCCAAACGTGCTGCTCGTCGAGGGAACATCCGATCTCATCTATCTCCAGCTGATGAGCCGCGCGCTGGAAGCGGCTGGCGGCACGGGTCTCGATCGCCGCTGGACGATCACGCCGGTCGGCGGCGTCGACAAGATGGACACCTTCGTTCGGCTCTTCTCAGCCAACCACCTGAACACCTGCGTCCTGTTGGATGTCTCCGGCAACAAGAAGGCCCGAGTCGAGAAGCTGGTGGACTCCGGCGACCTGCGGGCCGAGCAAGTCGTTCGCCTCAACGACTTCGTACAGGGCGACAAGGCCGACATCGAGGATCTTTTCGACCCGGCCTTCTACGTCCGAATCGTTCAGGGGGCAGGCCAGGAGTCGAAGATCCCACAGATGGTGCTCGTCACGAAGGACGCCCTGACAGACGACGATCCGCGCATCCTCCGTAAGATTGACGCGCTGCTGGCAACCCTGGATCAGCAGCAGCTCGACCATCTCCCGCCGGCCCGCTACTTCGAGTCCCATCAAGACGAGTTGCTCAGCAAGATCCCGAAGGCCACGTCGACCCGCTTTGCCAAGTTGTTCGAGCGAGTCAACGCGCAGCTAACGAAGTAGCACGCGGGTCCGCGAGCCGGCGCGAAAAACCGATTGACAATTTGTGCAGACTTGCCACATACTCGTTGGTAGGTCCGCGTATCCGCGATCTGCGAGTTGCGCGGACGGTCCTCATTCCGCGATCCGATAGAGCCCGCGTCCGATTCTCTGCACCGGCAAGTCCACCGAGCGGCAAGCGACGGACAGGAAGCTTGAGATCGTGTCCTGCGAGATCGGCCTTCCGAGCCGCTCCTCGACACACTCTCGGACCTCTGATGAAGCCAACGCATCCTCGGTTTCTCGGAGAACCCGAAGGGTGGCGGCCTGAATCGCGCCCATCGGCAGCCTCAGACGAGGCTTCGGCCGTTGCTCAGCCTCTTGAGCGCGCCGTAGGACGCTACGCTTCCGACCGACGACGCCTTCAAGGCAAGCGCCAACGTCATGGTTCGAAAGTGCGCCGGTCAAGCGCGCACGAGGAGGAGCTGAACGCCAGGGTGGACCACCCCCTCATGGCCGCGCTGCCGCTCCCCTACCCCGTCTCGGTCGGCCGCCTGCGCGCCGGGGAGTGGTCCTCCTCGGTGCCCGACCTCGCCGAGTTCGAGGGACGGCTCGGGGTGCGGGTGGACCAGACCCCGGCCGAGGCCCGCGCCGCCCTCCGGGCCGCGCTCGGCCCGGAGGTCGAGCTGAGCTGGACGGGCGGCCAGTTCGCTCCCGGCACGACGCCGTTCGACCATCCCTGGGTGAGCGACGTCGCCGCGTGCGTCCGCGCCGAGGGACGGTCCGGCGAGCTCTGCGGCGTCTCCTACGGCGCCGACCTGCGCCACTTCACCGCCCGCGGGATCCCCACGGCGATGGTCGGAACGGGCGGGCTGGAGCGCGCGCACGCCGTCGACGAGTGGGTCGCCGCGGACGAGCTCGTCACCCTCGCCCGGATCATCCGCCGGGTGCTGGTGGGAGGATCGTCCCGAAACACGAACTTTCGAGGGGCCTGCGGCGAACAGGCGACATGACCACGATGTCGCCGGTGTCGCCGGCTCAGCGCACCGATGCGGAGCTGATCGACGAGGCGCGGCGCGACCCGACGGCGTTCGCCGCCGTCTTCGATCGCCACTACTTCGCGATCCACGGCTTCCTGCGTGCACGGGTCGGCGAGGGGCTCGCGGACGAGCTCGCCTCCGAGACGTTCCTGCAGGCGCTTCGCGCGATCCGCCGCTACGACCCCTCCTACCCCGGCGCCCGGCCGTGGCTCTACGCGATCGCGACGAACCTGGTCGGGCGACATCGCCGCGCCGAGGGCCGGCCGCTACGGGCCTACTCGCGTGTCGAGCTCCCCGGCGTCGCCGCGCGCGATCCGCGCCGGGAGGAGATCGCTCCGGCGCTCGCCGCCGCGCTGGAGGCGCTGCCTCACGCGGACCGCGATGCGCTGCTGCTCGTCGCCTGGGGTGAACTGACCTACGCAGAGGCCGCGCGCGCGGCGGGCGTGCCGGTGGGCACGGTGCGCTCGCGCATCCACCGGGCCCGGGGACGCCTGCAGGCGGCGCTGGGCGAGCTCGCCGACGACGGAGGACAGCGATGAACGACCTCGAGCTCCTGACCGCCCTGCGCGACGCTGACGCCCAGCCGCCGCGCCCGGAGGCGCGCGCCGACGCGCGCCGCGCGCTGCTGACCGAGGCGGCCCGCGGGCGCCGACGCCCGCCGCGGCGGCGGCGCACCTGGCTACTGGCTCCGATCGGCGCGGTCGTCACCGCTGCGATCGTGCTCGCGCTCGTCACCGGCGTCGACTCGGGCGACGTCACGCCCCCGCCGGCCGCGGCGCGCGCGGCGCTCGAGCGCGCCGCCCGGGCGGCCC
>JAABUW010003830.1_pt1 | contig 20983 bp, 39 predicted proteins | sample 5560081 | NCBI WGS metagenome assembly JAABUW01 (sample SAMN10711882, study PRJNA513363) | rock metagenome | isolation source: Antarctica rocks | place: Antarctica: Victoria Land, Knobhead sud
TGGACTTCACAGTCCTTCCACAGCCGCTTGTGCGGGAACTTGATAGGGTCCACGTCATGGCATAGGCTGTTAATATGGTCCGCCACGATCTGGTACTTGAGCTGCAGATCACATCACACGCCATCTGGTTATCCGTGCTTCTGGCGATGAGCTATGCATCTTGCGGCGCGCAGATGGCAGTGCGCGCAATGCATGTGCACCCACTGTTCCAGGCTCCACCGTCGCAGTGAAGCACCCGCAATGCCAGGAATGTACAAAGAACGGGAGCAGCAGGCATGTCGCGTTCGACGATGCGAAGATAAATCAGTGCAGGAAAAAGGCCTTCAAATTTGAACGGTGATCGCACCGCGTTCGTCTTGAAGCCGCTCCACTGTCCCAGCTGTGCCCTTGGACTGCACTGCCGGCTGCAGTGCCTTGCTCGGCTTGGGCAGCGACGGCAGCGGTTTACGCGGGAAGGCCCCGGCTGCTGGCCGCTGGGCCACTGCATCGGCCCGATAGGCTGTGGCGGCTTGGGCGCCGGCGAAGCGCGCGCTGTGGCGGCCTCCGTGCGGCGGCCGCCGGACATGGTCGCGGTCGGAAGACTCTGGAGGGTTTTAATCCTAGGGTTTTAAACCTTTGGGCCTTTATTGCATCCTCTTGTCAAGAGAAAAGCGTTTTCCCTGGCTGTATCAAAATCGCCGTCTGAGTTTGAAACAGCATTTCAAACGCGGACGTTTTACAGGCTTAAGTTTCAAAGACCTGAGGCTGCAAATATATGCCGTGAGGCATGAAGCAACCGGAGGCTCAGGGCCTCCAGTCTGATGTACCCAGACTGTTCAAAAGGTACTGACGCGGTCTACATCGGGAGTGCCTGACAGCGCAGCGCATCCTGAAGACTGGCAGCAGGATAGCATTGTGCTGATTCCCCTTGAAAACACTGACACGACGTCTGATGCAGGCAACGTGCATGGACCGCTGGTGAGGGAGTGCACCATCACGTTGCAGCGGAAACAGACGCCAAGCCTGCGGCGCGTTCGGCGCTACTGGGGATTCTTACATCCAGCTACGATGGCCTGGCACGAGGCGCTGCAGCGGGCCAGGTGCAGTTCCTGAGCAAATTCCAAAGCTCCCCCGCTGCAATGGCGAGTGCCATCCTGTGCGTTGAGCGCTCCGACATGCTGCGCAGGTGGCCTGGATCATCTTTCAATTTCAAACGTTGCCATTTTGCAGGGCGACGCCGGGCAGCCAGCTGAGGCGCTGGCGCCGTGCCGTTGCAGCAATGCTGCAAGGCCCGCAGGGCAAGGAGCCTCAGCGGCATCGCGCGAACATGCCTCACAGCCACATGGCAGCAGCCGCAACTCCTTAGCGCAGCCAGAGCGGCACCAGTCACATCGCCTGACAGCGGCGTTCAGGCCAGGCGCCGCGGAAGCAGGCGGCATGGCGGCCGCAGCTGCCGGGGCCGGCGCAGCGGGCGCAGCAGACGGCGCAAATCACGCAAAGCTGTGCCCCTTTTGCGGCAGGACCCTGCCGGCGCGGGATTTTGATGACCACGTCGCGGCGGAGCTGGCGGCGGGGACCGAAGGCGACTGGGAGGATGTACGGCCGCCGCCTGCAGGGTGAGTTGGAGCTCGCTTGAAACGAAAGATGAACACGACAGAAGGGTGGGCGTCTCATAGCATCTCAGCTCGGCACGGCCAACAGCAATAGATCCTCAGCAGCCTGCTGGGTTTGCTGCATGCCCGTGCAGTCTGTACATGATAATTCTTTCTACCTCCGCCTCCATTCACACCTCTGTCTGAACACTGCGACACGGAGTGACATTGGACACGGAGCGACATTGGACATGACGCTCAGCAGCAACTTGCGCAGGATGCAGGAGGCGCAGGCGCAGCCGATCTGCAAGCGGCGGAGGCACAACGTGCCACGTCCACCTCCCCAGCCCCCAATGCAACAGGTGAGTGGGCTTTGGTGACCTGCCTGTGGCATGTGGCTGAGCCTCTTTGGTGCTGGGGCCAGTGAATGCGCAGTTGTCCAGCGAACACCTGGTATTCTGGCAGGCCGACGGCAGGAGCAAAACGTCATGTTCACCAGCTGCCCTCCAAGCGTAAATTAATGCTTGCAGGTGCTCGTGCTGGGTGGCGATGCTGCACCGCGGCAGACGCGAGACCGGAGGGCGCCGCGGCAGGCGCAGCAGAGGCACCGCGTCGCCGGCGAGGCGTTTTTCGACCACTACAGCGATGGCCGCGGCTTCCTGGTGACTGCTTGAAGGCCTTGAATAATTTTCTCTGGCGCGCCGCCATGAGTGACACCCGTTGCCAGCTGCAATCTGCATCGTAGCGCAGGTCACACTCTCAGGTGGAAGGGAGCCTCTGCCGCTGGCGGGCGTGCAATTTGCTGCCGGTCAAATGCCCCTCTGCAAAGGCAGCGCCAGGGCTATGCACCCGGGGCTGCTCGTCAAAGGAGGCGCCCTCCCCCTCCTCATGAGTTCTCATATGCTGTTCGAGGTCAGTCCTGGGGCGTGGAACTTTCATCCAAACCCTGATTGTATCTCCCCCAGGACGGCGAGACGCTGGGCATGGAGGGCGCGGAGCTGGAGGCGGGCTCCATGTGGGAGGGCATCGGCAGCGTGACGTGGGCCTCATGAGCCAAGCAAATCCGAGTCCCCGGGAGCCATGCTGAGGGTTGCGGCAGCGGCCTGCAGCCCACGCCGCACGCCGCCGCCTGCGGCGGGGTTGTGCAGCGCGGCGGCCGGCGCACCGCGGCAGAGTTTCTGCAGCCAGCCCGGCGGCGAGCCATTATGCAATTCACATCATTGGGCTCACTTCAGTGAACCTGATGTGTAGGGTCGGTCACATCGCTGTGGCTTACCAACTGCAGCTGATGTACTGCTGCACGCAAGCGCATGGCGGTCTCAGTGTCGCCGCGTGTGCAAGCGCAGGCACGCAAACCTGCTGCTGGTTGGTGGGTGGCACATCAGGCGCCGGCTCGCGTTCCTGGGCGCGACTGCTGCATCAGGACCTCCTCGCATTGCCATGGGGGAAGCCTCCATCAGCCGTGGCAGCTTGGAATGTAAGAATATAGCACCTGCGCCATCTGCCGCATGTGCTGCTGCTGTTGAATTATATTTAGTTTAGGGAGTCTTGGAACACGCCTGAGAAGGCGCCGTCTACGCAGTTGGGTACCAGAGCCTTCACTATCCGGGCCGCGGGAACGAGGTCTATAGTCAGCAAGAACACCAGGGAGCAAAGAATTGGACCTCTGGTGTCTGGTCAGTCTGGCAGCATCGTGTCAGACAAATACAGCGGTTAAACCCCCTCCGCTACCGCACATTTTCCTCTCGATCTACCCCGTACGCCCAATCCTGTTCACCGCAAAGTGTGCCCACCGCAGTGCTTGCGCCTGCTGTCCTCTCTATCTGCACGCGCAACTGGGCGGAGGAGCAGCGTCTGCGCGACCCAAACAAACACAAAGGTGACGCCCCAGTCCTATGCGGAGTGCAGCGCGGCGGACGCGGCCTGAAGCGCCGTAGGACTGCCTAGATGCTGATCGTAGGAGGACTTAAGTGGAAACTGGTCATCCCGCCCAGTGTCTCGCCACGATCGGGCGAGCTCTGCAAATGTCCTGATTGAATGCCCGCCAGTCAATTGGCACAAGCCGCGCCCTATGCCCCTACGTATAATGCTTGCCTGAAGCGAGCCCCCCGCTGTCTGTGCCCTCCGCGTCTGCCAGGTCGCCCGAGCTATTGAATGGCGCTTGTTATTGCTGGCAAAATGCGAGACGGTCTATCAGTACGGCTGCAGTAAGGCAGCCATGACGCGCGGTGAACACGCGATCGCATTTAAGCAGGCACCAAATGCTCTTCGACTATCTCCCAGCTTGCCTGTGGTCCCGGCGTCGATGCTGCCGTCGATGCACCCTGCTGCCGTTCGTACTCTAACCGCATTCAACGTGATCGCGTGCAGGTCTCTCCACCGCCGGGCGCACGATGGCTTTCAAGATCACTGTCGCAGGGCTCCTGGCGCTGCTGCTGCTGCTTGTCGGCGCAGCTGAGGCCTCGGTGAGTGGCGGTCAACCGGTCACCCCTAGCCATGCCGTCGCTGGGTGCTGCAGGCTCTCCCTGCCACAAAACTTGTAGCATCGGCAATCGCGTTGACTTCCGATTCATACTGCAATGCTGCCGATCATTCCCGGCGCCATTCGACGTTTCGATCGCCGCACGTGCACAGCTGGCGAATGGTGAGTTGCCAGCGAGTGACGAATGTCCATTTCCTGCAGTCCAACGGCGTCGTGGACCGCACAGTCATCAAGCGCATCCTGGCACAGCACAACAGCATGCGGCAGAAGTATGGGGCGGGGTCGCTGACATGGTCAACGACACTAGCGAAATCAGCTCAGGTACGTTGACCACTGCAGCTTGTGCTATCCAGGGCTGCTTGGCTCGTCATGGATCAGTGTTAATCTTGCGAATCTTTTCCTGGTGGTCAGCAGTGGGGAATCCAAGCAAGCAGTGCTCAGATGCCATGTGCGGTGGTGGGACTTGCGTTCTGCGACACTGCCACTGAGAGTGCCACTCTCAAGCCACTGGCGCAATCGAGGGACGGTGTACTTTGATGAACACAACCTAATGAATGCATGCGCATCTTCAACTTGACCCTAGACTCACTGTAGAGTGTAGCGCCGCAGGGCGCCGCCAACACATGCAGGCTGAGCCACGATGTGGGCAGCCTGCGAGCAAACAACTATGGCGAGAACCTGGCCATGGGCACCCGCACGTGGCAGCAGGCCATCAAGCTGTGGTCTTCGGAGTCGAGCGCCTATAATTGGAATGCGGCAAGCTTCCAGGGCAACGCCGGCCACTTGTGCGTCGTTTGCTCTCAAACCCGCCTTTTCCACAGCAGCATAGACCTGATCACGTACAGGCAACGGTGTATGATGAGCTCCCACGTGGCAAGTCTGCTTGCGTGAACCAAAGAGAGAGCTGTGAGGGCATGCTGGGAGCCCATGGTATCATTTTGCGCCGTTGCAGCACCCAGATGGTGTGGAGGGGCACGCAGCAGATCGGATGCGCGCAGGCCAGCTGCGGGCTCTGGAGTTGTCGATATGCACCTGCGGTGAGTTTCTGAAATTTATCGCCTGCATAGCCTCCTTGATTCACAAAGACATGGTTCCTGTCGCAAGACTGACCAGTGACTAAGGCGCCGCCTCACGGCAAGCCTATGCCATAAAGACCTTGTGGCTTATCCGAGGTCGTGATCGTGAGTGCATCACGACCGCAGGGGAACTACATCGGTGCCTTCAAGGCAAATGTCGGGAAGAAGTGATGGGTGTGGCGGCAGCTGTCCGCCTTGAGCGACGGCGGCAGCGCAGCTTCAGAGCTGCAACGAAGGCAGCAGGGGCCTCCTCTGGCGGCCGGCCTCATCGTGCAGTGGCGTCTCACATTGGATTTGCCCCGCCCCACTTCGTCTGGCTTGCGCTTGCTGCGTCGGCGCCACATGCGGCCAGCGGACATGGCGGCGCACGTCCCGAAGTGGCGGACGACTGGAGCAGCACCCGTTGCTGCCCCATATCAGATGGGGCAAAGCGTGCGCCTCAAACACTGACAAGGCCGGCGGCAGCCGACAGCATGACACAATTGACGAGGCACAGTCTAGATGACGAGATGCAGGCAGAAGTAGGTCAGAGTCCGGTATTTATGTAGCATTCGCGATCCGGAATCAGCCAGCAACCAGCCAGCTAGCTGCAATGTGCTGTCCGTCTAACTTTTTGTCGCCTGACGCCGCACACAAGCCCAGCATTGTATGGGCTGCGCCGTCACTGCGCCATCAAGGCGAAGCGACCGCGCGGCACTGCAAACGCACAGCTTGTGTGCAGCAGCAGACCTCGTAAATACTTTGCACACTGCTTGCGGATCTGATACTTGTCATGGTTGTTGGGAAACGAGAGTCTTCAGAGTTTTCAGAGGATCATTCAGTGTGGATGCGTGCGTTTTGACCGTACGGTTTTCTAGTTGATGTAAGTGCAGCAAGTGCCAGTTCCCATCAGGTCACCTTCTGTCAGAGATGAGGTGGCCACAGCCATATTCTGGCGGCGTGAGCAATGAAACATTTGTCTGAGCGCACTTGATGATGCAGGACCAATCTGGATGGTGGCGGAGCTCGAAGGAACAGCGGTTCTACAACGCGCGTTGCACCACGAGCATCGACAATACCAAAGCACATTGCAAGCAACCGCGGCGTGCGACATTGCTGTGCACGCCGCAGCCGCTGCCCTGCCCTAGGACCATCCTGAGCACCATAGGTACCTGTACCCGTACCTCTAATCATCGACGAGCTCATCAGTCGGTGTTCAAAGCTGAGGGTGTATTACTTCACGACGGTCGCCCCAGGCGGCACAGTATTCAGAAGGGGTGTGCATCACCGCAGGAAACAGGGCGCCGCATGGCGAGCGCAAAAAATCATATCTGCACAATTTCAGTTCGTATGTTCGGTGTTCGACTGCAGGAGTGGTGACATATGGACGCCAAGTGCAGCCCAATGACGGCAGGACACCCACACAGCAGTTGATACGGGCCCCAAGGCTGCCGGCTGGATGTTTCTCGCAACCTGCTCACACGTCCCGGCGCTCAGACAGCCGCCGCGAGCGCCACGGCGCAGACCGCCGCCAGCAGCGCCGCCGCCGCGCCGCCGGCGGCGACGGCACGGTGCCCCGCCTGGTCGCCCTGCGGCGCGGCGGCGATCTGCGCGAAGATCGGGTCGATGCTGCTGGAGGTGGAGTTGACCGGCGTGGTCGCTGCAGACGCCACCTGCATTCCAGAATCTTGTTATCAGAGAAAATGTCAGAGAAAAAGAAAGGTGCCTCTGGAAGAAGGCAAGACATCTCGTCTGATACAACGGCAGCGCGCGGGAGGATCAAGCCGCTTCAGGGAAATGTCGAGTGTCTCCCCCTCTGCTCTGCCGTCGTTTGTGCTCCATGGTTTCTTGCAGGCATCGCGCACCACAACGAGCTGGTGCTGCTGCCGGTGCCAGCTGAGACGGTGGTGCCAATGTCGCACGAACACACCGCCTGCACGGCCCGCAAATAGTTGGAATTGGACTTTTGAAGCAAGTGTGCATACCGAGCCGGTGCTGGTGCCGGTGCCGGTCGCCACAGCGGTGCCGCTGGTGCCGGCGCCGCCGGTCTGCGTGACCGTCGGTGTGGCCGCCGTGCTGGTCGCCGCTGTGCCGGTGGCCAGCCCGGCGGTCGCCTGCGGAAAAACCACCCGCAAGTGAGTTAGCGAGCTTGTTCTTTAAGATGAACGTCATCGTTGTCTTGAAGGTTTGAGCTTCATTGATGCCCCAAGGCAGACGAACTTGGCCATATTGTCGCTGGTCTGCAGAGAGGAAAACGACGAAAAACCACACCGTCGTGGTTGTGGGGACCGTGAGCGCCAGGCTGCCGCTGGGCGCCGCGGCCGACGCCACCGGCGTCAGCGCAGCGGCGCCAGAGCCGATGCCGGCAACCGGCGTCGCGACCGCCGCCGCCGGCGCTGTCGCTGCCGCCGCCGGCGTCGCGGCCGCGCCGGCGCCGGTGGTGGCGGCCGCAGGCGCGGCGGCTGCGGCGGTGGTGCCGGCGGCCGGCGCCGTGGCTCCCAGCGCGCCGACGATGGCTGCTGCCGGAGAGGCTGCTGCAGCGGCGGTCGTGACCGCTGTTGGCGTCGCCGCCGTCGTGGCTGCCGCCGGCGCCGCGGCCGCCGCAGTTGTTGCGGGCGCGGTGCCGCCCAGCGATGTCCCGGTGCTTGCGGCACCTATGAGAAGACCACTCCCAGATGTCAGTGCTAAACTGCACTAGACTCATGAGATAGTCCTGTTGCCTGATGTTCAAATCTGCAGTGCTTCCCCCTGGCGCATCCCAGCAGCAGCTGTGCATAGGGCGTCTGCCTGAGAGACCGCCAGCCCACCGCATCCTCACCTGTAGTTGCTGTGGCCGCCGGCATCGCCGCGGTCGCTGCTGGCGTTGCCACGGTTGCCGGCGTCGCCACTGTCGCTGCTGGCGCCGCCACTGTCGCTGCAGGCGTCGCCACGGTTGCCGGCGTCGCCACTGTCGCTGCTGGCGCCGCCACTGTCGCTGCTGGCGTCGCCACGGCTGCTGTTGGTGTTGCCACGGCGACGGGCATGAGGCCAGACCCGATTTGCGCGGCTGCGCCGGTGAAGCTGGCGGCTAACAGCAGCGCCACCATCAGCGCCGCCATGGAGCCGCCTGGCACACCTGCGAGTTGACCAGAAGGTCGTCACAGCAAGGCTCGGGCGCCCACTTGCGAGCATGGGGCGTCCTGGGTTCAGGCAGGAGACCGCAGTTCGCCAGGCAACCATGTTGCTGAGGAGCAACCTTACGTTGTGCCTGGTGCCCCACCTGATCTCCCAGCCATGCTTGACTGTGCTGTTTGGTAGCCTGCTGGAGCAGAGGGCGGCAGAAGACGCGTCCGCCGGTGTCTTAGTCTTGCCGAGCAGTTGTCGGGACCCTACAGTCACGAGTTGCACCACGCCGTTCAGTATCCAGTATGACGGCGCGTCAGTCACGAATGATGGGAATGCTTGAGGGTGCTCCATACGCAGAGCCTCGCAGGTCCGAGCCCGTTGGTCTGGTCTTGCACCTGACCAACAAGACAGAGCCGTCGGCAGGGACGTTGATGCAAGAACCTTGACTACGCATGCGCGGGCGACATCCTGTCACGTCAGGAAATGCAATCCAGCGAAACTTCAGCTGTCCAGCCTGGCTCAGAAGCACGCCGTGTATGCAAGTTGGCTAGATCTCACATGGTTTGAAAGGTTCATTCACAGGACGAGACGCGCCTGTACTTGAGGCGCAGGCAACTCTATCACACAACAGACACCTTTTCAAGTTGACAATGTCGGAAGTGGCAATGAGATATGGGGTTTGCATTGTGCCGTCGGCCCGTTGATGCACGTGACCAGCATCCTGGTGTGGTGTAAGGTTAACAGTACCTGCAACCGCTGAAACCCTTGAAGTTGGTTGCCGGTCTGCAGCAGCCAACCGAAGCTCGAGCTCAATCACTTTTGGTACCACGCCCTAACCACGATTTGACATCACTGACAAGGAGGGCTGGTGGTAATTCCGGTATTGCACCACATGTTTTACAAGGAAGCGCGGCGGCGTGGGGTTGCACCTTCAGAAGCCGCACACGTTGTTCGGAGTCCATCAAATGTCGTCAAACCCAGCTGCTACGTAGGTTCCTATACCAACTGGCAGTGAGCAAATGTACAAGGACTGAGAGAGGCTCGACCTGTGCCTGGCCACTTATCCAAAGTGCCCATGCATATAGTTCTGTCTGGAACTGAAGACCGACTCTATTTGCCTCGCTTGAGGAGGCAGGGCTGCGGTGTCGACGTGCACGATCGACGCCTAGCCTCAGTCCTGGATTAAACCCTGGATCCGAGGGTCCGCTCTCCGGGGCACCAGATGCGCCCAGATGTCGCCATGCGCCGTCCCCGCCATGCATTCTCACATCATGCTTCCCCCTCTGAATCTGAGCTCGATGTCGACGGCGGGCGGCGGGGCGCAGCGCCCTCCGCGCCGACGCCGAGGTCGCCGACCTTGGGCAGGCGCACAGCGCGGCACGTGAAGCTGCTACCGCCGCCGCTGCCGCCGCCGCTGCCGCCGCCGCCGCCGCCGCCGGCGCCGGATGCGGCACTGTGCACCAACACGCTGTGCACCGAGCCGCCGTGCGCCGAAGTGTCTCGCAGAGTGGCCTCCTCATCAGGGCTCAGCACGCCGCCGGTGACGCTGCCCTGACTCCTGCAGGGCGGGGCGCATGACAGGTGCGTCAGGTCGAAACTTCGTCACTTTGCACACGGCTTCTGGGGCTTGTGTCGAAACGAAAACATCGACAGGGAGGTATGTGCAGCTGTCAGGAAGTTACCCCAGTGCATCCTGCCTGGCTCCCAGGCCCAAGTCTGAGTAGGTAGCATGTTTTTCTAGATGCTCAGCGTCTGTGTATGCCAGCAGTGCCTGCCAATGCCAGACCCTGCTCAATTACAGCACCTACCGCTGCGGGGAGATGCTGCCGACGGGGACGTCGTCACAGTAGTGCCGCCCGCTCTGCACGCTGCTGCTGGGCCGCTGGGAGCCCTGCGACGACAGGATGTAGAGTCTGTCTGTCATGTCGCAGCAAATCATTCCAGGCGCCTGCTCAGCTGAGGTAACATGGCAAAAGCAGCCCGTGACATGTTTGTTCATCCTTGACGCCTGCCAAAGACGCGCGCCCATGCGACGGCTTCATGGGACCACCAGCGGCATGTCGGCCTCAGCGGCGGCTTGACGAAATCCCAGCCATGAATGCTCTGCAGAGCAGGCACGTTGCCGCGAAGAATCGTGTCTGGTCTACCAACAAGCAGTTGGTTAACTACCGCTACCTGGTCTTTGGACGCCCATGCGGCCGTCCAAGGTACAGCTCCGCCACCTCCCGCGTGCAGCCTGTGGGGCTGGGATGTGCAGACACATACATTATACTCCCAGAGCTGATTCTGCGCGCCTTACCCTGGTCTATCGACGCTCGCAACGGCCGCCCAAGGCACAGCTCTGCCACCTCGCCGTCGTGTCCACAGCCCAGGTGGGGCGTGTGTGTGAAAAGTCACGCAAGGAGTTTTCCTGCAAGGTCACTCCATGAGAGTTGTCACCTGGTCTATCGACGCCCGCGCCGGCCGGCCCAGAAACAGCTCCGCCACCTCCCGCGCGTAGCCCATGGAGGTGGTGCCAAAGCGCAGCCGGTCGGCCGTCGCGGCGTCCATCGCCGCCGCCGCAAACGAAGGCGCAGTCAGCGGCAACACGATGTCGTTGCTGCCATGCCTGCGCCACCCCCATGGCAGGACGTCAAGCGAACTGCTAGCAGCAGTAGCAATTGCAGTAGCACAAAGTTGGCGTGCATCAGTAAAGTATTCTGCCGAGCTGGCAACGTGAGGGCGCTGCAAGCATTTCGGCCTTTTATTCGGCGAATACTCACATAGCAACATCAAGTGCCTGGGCTAGAAAGCCCAGGGGGTGCTTGTCAGCAAGAGGTCCTTTTGTGGTTTACAGCACCCACCGCTCAGCGTCGCCCTGCTCGCTGCCAAACCCTACCACCGTCCGCTGCGGGGCGTGTGGATCTTCTGCCACCGCGTCTGCGCCTGCGGCCCTGCGCTGCTGCTGCTGCTGCCCGCCGGCCTGCCAGTAGGGGCTGGCGCGGCCGCCGTGCGCCGATCCGCTGCCGCGTGCAAACAGCGACGGCACCGGCAGCGACCCGGAGACCGCGGAGGCCGCAGTGCCAGGGTCTGCCAGCGAGGCTTGCGAGCCGCCTGCAGGGCGCGGTGGGGGTTTTCAGGGAGACAGCGTCGGAAGGTAAACCGAACGAGCAAAATGCCGCAGCGCAATGCCCCGGGATGCACCGCAGCGGTAGTGGCAGGGCGGATCCGGCACCGGCCTCGGAAGACCCGCTATGAACAGCTGCCTGAAAGACTCTGCAGCGAATTCCAGGCCCCTGTCTCACTGTCACATATGGTAAGAGGACGCACTTCGCGGAAAGTGCGTGCCGGCGAGGTCGCCGTGCGAGCGGCTCATGACGGTCTCGCTGCCCTGCCCGTAGCGCACGAACAGCGGCATGCTGCCGGAGCTGCCGTAGTCGTCCGTGCTGCCCAGCTGCGCCGCGTCCAACGACGCGCGGCGGTCGCCGCTGCCGCCGGCGCCGTCGGCAGCCTCCAGATCGTTCCCGGACCTGTGCACGCACCGCTGACATCTCAGTCTTCCATCGTTTCAGCCTTCCACAACAACATCTGCAAAGTCATGCAGAGGCTCGATGCTCAGGCTCAGGACCTGCACATGGCGAGAGCCCTGGCATCAGATGGCTGCTTGCTCGAATCTGCACTGAGCAGGCAGTAGGGTCAGGAGTGCGTGTTCGGCTGCAGCGGCAGCTCACCGTGCATGAACATGTCTGTTTCGAGTGCACAAGGCGTGCTGGCTCACCCGAGGGAGGGCTGCGGCTGGAAGCCGCCGCCAGGCGGGCTGCCGCCCAGCGGGGTCGTGCCGCCGCTCTGCGCAGAGCGCGCAGGCGCCGCCGCCGCGGCAAATGGACTGAAGCCCTGACCGGGGCTGCACGCATTGCAGAGTAAGTTCAGGGTTTGATCATCATTGATCAGCAATTGATCATCATTGATCGTCAAGCAGGAGCCAGCTGCGCAGTCAGGTGCAGCCAGAGGCAGCACAGCAAGAGCAGTGTATGTGCTCTGCATCATGCTGGCTGCACACTTGCCGCAGCTCATCGAAGGTGACACGAACCACACAGTGAAGATTGCGGCAACTTCCCGTTGCTCTGCTGCTTGCTACCATGCCTGCCACACAACGCACCGGGAGCTGCCTGGCTTCTGGCCAGGCCGCCGGAAGCCCGCGGTGAGCGAGCTGCGCTTTGTCGGCGTCAGCACCAGACCTACAGTGCAGCACAACGCTGATTGTCCGTCGATCTGGTCTGTGCAGGGCGCTGGTTGCACCACAGATCATGTCACGAAGAGCAGCGATTCACTGGTGCATTCTGTCCGCCTCGGTATCGACATTGTTCTGTCTGCCTCGGCATGGACAACAGCCGGTAACGCTGGCGCCTCCGCCACGCCGTTGGCAATCGGGTTGGAGTAGGTGGCCAGAAGTCCACTGCGGCGCCCCACTTCGTCCAAACATTCCACGCGAGCCTCGACGAAAGTCAATGCGACGGCACTATGCGATGGTCCGGCACCCACCTTCGCTGTAGGTGGTGCGCGAGTGGCGCGGCGCAGAGCGCGAGTTGCCGCTGCGGCCCGGCTGTGCCTGCCCTTCCTCGCTCCACGATGGCGACCTTTCCACCGTGCCGGAAGTCATGCTGCGGACCGCAGAGCAACAATGAGAAGGACTATTCCAAGTCCAATTGCAGGTCAGCCCGTTGTCGGGCGTGGCCCCTCATCAAAAGCAGATGGCAGCCTGCTGGGTTTCCTCACCAAAAGCAGATGGCAGCATCGCTCGCCGTCGCCCCTTACCTCGGGTCTCGTGGGGCGCTGCGCCACACGAGAGGATCCTGACACGTGGGCAGGTGACTGTGCCGCGTTCGGTCAAGTGCCAACAGCCCAGCAAGCTCGGGTGCTCGTCTGCGCTCACCTGCGCTCGAGCGGCGAGGTGCCGGACTGGCCGCCGCTGGTGGAGTGCTGCAGCCGGTTGCCGCTGCCGGACCGCCCCGCGAGGCCATTTGCGCGGCCGTCCCGGGTGCTGGGGTTGCTGCGGGGCATGGCATGTCAATGGAAGTCATACCAAGGGAAGACTGAAACAAGGGCTATTTGCATGGTAAGCTGATGCTCAGAGACGCCAGTGACGTGACCGTCCGGGTGCTGGGGTTGCTGCGGGGGCAGTGGAGGATGTGGATTCAAGAAGGCGCAGGCGCGATGCATTGATTGCAATCTCGAAGGTTGTGCGTGAGCGCTACGATGGATGATGATGGACATGCATCGCTCCTGCACAGAACGATGCGTGTGCCAGATCGAAGTGCCTGAGCTCAATGTGCATGCAGTTTGGGCAGCTCCATTTTCATAGTGGCAGGGCATGACCCAGCCAATCCGGCTGGCAGGAAAGGCAAGTTTCCAGCCCCAGAAAATTCGTGCACCCAGAATGGAAGCCTTTGGTGGGCGGCTCTGTTGTTGAGTATGCATAGAGATGAATGAGAGCTCACCACCTGCCTGGCTAACCCGAAGCCTGCCATGAAGCAATGAGCAAACTAACATTGAAAGAGCCGTGCATGTCGTTTCTGGCGCTGCGCTTGCACCTGTCGAACATTCAAGCTGCAGACGCACCTGTTGCGGCGGCCTGTGAGGCTGGTAGCGCGGCCGGCGACCCAGCAGCCCGCTGCGTCCGTCTCGCTGCAGTTGACGGTGCCGGCGCCGCGCCCCCGGCGCAGCCTCACCAGCTCCACCAGGCTTCTGCAGCAGAAAACATGTGTGATCAGTCAGCAGCTTCGAGGGCCTCTGCTGTAACCAGAGCTGCTGCAGACTGTGCCTGCTGTGCGCCACTCCACCAGGCACGTTCAGGCACATACTGTCCGATCACCCAGGGAACCCCGCGGCAGCATGCGCTCACGGATGACGTGGGCAACAGCTCTGCCAAGGAGCAGGATGGCTTGCATCGAGGCGCACTTGGGTAGCAGCTGCATGCCGTTGCCGCCGCCGGACTCGCTGCTGCCGCCGCTGAAGCTGGGCCCGGAGCCGCCTTTGGCGGCGCGCTTGGCCGTCAGGCTGGACACGCGCTGCGCCATGTGCTCTGGCGGCAGCTGAAACTGCCGCGCCGCCGCCAGCCGCGCCGGCAGCGCCTGCCAGATGACCTTCGGCTCGCGCAGGCCCTGCGCACCGAGCGCAAGAGCGAAGTCGACAAGGCATCTGCGATCTGCCGCAAACAGGGCTGGGAGTCTGACTGAGGCCCGGCCGTTGCGGCGGCGCCAATGAAACGTCCGTGTCCTCTTGATGTGACGTGCCTTGGGTGGATCAATGACTTGGGTGGATCAATGACTTGGGTGGATCAATGGCCCTGGTGGTGCTGGTGCTGCTGCTGGGATTCTATTGATGAGCAGGTGCGATGCAGAAGCATAGCTGTACGATCTGTAAGGCGAATATAAACAGCAGATTATCCCAACACCAGAGGGACAGTGCCTCCAAGCGGTGCATGGCCCCACCTTGAGCATGAACTGGCCCAGGTAGCGCAGCTGCACGGGGCAGCCGTAGCGGCCGCCGTCGAGGCTGTCGTCTGCGAAGTCGCTGACGTCGCGCATCGGCGGCCGGCTGCTGTTGAACAGGCCCCGCATGGAGCTGCCCTCTCGGGCGGGACCGCCTGCGGATGACAAAGCAGGTGTCGTTGCACGGTTCCAATGTGAGTGGAGCTGGGAACTACGTGGTTGCTCCTACACCAAAATATTGCGCCCCATGCTTCAAGCTGTGCGCCACAGCTTCCGGTCGTGAAGTCTGTGCACCTTCCGGTCTTGAAGTCTGTGCACCTTCCGACGACAGAGCTTCAAGAGCAGACCGCAAGCCCACCTTCTGACGGTGACATCAGCGCGATGGAGTCCTCCCGCTGCGCGACGGCCACCTCGTCCAGTCCCAGGCCGCTCACGCACAGAGAAAAGGAGCGCCCATGATGAGGGAGATTGCAGGAGCAATGTCGTACCTTCTGATGGCGGCAGCAGCACGATGGATCCACCCGCTGCGCGACGGCCACCTCGTCCAGTCTCAGGCCGCAAAAGACTGGAGGTACAGACAGGTGGAAAGAAGAAGAATCCAGCTGCACTTCTGACGGCGGCAGCAGCACGATGGAGTCCTCCCGCTGCGCGACGGCCGCCTCGTCCAGCCTTAGACGCTTTCTGCAAAGCTGAAACGATGAGGACAGGAAGGTTGAAGGTTACTGAAATTGCGAGCATGTCACCTTCCGACGGCGGCAGGAGCACAACGGAGTCCTCCCGCTGCGCGATGGCCACCTCGTCTAGCCCCAGGCCGCTGCCCTCCACCAGCACCTGGCCCGGCGCCGCCAGCGCCGACACGCGCGCCGCCAGGTTGGGCAGGTTGCCGAAATAGTCTGCGCGGCCTGCGGTGCGGTAGTATTACAAGATTGAGGAGGAGCTTTGTGTGAGGGCTGCGAGTGTACAGCCCTACAGCAGGACCTGCCCCGACCCTGCCAGCGCCGACACGCGCTCCGCCAGGTTGAAGAAGCTTGCCAATGTAGTTCGCGCGGCCTGTGCACGGTGCAAAAACCGTGGTCAAAGGTTGACATCGCTCAACTCCATTTGGCAACATTCCAGTCGAGAAGACAGCGAGGAATGCTCAGAATCTGCACCTGTGGGTACGTCCCCACATGCAGGACTGCTGTAGCAGTCGCCAGAAAGAAGAGGAGAATCTAGAGTCTCGGCTGTCTGCTAATTTGCATCCAGGGGTCAGGCCTGCCATCCGGGTCTGTAGGACTACTGTCGCGGTTTTCAGACCTGGGATCCTGGCCTGCAGTACGCAATCCGTACACACATGTACGAGCAACTTATAGTTGCGGACGTGCAGGACTACTGCTGCGGTCGCAGAGAGTGTTCCCGCCTCAATCAGCCTGGACCTCCTTCAAGCGAGCCTCAGATCGACAGCCGCAGCCCATTCGCCCTGCGGCAAGCTGCCGGACAGGCGCATGCTGCAAGCCCCAGTGGTGTGGCGCCCATCTGCCTGCAGCCGGGCTTTTCTCTCCCCGCCCCACACATGAGACATCCCGCTGAACAAGCACACAAGCCACCCTTGCTGCTCACGATGGGTCCCACCCTCTCACCGGTGTTGAGCGGCTTACGGTAGGTGGCGCCGCCCCAGGCGATGCCCATGCGCACGCGCAGGCCGCGCCAGACGGGCTTGCCGCTGCCGTCGGCCTCGTCGGCGCAGGCGCCCCACTGCAGCAGCGCCTCCGGCCACGGCAGCGTCAGCAGCTCGCTCTGCATGGCCGCCGCCCAGCGCACGCCCGCCTCCAGGCTCCTGCGCACGCGGCAGGTTGATTTCTCCAAGATTAAGAACGAGAGGGATCTTGTGTCGAATTGCTGCAGCAGCGCCTCCGGCCACGGCAGCGTCAGCAGCTGGCTCTGCATGGCCGCCGCCCGCCGCACCCCCGCCTCCAGGCTCCTGCGCAGGTGCAATTCAACGGATGTTGGTGGCCCGGGTCACCATCAAGAAGAAGTGGCACATGTTCGAAAGGCTCCACCGCACCACGGCTCCGGCCATGGTAGCGTCAGCCACTCACTGCCCTGAATGGCCGCCGCACAGCACACGCCCGCCTCCAGGCTCCTGCGCAGGTTCAATTGAAGGGATGTTGTTGCCTAGGTCGCCAGCAGGAAGCAGTGATGCATGAAAGGCTTCACCGCAGTACCGCCTCCGGCCACGGCAGTAGCTGCAGCTCCCTCTGCATGGCCGCCGCCCCGCGCCCGCATCCACGTTCCTGTGGAGGTGCATAGCAGGGTCGATGTGTCACGATTGACATGGCAAGCAGGAAGGGGGAGCAGTGCATGCTTGACTGGCTCCGCTGCTGAACCGCCTGCCGACTTGGCGGCGTCAGACAGCTCGCTTTGCACGACCATGCAGACGCCCACGTCTAGGCTCCTGTCGGCGCAAGTCTCATCTGTGGAGTGTTGGACCTTATTTGCTGCACGTGAGACCGCTTCTAGCCGCATAAGAGTCTGAATGCAATACCCAGGCGTCTGGCGCAACGGACTGCCATGCCCTGCGTGGCAGCAGCTGTGACAGCACAGGGTCACTGCAGGTCTCCAAGCTTCAAGGACACTCCAGTGAGCTGCTGCTGGGGCACAGGTGCTGCAGCACCACTGTTGCACCTCGCGAATCACACTCGCAAAATCAACTCAAGAATCAAATCCAGCACACCTTGCCAGCTCGGTCGGGAGCTGGGCAGCAGCATGTCGGCGCTACGACTTCAGCAGCACCTTCCTGCTGACTGCAGCTGCCTGAAACCGAGGGCCCTACTTCCACAGCTTTGCGTCTCTCCTTTCCTGCCATCCCAGTCTTCCGATGACAAACCGAACACTTGCCTGAAAGCGAGCGTGAACTTGGCGGCCTCCGGTTCCTTGCACTCGTAGCCGTCGTAGGCGGGCAGCAGCTGCCGCACCGCGCGGCTGATCATGGCGACGGCCAGGTTGTACTCCGTGATGGTGGAGATGACCAGCTCGTCCGCCACGGACCCCGCCGCCTGCTCCGCCGCCGTCACCTCCCGCGGCTTGCTTGCCTGCGAAACAATCATTGCTTACTTGGCTTACTTGCTGAGATTGTCGGCAACATAGTAAGGGAGGTTTCCAGCTCGTGCGCCATGGAGCGCGCCGGCTGCTCCGCCGCCGTCACCTCCCGCAGCTTACTCACCTGTCAGGTGGGGAAATTCGCTTTGCTGCTATATTATCAACCAGTCGATGAATGACACTGTCCTGTTGGGTGCGATCACCTCAGCACTCACGATTCGGGCAATACATTGCGATGAAAAACAGCCCTCAAGTGCCGCTGAGGCCGGATGCAAGCGCAGACCAGCCCACGCTGCTCTATGCATCCGACGCGGACTCCACTTGTTCGATTAGGGCTGCAGTCGAAAGGCGGCACCTTCATGAACAGGATGGCGAGGTGGCGCGCCGGATCGGGCGCGTCACGGAAGCCCGGCTCCAGCTGCGCGGCGGTGCGCGGCGGCGGGAAGGTGCGCCGCGCCAGCACGCTGGGCATCACCTCCATGAGCAGCATGCGGTACGCCTCCGGCCCCACCTCGATCACGTGGATCCCCAGCGATATCACCTGTCCACGGTACATGTGACTGTGTGCTCGATATCCAAGATCGCGCCAGACAGTTATGCCTTTGCGCCCGCCTTGATCACATGGTTGCCCAGCGATACCACCTGCGCAGAGTGGAAAGCATCAACCTGATGTGAGGGTCAGCTCCTCAGTGAGGTTCAGCTCAACGCTGGCAACAGCAACACGCGGATCGCCCTCCGTGGCGGGGAGCCCATTGGCATGACCTGCAGGAGGTCGAAATGATGCAAGAGTCATTTTGAACACTGAAAATGGCAGCATGCGGAAGCCTCTGAGGGCACCTCTGCGTGATGTGACATGGATGCACGGTGATGCAACCTGCAGGGGCAGGCGGAACATGTCTGAGTCATGTCGATTTCTGCCTAGAGCAGGAGGCAGCCGCGCCTCAGCTTCAAGCCGGGCCTTCGCAGGGTTGTGTGACATGACTCTACGTGCCGCAGCCCTCCAAGGCCGTTGAAATTGTGTGATGACAGCCAGAGCCAAAACGCTGCAAGCAGCCCGGTGACTGGGCTACCGCCCGATCACCACCGGCAGACTTGCAGCTGCCTGTCGAGCACAGGAGCCTGCCCACAGCTCTTAGCACATTGCATCGCATTGGCGCCCACCGGCACCTGGGCATAGCCCTGTGCGGCATGCATGCTGTTTTTGGATGCATCCGGCTGCGCACAGCGGCTTGCCACTCAGATGAGGTCACAGTTCACTCACAGGACATGGGTGTTCACATTTCTGACGTCGCCTCCCGAGACAGAAATGTACCTGAGCCTGCCCTGGGATGTGGTCCTGCACCGTCGTCCACGCCGGCTCCGTTAGCACCACCTGCGCACCCGACAGCACATGTTCATCATCAGGCTGTCAATGACATGGAGCAAAGTCCAACGTTTCTCACATATCCCAGAAAACAGACGAAAAAGAGCAGCTCGCTGTGGTCCACAACGAAACCACTGCCACAGGGCCTCCACACGGCATCCCTGCTCCATGTGCTGCCTGCTGTGTTGTCGGCTGCCTGCTGTGCTGCCTGCTGTGTTGTCGGCCGCTCCACCTGGCCGCCGTAGGTGGCGTTGGCGATGTGGCGCACGAACGTCTCGCCCGGGCCAGAGTACTCCACCGGCCGGTGCTGCGCCCGGCCCTCCACTCCGGTTGGCGCCACCTCCGCCACGCTGCGGGCATGCGGGAAATTTTGTGCGGTTTGAGACTCATGTCGCCTCTTCAGGAGCTGACAGCGGAGTGAGAGTCCTATGTTTGTGTTGACTTTGCTGCTTGGCGGGTGATGCACTGCGCAGCAGCCTGGACGTCGGAGGAAGTACCTCATCCAGGACAAGAGCTGCTGCGCTCACCTGTACTCCACTGTCTCGTGGATGGCGGTGGCGAGGCGCGGCCCCCGGAATACCAGGCGGCCGTCGGGCATGTGCTCCGTGGCGCCGCTGAAGACGAAGGCCTCGGGCGACCAGGCGGTGAACAGGATGTGCGTCTGCGCCGCGTGGCAGCACCGCACCGCGTCCAGCGTGCTCGAGAACGCCAGCATGAAGCGCCCCTGCAGGTGTGTGAGTGTAGAAGGCTGCTCGTGTCGAACGTGGAATTAACAGCGAGCTTGCGCCGCGTGGCAGCAGCGCACCGCGCCCAGCGTGCGCGAAAACGCCAGCATGAAGCGCCCCTACGGGTCAGACACTCGAGAGCAAACCTGTGTGTCGGCTAGAATGGGATCCCGGAGCCTGCTTGTCTGGGGCGTCAATCGTCCTGTGGTGTCGTTGCCGACACGCGTTTGCAGCAACAAGGTGGCAGGCACGATGCGCCACAGTAGCAGCAGAGTGGACCACTTAGCTGCTCCATATGCGGCTTGTGGACCCTCAAACACGAGATGACTCTTTTGATATTGAAGATTCTTGAGAGCAATTGGTGATTGCGCAACAGATCATAAGAAACACCAGCCAGCTCACCTGCGGCTCGTTGACCTTGAAGATGTAACCGCGGAACTGCATCGCGGTGATGGCCATGATCTCGTACAGCTTGCGGGACACCAGCGGCGGCAGCTCCAGCGGCGGATCTCCCGGGGCCGGCTCCAGACCGAGTTCATCCAACGCCGCCCGCACCGCCACGAAGGTGAGCGGGCCCTGTGCCACGCATTGCATTCAGTTTCACTTCTGGCCTTTGATTTTTTCCTATCAATGTGGCATTTGGTTTGTTCCTATCAATGTGGTTTGTCAACGAAGCCTTCAGCGGCAGGGTGCAGCCTCCAGGCTGAATTCATCCAACGCCGCCCGCTCTGCAACCGACCTGAGCAGGCTGTCAATAATCGTGGTGATTTGAGATTTGGCCGCCGTCCCGCTTCCTTTTGCAGGAGAAAGCGCAGCTGGTGCACCAGAGAGGACGAAGCAGGGGCTCAGACACGACAGGAATGTTGGTCCACCAGCAGCGGTGAGACTAGCATGCCGGTGCTGAATTCTGTACCTGCGGGGAGCGCGGCACGGGCGGCGACACGATGTTGAGCCCCCAGCCGGGCTCCATCTGCACGATGCGTCGCATGGGCCCGAAAACACGCAGCAGCGGCTTGCCCAGCAGGTGCGTCACCTGCGCACGCGTTTCGTGATGCAAGTTCGAATCGCCAGGGGTCAGCACGAAACATCACAGAGCAGTGTTTGCACAGCAAGGGCCCGCGCACCCGGGGAGGA
>JAABUW010003832.1_pt1 | contig 20979 bp, 20 predicted proteins | sample 5560081 | NCBI WGS metagenome assembly JAABUW01 (sample SAMN10711882, study PRJNA513363) | rock metagenome | isolation source: Antarctica rocks | place: Antarctica: Victoria Land, Knobhead sud
GCCCTGTCCGGGTCGGTGGCACTGCTCGGTGACACCCTGCACAACGTCGCTGACGCGCTGACCGCCGTCCCGTTGCTGGTGGCGTTCAGCCTCGCGCGCCGGGCCGCGACGAAGAGGTTCACCTATGGCTATGGCCGCGCCGAGGACCTTGCCGGCCTGTTCGTCGTGGCGATGATCGCGCTCTCCAGCGCGCTGGCCGCCTACGAGGCGGTCACCCGGCTGCTGAACCCGCACGAGGTGACCCATCTGTGGGCAGTGGCGGCCGCGGGTGTGGTGGGCTTCGCCGGCAACGAGCTTGTCGCCCGGTACCGGATCCGGGTCGGGCGTCAGATCGGCTCTGCCGCCTTGGTCGCGGACGGTCTGCACGCCCGGACAGACGGGTTCACCAGCCTGGCCGTGCTGTTCGGCGCCGCTGGCCTTGCGCTCGGCTGGAGCTGGGCCGATTCGGTGGTCGGTCTGCTCATCACGGTGGCCATCCTGGGAGTGCTTCGCAACGCCCTGATCCAGGTCGGAGCCCGGTTGATGGATGCCGTCGACCCCGGGCTGGTCGATCAGGCGGTTGCCGCGATCAGCACAATCGAAGAGGTCCGAGCCGTTCGCGACCTGCGGATCCGCTGGATCGGCCACACTCTGCGCGCTGAGGCCGACATCACCGTCGACCCCGATCTGACGGTCGAGCAGGCACACGACCTCGCACACGACGCCGAGCAGCGCCTGCTCGCCCAGGTCCGACGGCTGACCGCCGCGACCATCCACGTCAGCCCCGCCGGAGCACACGGAACGCCCTAGCCAGCGGTGGGGCGTGATCTGTGCTCCTGGGGGTCGCTCTTTCCCTCAGCGGCGGCCGAACAGTCGGTGGAGGAATCCACCGCTGGCTGCTGATTGGTTCTTGTGGCCGGGGCATCGTTGCGGTGCGGGGATGCCGCTCATCACCTGGTCGACGTGTTGGCCGCATCCGGCCCATGCGGTCTTTCCACAGGTCTTGCATGTCACGGCTCGGCACATGGTGTTCTCTCCGGATTCTTGCTGGTTCGGGAAGCCGCCGCCGACGAGGGTCGACAGCGGTTGGCAGTGGTGGGTGTCTGAGGGCTCGATGACGGCGATGCTGTCCTGGCCGGCCCGGCGCAGCTGGGCGGCGACCGCCAGCCCGGCGTTGCCTCCGCCCACGATGAGGACTGATGGGTGGGGTCGGACAAGCTCGCTCCCTCGTGAGGTGGTGGCTGCTCGGGCTAGCCGGTGGCCAGTCCCGCCTTGACGGCGTTGTCGTAGCTGTCGTCGATGAAGACGACGTCGTGCCCGGCCCGGTCGAGCAGGCTGGCCGCGATGCTGGCGCGGAAGCCGCTGGCGCAGTGCACCCACAGCTGGCCCTGGGGCAGGTCGTCCAGTCTTTGCAGCAGCGCGTGCATGGGAATGTGTGCCGAACCCGGGATGGCCCCGTTGGCGCGTTCGTCGTCGCGGCGCACGTCGAGGATCACCGGCTCGGATCGCTCCGGGGTCGCACTGTCACGCTCGTCGCCGCTGCCGCCGGCCGCGCCGGTCTGGATCCGGCGCCGCACCTCGTCAGGCAGGTCCTCGAACGTGACCCGGGGGTAGGAAGCCGGGTCACCGGATGCGTCGAGGTCGCTCGCGCTGCCGGTCGCGGCCCCCTCGAGCCGGTCGATCCCGATCCGGGTCAGGTCTCGCTGGGCGGTGCTGACGTCGTCCGCGCTGGCGCCGATGAGGGTCAGCGGCGCACCCCACGGAATCAGCCAGCCGAGGTAGGTGCTGAACTGCTGGCCCAGGGCGATTCCGATGCTGCCGCGCAAGTGTTCCGCGGCGTAGGCGGTGCGGTCGCGCAGGTCGACCACCCATTCGCCGGCCTCGATCCGGTCCCGAAGGTCCTTCGGGGTCAGCTGGGCGGGCGGGGTCAGGTCCGCGGGTCCGGGCCCCTGACGGTTCAGAGGCCCCATGTGGGCGTAGTAGGCGGGGTATGCCGTGAGGTTGGCGATCAGGGTCTCGACGAAGGAGTCCTCGTCGTCGCTGACCAGCGCGTCGTTGCGTTCCTTCTCGCCGCCGATGGTGCCGCCGTCGCCGCCGGCGGCCGAGCCGGAGGAACAGAAGGATCCGAAGCCATGGGTGGGGTAGATCTGCGTCTCGTCGGGCAGCTCGGCTGCGAGCCGTCGGGCGGAGCGGAACTGGGCCCGGGTCAGCTCGTCGGTGCGTGCCGGATCGACGAGGTCGGTCCGGCCGACACTGCCGTAGAGCAGCGAACCGCCGGTGAACACGGCCGGGACGCCCTCTACCCCGTCGGAGACCACATAGGACAGGTGCGTGTCGGTGTGACCAGGGGTGGCCATCACCTTGACCGTCATCGCCCCGACCGTGAGCTCGTCGCCGTCGCGGACCGCCTGCCGCTCGAACGTGACGTCATCATCGGCCGAGACCACATAGCGGCAGCCGCGTCGGGTGGCGAGCTCGAAACCGCCGGTCACGTAGTCGTTGTGGATGTGCGTCTCGACCACCAGCGCGCAGACAACCCCCTGCTCGGCCAGGACCTGCTCCACCCGGTCGACGTCGCGCTGCGGGTCAACCACCAGGGCGACCCGTCCGTCGTGGACCACGTAGCTGCGGTCTCCGAGTTCCTCGGTGGCAATGACATCGATGTGCACGAGTGACGCTCCCTTGTGATGTACGGATGTACGTACTTTAGACTATAGTCCGGAGAAGGGCGATCACGGCAACAGCCGTTCCCGTTACAGGAGGATCGGCACATGGACGAAGAGCGCGCATCCGGACGCCCGTTGGACCGTCGAAGCCCCTTACCGCTGTGGGCCCAGGTGCGCGACGACCTGCTTCGGCGAGTCGACGGGGGGGAGTTCACCGATGCCTTCCCGGGTGAGATGTCACTGGCTGACGAATACGCCGTCAGCCGCCAGACCATCCGTCAGGCCTTGCGCCAGCTGCGGGAGGAGGGCACCCTCGTCGGCGAACGCGGACGCGCCCCGCGCCTCGCCGACCGCGAGCTGATCCAACAGCCCCTGGGCGCGCTGTACTCCCTTTATGCCTCGGTCGAGGCGGCCGGGCTGTCCCAGCGCAGCACCGTCCGGCGCCTCGAGATCTGCCAGAACGGGGAGGCTGCAGCGGTCCTCGGCCTGCCGCCCGAAGCCCCCCTGCTCTACCTTGAGCGCATCCGCCTCGCCGGGGACGAGCCCCTGGCCCACGACCACGCGTGGCTGCCGGCGGTTCTGGCCCGGCCCCTGCTCGACGCAGACTTCACCCACACCGCGCTGTACACCGAGCTCGCCGCCCGCTGCGGGATCCGCCTGACCGGCGGCAGCGAACAGGTCCGCGCCGTCATCGCCACCCGCGACGAGATGGCGCTCCTCGGGATGCCCACCGACACCGCAGCCCTATCGATTGAACGAGTGGGCTGCCTCGACGGACAGCCCGTCGAGCTACGGCGAACCCTGGTGCGCGGAGACCGCTTCGCCGTCAGCGCCCAGTTCTCCCGGATTACCGGCTATCAGATGGCCCCCACGAGATCCCTACTGACGACCACCCCCACCAGTAGTGACCACCGGAGGCGGCCATGACCCAGACCCACGACGACGCGTCCACCACGGGGGCCGGCGACATCGCCGAAGTCGACCCCCGCACCGCCAAGGCCGTCGCCCGCCTTCCCGACGCCGGCCGCAACGCGGTCAACCTCACCGGCGGGATGCAGGCCTGGCACGCCGCCGGCCTGCCGGTGGTCCAGGACGACGAAAGCCCCGGCACGGTGGGCTGACGTGCTGCCAATCACGCTGCTCGCGGGAGTCGTCATCGGCGTCTCCCTCGGGGCGCTCGGCGGCGGAGGCTCGATCCTGACCGTTCCTGTCCTGGTCTACGCCCTGAACCAACAGCCCCAACCAGCGACCACCGCGTCCCTGATCATCGTCGGCATCACCTCCATCACCGCCGCCATCGGCCACGCCCGAGCCGGCCGCGTCCAGTGGCGCGCCGCAGCGATCTTCGGTGTCCTCGGCGTCGCAGCATCCCTTGGCGGGTCGATGCTCAACCGAGTCGTCAACCCCCAGGCACTGCTCCTCGCCTTCGCAGCACTGATGCTCATCGCCGCAGTCGCCCTGTTCGCCCGCACCCGCAACCCCGCACCCGACGACACCGGCCCGTCCAGACCGGCACCGAAGAACTCAGCCCACAACACACGGGCCAAAATGCGCATCGTCATCACCGCCATCATCGTCGGCTTCCTCACCGGATTCCTCGGCGTCGGCGGCGGATTCCTCATCGTCCCCGCCCTCGTCTTCGCCATGCCCACCGCCGTCGGTACCTCTCTCGTCGTCATCTCCATCACCAGCCTCGGAGCCTTCACCGAACGCCTAGGCCACGGCACCATCCCGTGGGCTGTCGTCGTCCCCTTCACCTCGCCGCCATAGCCGGATCCCTGCTCGGTAACGCCTCTCCGACAAGATCTCCGGCACCACCCTCACCCGCGCATTCGCCACCCTCCTCGTCCTCGTCGCCGGCTACGCGTCCAAGCAAGCGCCAAGATCTGAGCCCCATCGAGTATCGCGCGCTCGGCAGCACCAGTTGGCTCGCGGTTCGGCCGCCCGGTCGAAGCGGTTAGCCAACGACATGAACCAGGAACGCTGACAAGCCGCCGGCAACACGCAGGCACCCGACGTCCGGACTCGAAGGCGAACCGGGTCGGGACCACGTCACAGCCGGGCCAGACATACCCGCTCGGACTCCAAGCCCGTGGGCGTTGATCAGCACCGCGACGGCCGCGTGAACCCTGCCGTGACCCCGGCGCCGATGGCAACGGCCCGCCAGGCGGTGCAAGCGAAGCCGAGAGACTCGTCGGGGGCTTTACCCTCGAGCGATCTGAGGAGACGTCGGCGAGCGCGGAGGGACCCCTTGAAGCGATTGGCAGCTCTGGCCGCCGGAGCGCTTCTCGTGATCGTCGGCATCATCTGGACGCTGCAGGGTCTCGGTTACCTGCCGGGAAGTGTCATGACCGGCGTGACGATGTGGGCGGTCAGCGGTCCGGTCGTGGCGCTCGCCGGGGGGCTTCTCATCGTTTGGAGCAGCCGCCGAAGTCGACCCGGGAGTGGCCAGCAGCCCGACGAACGGGTGCCGCTGAGCCGAGTGCGGGTCAGCCCGGACCGGACGGCATACGGGCGGGTAGCCAGGCGAGCTGGGCGGCGACCTGGAAGGGGCCGCCTCCCTCGTGACCGTTGTAGGGGTACTCGTTGATCTCCTTGGGTCCGGCCCACTCGTTGTAGGCCGCATAGACGGTCGACGGTGGGCAGACCGGGTCCATGAGCGCAACGGAGAAGAGGGCCGGCGCCGTGGCACGGCGCGCGAGGTGGGCTCCGTCGACGTGGGCGAGGGTCACCATCACCTGCTGCGTGTGGTCGCGGTGTGCGCCAAGGTAGCGGACGATCTCCTCGTACGGGGTCGTGCTGGCGAGCTGGAGCGCCCTGGGGAAGTCGCAGAGGAACGGCACGTCGGCCATGGCCGCGACGACGCCGTCGGCGAGCGCAGCTGCCGCGATCGCCAGTCCGCCGCCCTGGCTGCCACCGGCGACCGCAATCCGGGCAGGGTCGACCAGGGGCGTGGCTCGCGCGGCGTCGACGGCTCGCACGGCGTCGACGATGAGGCGACGGTAGTAGTAGCGAAGGGGATCGGTGATGCCACGGGTCATCACGCCGGGGAAGGCCGGCCCGCTGCCCTCGGGGTCGTCGGTGATGCCGATGGACCAGGCGGACCCTTGCCCACGGGTGTCCATGACGAGGTGGGCATACCCGGCCTGGGCCCACAAGGTGTTCTCGTGGACCAGGCCGCGGCCCCCGCCGTAGCCGATGTACTGGACGACGCACCCCAGCGCACCGTCCGCGTTGGCGGGGACGTGGAGCCACCCCGCGACGGGTTGCCCTTCAAACCCCGAGAAGCTCACGGCGTAGGTGTCGATGGTCGCCAGGCCGTTGGGCGTCGGGTTGAAGACCGGCGCCGCGTCGTGGCGTCGAGCTTCGGCCAGGCTGTCGGCCCAGAAGGCGTCGAGGTCAGGGGGCTCGACACCGTCGGTCGTGTGCGCTCGCAGCTGCGCGAGCGGCAGGTCGGCGTATGCCATGGACGGTCACCCTTTCAGTCCGGTGCAAAACAGGTCGGTGGCCACCTTGCCGCAGAACGGCCGGGCCAACCCCTTGCATCTTCGCCGCGGAGTGAAGTAGACTCGAACACATGTTCGAATCACTGGCGCGCAGCACCGAGTGCTGCGCCGGATGCGTGGCGTGATCTCGGACCGGCGGGTCAGCATCAGACCCGCCCCCGACACCATGGCCCTGGTGACGGGGTTCCTTCCAGTCGTCCAAGGGAGTGGCCGTGCACGCTTCCCTGACGCAGGCGGCCGCCTCGGCGCAGGCGCTGGGTGACCCTCGGTCGAAGGGCCATGGCCCAGGTGTGGCTGCGCCGGCTCTTCGCCTCTCCGAACGACGGGACCCTTGTGGCGATGGACTCGCGGCGGCGCCGATTCGACGGGTTGCTGCGTCAGTTCCTTGTCACCCACGACCAGATCTGCCGAACGCCGTGGGGTGACGCCCCGATCCGGCACATCGACCACATCGCCGCCGTCGCCGACGGTGGCCGGACGAGCGCCGCGAACGGCCAGGGCATCTGCGCCCGGTGCAACTACACCAAGGAGCTCGTCGGCTGGCGCACCGAGGTCGTCGTGGATCCCGGGCGACATCGGGTCAGGACCACTACCCCGACCGGCCACACCTACGAGTCCACGGCGCCACCCCTGCTCGGGCTTCACGTGGGCCCAAGACATGGACGCTCGTCACCGGAGAAGACCCGCGGCGCGGGAGCGCCCGGGCGCGGACACCACGAGATCGCCGACGGGAGCCCGCTGACCGCGGCCTTCGAGGAGCTCCTGCGGGCCGCCTGATCTCGGCGGCCCACAGGGGAGGAGGATGCCTCGCCTGTCCGTGGCCCGGCCTACGATGACGCAGGACCCGACCAGGCCGCCGACAATCCGCCGAACTCCAGGAGGTGGGGTGGACTACAGCCACCCGGTCCTCGTTGACGCCGCCGCCGAGCTCGACGACGAGGAGCTCGAGCTCATCGCCGGCCCGGCCACACTGGCACGCGGACTGATCTACGCCCGGCGCGGGCACGTGCTGACGGTCAGCCCGTCCACCGACGGCTCCCGACTCGAGGGACGGGTCCGGGGAGGCCAGGGACGGACCTACCGGACGACGGTCGAGCTGGTCCCGGACGACGAGCGCGACGTGTCGTACTGGCAGAGCACGTGCTCCTGTCCCATGGAGCACAGCTGCAAGCACACGGTCGCACTGGTCGCCGCGGCCCGCGCCGAGCGCAGCACTCGGCCCGGAGGGGCGTCAGGTCCGCGAAGGCTGACAGCATTGCCGAGCTGGGAGGACGTCCTTGCCGGGCTGACCACCGACGCGGACGTTGCGCGAGCCGGGCAGACGACACCCCTCGGCCTCCTCCTCGAGGTCGTCCCCGGGCCGCGACGCGCCCGCATCCGCCTGCGGCCGATGAGCCAGGGCCGCACCGGCTGGGTCAGGAACCTGGTCAGCTGGAGCAGCATCGAGCACGCCTACGCCAACCGCACCACCCTCGACCCCGTCCAGCGGCGCGTCCTCGCCGACATCGCCCAGACCTACCAGCGGCGCCACCGCAAGTACTACCTGACCTCGAACGACACCATCCACCTGGACGAGCTGGGCCCGGCCTGGTGGTCCTCGCTGCAGGAGGTGCGCCGGCACGGCATACCCCTTCTCACGGACCCGAGGGCAAGTGCGCAGGTGCGCCTGGTCGAGCAACCGGCCCGGTTCGCCCTCGACGTATGCCGTGACGAGGCGGACGGGGATGCCCACCTCGCGCCGGTGGTGAGCTTCCCCGACGAGGCGCGGCTCGAGGACGGCGAGGCCGCCACCTTCCTGGGCGAGCCGCCCGTCGGCGCCTGGGTCGAGCGTGACGACGGCGACCTCGTCCTTCTCCGCTTCGACCCGCCGCTCGACCGGGCGCAGTCCAGCTTCCTCACCCTGGGCTCGGTCCCCATCCCGGCCGCCGACCTCCCTGGCTTCCTCGTCCACCACGCCCCCGCCCTCCGGGAGCGGATGACCCTACTCTCGTCGGACGGCAGCGTCTCCTTCCCCGAGGTCAGACCACCGCGGCTGGCCCTCACGGTGACCCACCAGCGCGGTCACCGGGTCCGGCTCGTCTGGTCGTGCGACTACGCCGTCGGCGACGAGGTCGTCCGGGTCCACCCCGGCTCACCGCCGACCGTGCGCATCCCGCGCGACCACGACGGCGAGCGTGGCCTGCTCGTCGGCCCGGAGGTCGTCGACCTCGTCCACGGCTTGCGGATCGCCGTCGGCGGCCGGCCGCGGCTGGTCCCCGACACGACGCTCACCGGGCTGGACCTGCTGACCTTCCTCGACGACGTCCTGCCGGTCCTCGAGGCGGATGACGACGTTGACATCACCGTGCAGGGCGAGGCGCTCGACTACGAGGAGGCCGACGAGGCCCCGCTCATCCGGCTCTCCGTCTCGGAGAGCAGCTCCACGCCCACGGCGGCGGGCCGGACCGACTGGTTCGACCTCGGCGTCGACGTCACCGTGGGTGGCGAGGCGGTGCCGCTCGCCGCGCTGCTCACCGCCCTGACCCACGGTGACGGCCACGTCATCCTCGACAGCGGCACCTGGTTCCGCACCGACCAGCCTGCCCTCCAGGACCTGCGGCGCCTCCTCGAGGAGGCCCGCGCCATCCAGGACGACCCCGACCAGCCGCTCCGGCTGACGCCCTACCAGGCCGACCTCTGGGCCGAGCTCGTGCAGCTCGGGGTCGTCGACGAGCAGAGCGAGCGGTGGGCCACAACGGTCAAGGCCCTCGGGGGTCGCGAGGGGCTCCCGGCGCCGAGCGCCCCGGCGGCACTGCACGCCACCCTGCGCCCCTACCAGCTCGAGGGGTTCCAGTGGCTGACCTTCCTGCGTCGAGCCGGTCTCGGCGGGATCCTCGCCGACGACATGGGCCTCGGCAAGACGATCCAGACCCTGGCCATGGTGCTCGAGGCACGCTGCGACGACCCGGGCGGAGCACCGTTCCTCGTCGTCGCCCCGACGAGCGTCCTCTCCACGTGGGCCGGCGAGGCGGCGAGGTTCTGCCCCGACCTGCGGGTCACGACGCTCGGCGCCACCTCACGCAAGCGCGGCACGTCGGTCATCGACGAGGTGGTGGGCTCCGACCTCGTGCTCACCTCGTATGCCGTGTTCCGGCTCGACCAGGAGGCGTTCCGCGAGCAAGGCTGGTCGGCGCTCCTCCTCGACGAGGCGCAGTTCGCCAAGAACCACCAGTCGCAGGTCCACCAGTGCGCCCGCCGGCTCCCGGCGCCGGTCAAGCTGGCCATCACCGGGACCCCCATGGAGAACAACCTCATGGAGCTCTGGTCGCTGCTCTCGATCGTCGCACCGGGCCTGTTCCCCAGCCCCAAACGGTTCCAGGAGCACTATCAGCGGCCCATCGAGAGCGGCCAGGCACCGGAGCGGCTGGAGACCCTCCGCCGACGGGTCCGGCCGGTCATGCTGCGCCGCACCAAGGAAGCCGTCGCCACCGAGCTGCCGCCCAAGCAGGAGCAGACCATCGAGGTCGCGCTCTCGCCCCGACACCGCAGGATCTACGACATGCATCTCCAGCGCGAGCGCCAGAAGCTGCTCGGCCTGCTCGAGGATGCCAACCGCAACCGCATCGCGATCTTCCGGTCGCTGACCCTTCTGCGCCAGCTCAGCCTCGACCCCGCGCTCGTCGACGCGGCGCACGCCGGCGTCGGGTCGGCCAAGGTCGACGCCTTCCTCGAGGTCCTCCAGCCGATCGTCGCCGAGGGGCACAAGGCGCTCGTCTTCAGCCAGTTCACCGGGTTCCTCGCCACGGTGCGCGCTCGCCTCGACGGCGCCGGCATCGCCCACGAGTACCTCGACGGACGCACCCGCGACCGGCAGGCCGCCATCGAGCGTTTCAAGTCCGGTGACGCGCCAGCCTTTCTGATCAGCCTCAAGGCCGGCGGTTTCGGGCTCAACCTCGCGGAGGCCGACTACGTCTTCCTCCTCGACCCGTGGTGGAACCCCGCGGCCGAGGCCCAGGCGATCGACCGGACCCACCGGATCGGTCAGGACAAGCACGTGATGGTCTACCGGCTCGTCTCCTCTGACACCATCGAGGAGAAGGTCGTCTCCCTCCAGCAACGCAAGCGCGAGCTCTTCAGCCAGGTCGTCGACCAGGGGGCGCTCGCGAGCGGCATCATCACCGCCGAGGACATCCGCGGGCTGCTCACCAAGGACTGAGGGTGGTCCGCAGCCACTCGGCGACCTCGATGGCCACGCCATCCGTCGACCGCACCCAGCCGAGGTGGTCGAGCGGGTGCCCGGTCTGCGAGGCGAAGTGGCGGCGCTCCACCGAGGCGCCGGTCAGCTTGGCGGCCAGCGCCTCGACCGACGCCGCCGGAGCGAACTGGTCGTCGGCGACGTCGACCGACAGGACCGGCACCGTGATCGTCCCGATCGCCGCGTCGACGTCGGGCATCCCGTCGAGGGAGAACGACCCCGTCCGCGCAAGGTGGGCCCACTCGGTCATCAGCCTTCTGGGCTGACGCCCTCCGAACCCGAAGCGCTCGCCCGGCCAGAACCCGTTGGCCCGGGCCACCATCCCGACCGCCTGCGTCTGCACCAGCACTTCCCAGCCCAGCCGTCCGTCGAACGCCCGCCAGTGGGGGGAGCCGGCCGCCACGAGGACCATCGCGTCGGCGAGGTCCGGCTGTGCGGCAGCGGCAATGACCGCCACCTGGCCGCCCAGGCTGTGCCCGAGGAGCGCGGTCTGCCGGTGCCCCAAAGCCGCACGGGCAGTCTCGAGCACGAGTGGGACGAACTTCGTCGCCAGCGCTCCGTAGCCATAGTCGTGCTCTCGCGCGGCCAGCGGCCGGCTCGTCCCCTGCCCCGGGAAGTCGGCGATGACGGCGGTCAGACCGTTCAGCGCCAGCCCGTCGAGCAGCGGCTCGTAGTACCCGGCCGGCACGCCCATGGCCGGCAGCACGAGAGCCAACGGGTCGGCCTCAGCGCTCGACCGGGCGACGTGCAGGGTCGTCGTGCCTGCGCCGGGGAACGTGAGCTCGGTCAGGGCGTCCACGCCGACACCGTATGCCGTGCTGCCGGGGCGAGCGTTCAGACGCTGCCCATGACCCGGTCGACCGCGATGCTGAGAACCACCCGCTCGGGGTTCAGCCGCGGCGAGCGGTACCGCACGGCATACCTCTCCTCGGCGTCGCGCACCAGCGCGGGATCGGTGAGGACGACGCCACGGCCCTCGAGGGTGAGCCAATGACGTCCCTCGACCTGGCACAGCACCGCCAAACCGCCCGCCGAGAGGTTGCGTGCCTTGCGGCTCGACCCGTTCGTGATCACCCGCGCGGTCGCGGTCCCTGGGTCGAAGGTGAACGCGATCGCCACGACGTGCGGTGACCCGTCGGGCCGCAGCGTCGTCAGTGTCGCGAGGTGCCGCTCCGTGAGGAACTGGATCGCCGCGTCGGGCAGGTCATCGGGAGGCATCCGCATCCGGTCATTCTCCGGGACCCGGGGCTCAGTTGAGGCTCGACGGCCCGTCCGGCGCGACCCCGACCACGCCGAGGCTCTGGGTCAGCGCGGCCTCCCGCCGGATCATCCGCAGGACGAGCCCCAGCCGGGCACCCGTGTCGGCACAGCCGAGGAGGAGCTGCCGGTCTCCGGTCCCCAGCCCGGAGGCGCGGGCCGCCCAGTAGGACAGCTCGGTGGGGTCCGTCGGCGGTTCGGCCGCCTCGAGACCCTGGGCCTGCCGGTATGCCGCGACCGCCGTGACCAGCCGACCAGCGAGTGCCGACAGTGAGGCGACCACACCTGGGACCTCGTCCAGCCAGGTCACCGACCCCGTGAGGTAGGGCGTGCCCGCAGCCGCGTCGATGCCGTCGAGCCGGAACCGTCGCGTCCCCGTGGCGAGGACGAAGAAGACCGCTTCCTCGATCTCCGCAATCTGGTCGAGCTCGGCGAAGCAGCCCACCGCATGAAGGTCGTTGTCGAGCTCACCGCCCACCTCGAAGCCGCGCCGGATCGCCACGACCCCGAAGCCGATCTCCTCGGGGCGTGGCTCCGCGAGGAGGTCCCGCAGTAGCGCGACGTAGCGCGGCTCGAAGACCTTGAGGGGCAGTTGGCTTCCGGGCAGCAGGGTCGTGCCCAGCGGAAAGAGCGGGAGCGACGGCATACGCCGACCATAGGCCGCGCCGTCACGACGGTCACGGCCCACGACGAGCTCGTGCGACGAACGAGTGCGACACAATCGCCGGCATGGGGCTGACGACCTACGAGCGAGACGGGCTGGCCTTCGACGTCACCGACTCCGGACCGCAGGACGGCATCCCCGTCGTCCTGCTGCACGGCTTCCCCGCGGACCGCCACTGCTGGGGCGCAGTGACCGACCACCTGACCGCCGCCGGCCTGCGCACCCTGGTCCCCGACCAGCGCGGCTACAGCCCGCGGGCCCGTCCAGCCGGCCGGGCGGCATACGCGCTCTGCGAGCTGGTCGGTGACGTCGTCGCGCTCCTCGACGCGGCGGGGCTGGAGCGGGCGCACCTCGTCGGGCACGACTGGGGCGGCGCGGTGGCGTGGGCGGCAGCGGGCAGCCACCCCGACCGGTTCGAGACACTGACTGCGCTCTCCACCCCGCACCCGGCCGCCCTTCTGCGGGCCTGTCTCGACCCGTGGCAGGCGCTGCACTCGAGCTACCTCGCCTGGTTCCAGCTGCCCGTGCTGCCCGAGCTGCTCTTCGTCCCCATGTTCCGCCCGGCCCTGCTCGCCTCCGGTCTTCCGCCTGACACCACCGACCGCTACCTGGCCCGGATGGCCGCGCCGGGTGCCCTGTCGGCGGCGCTGGGGTGGTACCGCGCGCTGCCGCTCTCTCGGGGTCGCGTCCGCCGGACCCGCGTCCCGACGACCTACCTCTGGGGCCGCGACGACGGTGCTCTCGGGCGCCGGGCGGCCGAGGGCACGAGGGCGTTGGTCGAGGCGGACTACCGCTTCGTCGAGCTCGCCGAGGGGCACTGGCTGCCCGAGCTCGCGGGCGAAGCGTGTGCCCGGGAGGTGCTCGCCCGGGTCACCGGTGACGTGCCGCATTTGTGAGATGTTCACGCCAGGGTCTTCACAGGTGACGTGTTGACGTTGGAACCTGTGCGTGACCTCCACGACCACGCCCCCCGTATGCCGTCCTGCTGACCATCGCGACGGCGACGGCCACCGTCGCCACCGCCCGAGCCGACGTCCCACCCCCGCCCCCGACGGCGGTGACCCTGGCCCCGGGTGGCATCGGCCCGAGCGCGCAGGAGTCGCGTGCCTGAGACTTCACCGCCGGGGTCCCATCGAGAACTTCAAGGCGGTCTTCGGAGCGACCCACACGTCAAGCCTCATCGGCTCGACGCGACTGCTCACCCTCAACTCGTCCTCACTCGCCCTGCACGGCAACGACGACGGGCGGGCGCAGCTCGAGGACCGGCTCGGCCGCTTCCGCGCCGAGTCGGGCAAGCCGGTCGCCGTCGTCAACGGGCACGTCGGGCTTCCACGCCTCCTCGGCCCGGGGCGTCTCGATGGTGTTCAACGGCAACTCGGGCAAGACGCCGGCCGGCAACGTCGCCGACGGCGGGTTCCGCGGCTGGACGATGCTCGGCATCAACCCCGCGAAAGGGGTGGTGAGCCCGAGCCCGTCGTCCCCGGCCGACCGTCTCGGCTGGCTCAGGGCCGAGACCCGCCCGAGCGTGGACGCAGTCCAGCTGACCACGCCGGCGTCCCTTCCGGTGGGGTCGAAGGTGACGCTCAGGCCCACGTTCAGCCAGGGCACCGCGACGGTGCCGATCGCCTGGCCGGTCAGCGCGCAGTGGTCCGGTGACAACGTCCAGATCCAGGAGCAGCCAGCGGCGTCGTCCGTTCGACCCGCTGACGGACACGTTGACCGCGGTCCGCCCGGACGGCCACGCTGACGGTCATCGTCAACAAGGCCAGCGCGACGGTCCAGGTCGCCGGGAGGGACCACCCCCGCCAGGGCTGAGCAGCTGGGCACCTGCCTACAGTGAGCGCTGTGACGACGGAGCGCACCCGGCATACGGAGCAGGACCTCAACCCACCGCCGAGCAGCTACTACACCCCCTTGGGCGACGGCGCCTACGAGCCGACGAAACACGTGCAGGGAGCGTGGGACCCGCGCGAGCAGCACATGGGTCCGGTGTCCGGCCTGATCGCCCACGCCATCGACGAGCACGAGCCGCGTGCGGGGATGCAGCTGTCGAGGATCACCTACGAGATCCTCGGGATGATCCCCGCCGAGCGCAGCGCGGTGTCCGTGCGGACGATCCGGCCGGGGCGGACCATCGAGCTCGTCGAGGCGGCCCTCGTCGCGGGCGGCCGGACCGTGGTGCGGGCCTCCGCATGGCGGCTCGCGGCGCAGCAGACGGCCGCCGTCGCCGGGGGCATGCCCGACCGGCTCCCGGCGCCCGAGACCATGCCGCCCTGGGACGGTCTCCGGACCTGGGCCGGAGGGTTCATCTCCTCGGTCGAGGGGCGCGCCGCCTCGACCAACGAGCCGGGGCGAGGCCAGGTCTGGCTGCGGACCGACACGACCCTCGTCGCGGGAGCCGAGCCCAGCCCGACCGCGGCCTTTCTCGGCCTCGTCGACACCGCCAACGGGGTCGTCGTCCGCGCGGCCCCGGGGGAGTGGATGTTCCCGAACGTCGACCTCACGGTGCACCTCTTCAGGCAGCCCGTGGGGGGCTGGGTCGGCCTCGACACGCGGGTCGTCTTCGGTGCGGACGGCGTCGGGCTGACGTCGTCCAGCCTGCACGACATCGAGGGACCCGTCGGTCGCAGCGAGCAGATCCTCACGGTGCGCCGGCTGCCACCGACCGCTGAGGCGCGGACGCGGGATAAACCGTGGTCGGCTGTCCCTGCGCAACCGTAGGGTGTGCGGGTGGACCTCCCTCCGGCCATCGAGGCCGTCAACCTCGTCAAGCGCTTCGGCCAGACGCTCGCCGTCGACGACGTCAGCTTCTCGGTCCCCCGCGGCTCGGTCCTCGGGCTGCTCGGTCCCAACGGCGCTGGAAAGACGACCACCGTGCGGATGATGACGACGTTGAGCACCCCGACGAGCGGCACGGCCCGGGTCGCCGGGCACGACGTGCTCACGGAGCCCGAGCAGGTGCGCCGCAGCATGGGCCTGACCGGGCAGGCGGCCACGGTCGACGAGCTGCTCACCGGGCGCGAGAACATCCGGCTGATCGGCGCGCTCTACGGTCTGTCCCGCTCCTACCTCAAGGTCGCCGTCGAGGACCTCCTCGACCGCTTCTCACTGGCGGAGGCCGGTGACCGGATCGTCAAGACCTACTCCGGGGGGATGCGACGCCGGCTCGACCTCGCCGTGAGCCTGGTCGCGACGCCCCCGGTCCTCTTCCTCGACGAGCCCACCACGGGGCTGGACCCGCGCAGCCGGGTCGAGCTGTGGGACGTTCTTCGCGAGCTGGTCGCCGAGGGCACGACGCTCCTGCTCACGACGCAGTATCTCGAGGAGGCCGACCAGCTCGCCGACCAGGTGGTCGTCATCGACCGGGGCACGGTCATCGCCGCGGGCACCCCGCTGGAGCTGAAGGACCAGTCAGGACGGGCCAGCCTGGTGCTGACGGTCTCGCACGCCGCCGACCTCCCGGCAGCCGAGGGCCTGCTGCGCCGGCACGTCAGCGAGGTGCACGTCGACGCCGCTGCCCGGCAGCTGACCGCCCCGGCCGACGGCCTGCGTGAGATGACCCGCATCGCCGCGGTGTTCGAGGACAGCGCGATCGTCCTCGACGACCTCGGCCTGAAGCGACCCAGTCTCGACGACGTCTTCCTCCACCTCACCGGCCACCGGGCCGAGGAGGCCACCGACGAGCAGGACGTCCGCGAAGCCGTGGACGCGTCGTGAGCAGCCGTCCGCCCCTCGCCCGGCCCGAGATCCGACCTGCCGGCATCGTCGGCCAGTCGCTCGTGATCACCCGTCGCAACCTCCTGCACATTCGCCGGATGCCCGAGCTGCTCCTTGACGTGACGATCCAGCCGGTGATGTTCGTGGCCCTCTTCGCGTTCGTCTTCGGCGGCTCGATAGCGACCGACAGCTCCTCCTACCGCGAGTGGCTGCTGCCCGGCATCATGGGCCAGACGATCGCGTTCGCGTCGTTCATCGTCGCCATCGGGCTCAACACCGACATCGACAAGGGCATCGTCGACCGGTTCCGGTCGCTGCCGATCTCCCGGTCCTCCGTCCTGATCGGCCGCAGCATCTCCAGCCTCATGCACTCCAGCATCGGCATCGTCGTCATGGCCCTGACCGGGCTGCTCATCGGTTGGCGGATCCGTGGTGGCGTCCTCGACGCCGTCGTCGCCTTCGTGCTGATCCTGCTCTTCGGGTTCGCGATGATCTGGTTCGGCATCCTCGTCGGCTCGATGATGCGCTCGACCGAGGCCGTCAACGGGTTCATGTTCACGGTGATGTTCCCCATCACGTTCCTGGCCAACACCTTCGCGCCGACCGACAAGATGCTGCCCTGGCTGCGCACGGTCGCCGAGTGGAACCCGGTGTCGGCGCTCGTCCAGTCGCTGCGGGTCCTGTGGGGCAACACCCCACCGGCACCTCCGGACGCGTCCTGGCCGCTTCACCACCCGGTGCTCGTGACCGTCGTCTGGTCCGTGGGGCTGACCCTGGTCCTCATGCCCCTGGCCCTGCGGGCCTTCCAGCGACGCACGCAGGACTGACGGCCTCGAAGGCCCACGCGTCACTCGCCCGGGAAGACCACGCCAACCTGGCGCCGCGCCTCGTCCAGGACCGCCATGACGGCGCGCGAGGAGTCCCACGTCATCCGCTCACTCTCCTGCTTCCCGTCGGCGACACACCTCGCCACCTCGGCCACCTCGAACTGGAAACCGTTGTCGGCACTGCCGTCCCACTCCTCGACCAGTGAGCGGGCTTTGTCCGCGCTCCGCACCCGGACCAGTCCCGGGGAGTAGAAGTCGCCGTCCACCTCGATCGAGCCTTCGGTGCCGGAGATGACGGCGACGGTCGGCGTCTTGGTCCACAGCGTCGTGTCGACCTGGGCCACCGTCCTGCCGGCGTAGCCGAGGACCATGGAGACGTGGCCGTCGACGCCGGTCTCGGTGAGACGCCCCAGGGCCTTGACCTCGCTGGGGGCTCCCAGGAGGTCGACGACGAAGGACACCGGGTAGACGCCGAGATCCAGGATGGCCCCGCCCGCCAGGTCGGGGTTCTTGAGCCGGTGCTCCGCGGGCAGGTCGAGGGCCTGGCCGTGGTCGGCAGTGACCGTGACGATCTCACCGACGGCGCCGGCGGCGATCTTCTCGCGGACCCAGGCGATGTGCGGCAGGTGCCGGGTCCACATCGCCTCCATGACGAAGACCCCCTTGGCGGCGGCGGCGGCAAAGATCTCCTCGACCTCGGCGCCGTTGCGCGCCAACGCCTTCTCGATGAGGACGTGCTTGCCGGCCTCGATGGCGAGCAGGGCGTGGTCGCGGTGCCCTGAGTGCGGCGAGGCGACGTAGACGGCCTCGACCTCGTCGTCGCGCACGAGCTGCTCGTAGCCGGCATACGACCTCGGTATGCCGTGTTGCCTGGCGAACTCCTGAGCCCGCCCGCCGTCGCGTGACCCGACGGCAACCACCGCGCCGGCGGTGAAGTCGCGCACGGCGTCGGCGAGCTTGTGGGCGATGCCGCCGGGAGCGATGACCCCCCAGCGCAGCGGTGGAGCGTCTCGGGGATCGGGTACGGACATCGGGACATCCCTTCAGGCGGGTGGCAGAATCACGACATGGTTCGGGGGAAGTATGCCGCGCCCGACCCCGACGCAGCCGGCCGGTGGTCGGTCCTGCCCGGCTGGATCGCCGGGGTCCTCGCCGGTGTCGTGGTCCTGAGCCTGATGGACCCGCTCTACGCGGCCTTTAGGGTGTTTGTCCCGGACCCGGCGCAGAATGCTGGCTATGCGGGCGGCCTTCCGTTGTCCGTCCGGATCTTCCAGTGGGCCGTGTGGGGAGCCGGCAACGGGGTCGGGGCCAGCACCCTCTTGCCCGCCGCCCTGCTCGCCTGGTTCGCGAGCAGTCGCCACTCGTGGACGCCGCGCGTGAGTGCGCGACCCAGGGGCGTCGCGCTCGCCGCCACCCTGGTCTTCGCTGTGCTCACTGCTCTTCGTCCGATCGCGATCGTCTTGTGGCTCGCGCTCGGGGATGCCACCCAGATGACCTACGGCCTGCCCACGGACAACCTCCTTGGCTTCGCCTTCAGCAGTGGAGTCCTCGCCAGCGTCGGGACCGCACTGCTGGGGGCCGTCATGTGCTGGGTGCTCGGGGTGGCCCGGGCGACCGAGGTGGAGGCACTCGGCGCCGCCCTCGACGCTGCGACCAGCGCTCTGCCCGACGACGTCCTCACCCCGGTCAAGCCGGAGCATGCTCCAGGACCGGACCTGTGGCGCGAGTCGGACGCCTTCTTCCGCCGGCCGGGCTAACGACCAGGGCGGTCGCCGAACGTCTCCTCGTCGACGGTCATGAGCAGGTCCATGAAGGTCAACGCGTCTCGGCGTCGCCGGAACGGGTTGTGGTAGAGCGAGCGCCGGTCCGGTCGATTCCGGATCCGCAGGCACTCCTCGAGCAGACGCTTCCACTCCGGCTCGGCGACCGACAGGGCCCACTCGCCTGCGCCACACTTCGACGTGATCCGGCCCGTGGAGATCATGTGGTGGACGCGGGCGACGCCAAGGACCCCCGACGCCGGTGCCCACGCCCCGAGGCTGCCGAGCCCGGAGGCCGAGAGGAGCTTCGCGCTGCGGAACCACCACGGGGTCCAGCGCCTTGCCAGCTCGTCGAGGCACCACCGGCGCAACGCGTCGTGGTCGAGCGCGATCTCGCGGTCCTGCAGGGTCGGGCCCTGGACGTGCAGGCCGTGGTCGTGCAGCTCGTGCCAGACGAGGATCGGCGGCACCCAGTTGTGGCCGGCGTGCAGGACCCCCTCGTGCGCCTGCAGGCCGAGCGTGGTGTCGCGGTCCGGCGGCGAAGCAAGGTCGTCCCAGGTGAGGTAGTAGCCGTCGAGCCGTGGCTTCGCGTGGCGGGCGGCCACCCGCTCGTGGATGTCGGCGAGCAGGGACTGCTGCTGCTTCGTCGGACGGTCGTGGATCACCGTCACGAAGTCGATGTCGCTCCAGGTCGCATGGAAGTCCCCGAGAGCAACGGAGCCGGTGAGATAGACGCCGTCCACGAGGTCGGGCACGGTCGCCTCGAGGTCGGCGAGGTAGTCCTCGACGACCTTGGCCACGAGGTTCGACACGTTGACCGGCAAGGCGTCGTTGGAGACATCGCTAGACACGGACCCGACGATAGCCGCGCCAGGGCCTGTTTCGGCGGCGCCACTCGGTCAGCCGAGCCAGGCGTGCGCGAGGAGCTCGAGAGAGCGCCGCCGGGCGGCCGTGGAGTGCGCAGAGCTGGCCACGATGAGCTCGTCGACGCCGGTCTGTCGGACGAAGTCGCTGAGCCCCTCGCGGACCTGCGGCGGCGTCCCGACGAAGGAGCAGCTCGTCATCTGCTCGACGGCCGCCCGCTCGGCCGGCGACCAGGTCGCCACGACGTCCCCGTCGGGTGGAGGTGGGAGAGGTCCGCGCCTACCGGTGACGATGCTGTGGAACCGTTCCAGGGTCGAGCCCCAGAGGTGTCGGGCCTCGGTCTCGGTGTCGGCGACCATGACGTTGACCCCGGCCATGGTGCGCGGCTTGGTGATCGCGCCGGTGCGGTCCGCGGCACGGAAGCCGTGGCGGTAGACGTCGAGCGCGCTGAGGAGCATCTGGGGCGCGAAGTGCGAGGCGAACGAGTAGGGCAGGCCCAGTGCCGCCGCGACCTGTGCTCCGCCGTGGCTCGAGCCGAGGATCCACACCGGCACGTTCGTCCCCTCCCCCGGCACGGAGCGGACCCGCGCATCCGGGTCGACCGGGCCGGTGTAGCGCAGGACCTGGGAGACCTCGTGCGCGAAGTCCATTGCGGCGCGGTCGTCCCGGCGTAGTGCCATCGCGGTCAGCGGGTCGGTCCCCGGAGCCCGCCCGAGCCCGAGGTCGATCCGGTCGCCGTAGATCGTCGCGAGGGTGCCGAACTGCTCGGCCACGACGAGCGGTGCGTGGTTGGGAAGCATGATCCCGCCGGCACCGACCCGGATCGTGGAGGTGCTCCCGGCCACGTGCGCGATGAGGACCGCTGTCGAGGACGACGCCACGCCGGTCATGTTGTGGTGCTCAGCCATCCAGTAGCGTCGGTAGCCGAACGCCTCAGCGGCGCCAGCCATCTCGGCCGTCACCCGGACGGCGTCCGCCGCGGTGGAGCCCTCGACGACCGGGACGAGGTCGAGGACGCTGAGCGCCGGGCGGTCCCGAGCGGCCGTCACTGCTCGATGACCGTGGAGATGTCGGCGCCGAGCATCACCGTACGGCTGACTGTGCACAGCCGGTCGTGCGACTTCCGGACGATGTCAGGCAGGATCGCCCGCGCCCCGTCGCCGCCCGCACCCTCGGGGTAGTCGACCCGGAACGTCACGACGATGTCCTGCAGGTGGTTGCCCCGTCCGTCGGCGACCTTCTCGGCCTCGACCTCGACGACGAAGGACTCGGGCTCGGCGCGCCTCGCCGTGAGAAAGTCGACGTCGACCGAGGTGCAGCCCGCAATGCCGGCGAGGAGCAGCTCGACGGACGTGAAGTCCGCGGTGTCGCCGTGCGAGAGGGGGATTGTCCCTCCGCGGACGTTGGTCACCGTGTAGTGGCCCTTGTCCCGGCGGTCGAGGCGGATGCTGCGGTGGCTCGGCTTCTCCGGCGGCAGGTCCGCCGGACGCTCCTGGTCGGTCGAC
>JAABUW010003833.1_pt1 | contig 20977 bp, 21 predicted proteins | sample 5560081 | NCBI WGS metagenome assembly JAABUW01 (sample SAMN10711882, study PRJNA513363) | rock metagenome | isolation source: Antarctica rocks | place: Antarctica: Victoria Land, Knobhead sud
ACCGCATCTTTGTGGCCGTCGCCGGCTTTGTCACGCGCCGGGCCGACCAGCGCTGGGCCGATCAGTGCCAAACCGTGTTCCCTGTAGCGGCGTAAGAGGGAGTTTTATTCTGCAATGAGTCTATTGTTTGAGCCACCCAGAAGGAGTCGCGTAGGTAGGGGCTGCTATACGCGGGGCTGGGATAGACGACGAGTTGAGGGCGGACGTAGTTGCGCCGTAGCGTCGCGGCGATCGCGAGGCTCAACTGCTGTTCCGGGATCGTGACAGGGAGCGGGGCAGGGGCACGCGCCATGCCGTCGCGCCCGCGCGCCACCCTGGCGCCGTAGGCGCGCGGCGGGGAGGCGCCGCGTGAGGCCGGAATAGTGACGAGCGCGAGGAGCAGGCACGCCACGACGCCACGCGTCGCGAGTCCGAGTCGGTGTGTTGGCCGCACTATACTTGCCTCCTGTTCGCGCTGTCCCCATCGGCCCCGTTCCGTTCGTTGTGCCGGTAACAAGGCCACACGCGCTTCCCCATCACCATCACGAGGCGCCCCGACGCGACCAGGTGCGCGCCACTTTTTCGCGACGACTAGCTAGATGGTAGCATGGCTGACGTGTCTGCTGGGACCGCCGCCGCTCGCTGCGCTGCCCGGCGGCAGGCGGCGCATGGTCACGCTCACGGCGCCGGACAGAAGCCACGCGGTCGCCAGCGACGGCAGGTCGCCGGGCAGCGCAGCGAGCGGCGGCGGTCCCAGTAGATATCCAGCGCGAAAGTGTGGCGCGCACCCTTTGCGGCCGATTGCCCGGCGTGGTCCAGCAGCGTGTGCGACAATAAAGACTATAACGTATCCATCGCGTTGGGATGTAGAGACCGGCGCATCAACGATATTTGATTAGGGTGTGTTTCATCTGAGTTGAAAGTCCCCTCATGCGGCGAGCGCGGGCCGCACGTCGGCGTGCGGCTCCAGCGCGTGAAGGTCGAGCGGGGTCGCCGCACCGGCGGGGTAGGGCACGGCGTAGAGGCGCTGGTGGCGCTGCCGTCGGCGAAAGGCGTGATAGGCGTCCCAGTCGCCGTTCTCATGGACGCAGCGCAGATGGAGCAAGGACTCGGCGCCGTCGATGGTCCAGCGCATGCCCGAGAGCTCGCAGCGATCCTTGACCAGGTGGCGGCAGGCCCCCTCGATGACGCCGGTGGCAATGGGCCAGCCGCGCGCGAGGTAGACGGCATAGTCCATGTAGGGCGCATTGCGCGCCAGGTAGGCCGCGACTTTGGTGAGCACGGTGCGCGTGCGCCGGGCACGGCCGGGGGTGTCGGCCCCGTGGCGCAGATCGGCCACAACCCAGGCGCTCTGGCTGTGCACCAGTTGGAGCGTGCGCGCTTTGACCCAAGCGGTGCGCCGGGGATTGGTTTCACCGAGCAGCGCGTTGGCCGCCTTCCAGAGGTACTCGGTGGCGTGGATCAGGTCCAGCACGAGCGTGAAGGTGGGGAACTGGCGCTGGACGCGCTCCTGCAAGGCCTGGCTCCCGTCAGTCAGCGCGACGCGGTGGGTCAGGTGCGACCCATCACGCCGCGCCACGCGCGCGGCGGCCTCGGTCAGCGCGGCATCTTTGCCGGCCAGTGTCGCCCACAAGCGCTTGCCCTGTGGCCCCGTGCGCTCGGGCCGGTCGGCGCGCGCCGACCCCCGCGTCCCCGCCGCAGCGAACAAACTCTCCACGACCGCCTCGGGCGGGCGTATGGCCGGGGCGATGGTGTAGGTCGCGGTCAACGTGGCTTCTTTCTTGCCGCCGTGCTTCTGGCCCTTGCTCAGGCGGACCGGGGCCGTCGTGGTGGCCGGGCGCAGGATCGGGACCCCTTTGCCGTCCGCCTGCACGACCAGAATGGCGGCCTCGTCCGTCACAGGGGGCGGCGCCTGCTGCGCATAGAACGTCTCCACGTCCGGCGCGTCCTCCGCCACCTGCTCCTGCAGCGTCCGTGTGGAGAGGACACTTCGCCACAGTCGCCTTGACACATGTTTGCAGCGGTCAATGAGACGGTTTCGAGGTATGGTTGGCCGGCAATGCCGCCCTTCCACGCGTGCGGACGGCCTAATTGGTGTGTCAGGCGGCCGCTTTTCGTCTCATCGTCCATGGCACGTATGTGTCAAGCTAATCGTGGCGAGGTGTCTGGAGAGCGCCAGCCCCAGGAGCCGCCGCAGCACGCCCAAGCCCTTGTGGTACGCTTCCTCCACGCCCAATTCCTCGGCCGTTTCGCGCACCAGGTCGGAGCACGTCGTCGCCGGCAGGCTCAAGAGCGCATCCACTGGTGTCGCGCCGCCCACGCCCGTCCGATAGAAGTACGGGCGCGCGAACACGACGCGCCCGAAGATGGAGAGGTAGGTGCGTGTTCGTTCGCCGTACAACGGGCGCTCCACGCCGGCGGGGTCCCGATCGACCTCCGCTGCCGTCGCCGCCGCCCGCGTGGTCAGGAACAGCGCGAACAAGCGGCATCCCAAGGCCAACAACTGGCCCAACAACCGGCGCTCCATCGTGTCCGCCGTCATGGTCTGGGCCTCCGCACTCAGCACGCCCTCCAACACGGTCTCGAATGGCGCGCGCAGGTCGTGTACACTCGGGGCAGGGGTGGCAGGCATCGCTGGTCTCCTTTGGCTAGATGGGTTGGTGAGCACTCTCATCTTGCCGCAGTCTAGCCCACCTGTCACCTCTCCTTCCAACTCAGATGAAACACACCCTTTTGTTATAGAGCACGCCGACGGCGGCCATCGTGTAGGGGACGGCGTAGACATGCCCCGCCACGCCGCTGTTGGCCGTGAGCAGGCGATTGTAGTCGACGAGCACGTTAGGGCGCAAACGCGTGGCCCATCGACGTTGACGCCAGGCAGGAGACAGGTTGGTGAGCTGACCGGCGCGCACGTACGCGGCGAGCCCTGGTCCGCGCGGCGTGGTGTAGACGATGTCGGGGGGAGTGCCCGCCGAGAGCGCCAACTCCATGCGGCCATTCAGGTCGGCGAGGGCGTAGGATTGTAGATCGACGCGCACCCCGCTGTGCGTAGCCTCGAAACGGCGCGCCAGGGCCTGCGCCAGCGCCTCCTCGGTCGGGTCGTCGGTCCCATACCAGACCCGCACAACCGTTGACGTCATCGACGCGTTCTCTCGTCCAACAGGTGGCCCTGCCGCCCCGCCGACGGTTGGATACGCCAGCGCGCCCCCCGTCAGGGTCAGCGCGGCGAGACAAAAACGCACGGCGCGCGCCAACGATCTCTTCATCACTGTAGTTCCTTACCACAAACACTAACGCGTCCACACTCACCGATCCGCGATTGACATCGCGGCACAAACCACGGCCACCGACGTATGTTTCCCTATAGTACTGGCCCGGAGTGTATACCTGTATCCCATGTCTGTCAACGAGACGTCGGTTAGAACAAACCACCGAGCCGAGCCTTCACTGTGCTTCACCCCACCTGCTGGGACGCGCTGGGGGCGCGTTTGAGAGTTGAAGGCGTTTGCCCCCCGACATAGCGACATCTTGTTGACATAGTAGGCGGATGCTATGTGGGCGTGTACGGTGCGTGGAGCCCCGCCTAGTGTGATACCGGGCGGAGCTCCGCGCGCAAAGAGAAAGAGTTGGCGTGCGATGCTTAGCGATTCCGATGACCCACCGCGCTAGTCTGGGTCTTGCTTGCCGCGCGCGCCGCTCGTCCCGCTCGGCGCGGGATACGGCGTGTACGCCCCCTTCACGGCATGCCACAGAATGTGGTTGAGCGTCCCCATCGGCGCGCGATCCTCCTGCGAGAAGTCGATCTGCGCCGACTGCAACGCTCCGTAGGAACTCGGCGTGTTGACCTGCGAGATCGGCACCGTGGCCGAGATCGCGCTGTATGTCGACGTGTCGGGCGTGCCTCCGAACGAGCGCCACATCGGGATAGCGTTAGCGTCGAACTGCGAGAGCGGCTGTAGGCCCAGGATAAGCTCCATCGTGCGCAGCATCGCCGCCGTGTCGTAGACCGTGTGGTCGACGAACGGGCCGTCGTGCGCCGTATAGGGGCTGATCACCAACGACTCGGTGCGCTGCGCGTCGACGTGGTCGGGCCCGTTCTGCGCGTCGTCCTCGGTCACGAAGATCGCCGTGCTCGCCCAGAGCGGGCTGTGGCTGACGATATCGACCAGCCGTCCTACCGCCGCGTCGTTCTGGGCCACGTAGGCCTGCGGGGTCGGGTAGCCAGCGCGCGTGCCCTGCGTATGGTCGTTGGGCAGGCGCATGATCTCGAACGCGGCCAGGTTCGGCTTCCCGGAGAGGAAGCCGTTGTCACGCGCCCACTCAGTCACGCGGTCGTCGTCGCTGTACCGATTGTCGTAGCCTCGGAACTGCGGGTCGATGTGGCCGACGAGCGCGGGCGTGTTGGCCGTGTAGACCGTCGTCGCCCCGAAGCACAACACCGAGCCCGAGGGGATGGTGGCGCTGATGTACGAGGTCGCGACGGGACCCGCGCAGGAGCTACCGGTCGGGATCGCGGTGGGCGATCCGCCATTGATCGTGAACTCACCGTAGTCGCGGTAGCTGATGCCGGCGCGCGCGGCGGCGTCCCACAGGTACCCGCCCGGCGAGAGGTTGATGGTGGTCGCGCCCTCGAAATCGTAGCCGCGGTTGCGGCCGAGGCCTGGCGAATAGTCCTGCGGCCACATCTTCTCGTTGTAGTCGCTGGCGTTGGCGGAGGTCGTCCAGTTGTGCCCATCGGCGCTGACCTGGGCGTCGGCGTAGAAGTTGTCGAGCAGGCCGAAGCGCGCCGCTAGGGCGTGGATATTGGGCGTATTGCGCCGGCCGAAGAGGGTCAGGGACGCGTCGCCGTCGCCGACGGGCGCGTCGCCCAGGACCTGGTCGTAGGTACGATTCTCCTTGATGATGTAGATAACGTGCTTGATCGGCGAGGCTCCCGCCGGCTCGCCCGCCGTGGGGATGGGATTACCGGCGTCACGGTCGTCGATGGCCGCGTCGTTCTCGCGGTTGTTCGTCGCCACCTCGCCGCTGTCGACGCGCAGCGTGCCCGCTCCAGGTACGGGGACGGTCGAGAGCGTGCCCACGACCATGCTGCCGCTGTACTTATCGAACGTACAGTTGCAGTAGCTGTCGTTGTAGCCAGTGACGGCGGCGACGATCGGCGGGGTGCGCCGCGTCGGGTTCGGATAGAGGTCGTTGCCCTTGGACCAGTTCGGGCCAGCGCCGTAGCCCATCCCATTGGTCACGTAGATATTGCGCCCGTCGATACTGGCCGCGACCGACGTGGGATACCAGGCCGTGGGGATGCGCCCGAGGCGGCGCGCCGACCCGTTCGCCGCGTCGAGCGCGTACACGGCCACGGCGTTATCGCCCGCGTTGGCGACGTAGAGGCGCGTCCCGTCGGGGCTGACGGTGAGGCCTTGGGGACTGCTACTCAGGGGCGCGCCGGGGTAGGACGCGTCGGAGAGGCGCCGCACCAGTCGGGGCGTGGAACCACGCGTGTCGACGACGGCGATCGCGTCGCTGTTGGACAGCGCGACGAACAGGAAGCCGTCGGGCGAGAGGGCCATGGCCGAGGGATGGCTGGTCGCCTTGCCCACCGTGTTCGCCAGGCCCACGGTGACGGTCGCCGCGACCGTGTTGCTAGACGTGTTGATCACCGAGACGGTGTTATCGCCCCAGTTGGAGACGTAGACTTTGTTGGTCATGGGGTCGGCGAGCGTCGTATAGGGGAAGCTGCCGACGGGGATCGTGAACGGGGCCGTGGCGCCGGTCGTATCGACCACCGAGACCGCGTTGGCCAGATTATCGGCCACGTAGAGCGTGGTCCCGTCGGCCCCGAGGCTTAGGCCGGCTGGCCAGGGACCCGTGCCCAGGTCGGGGTAGAGCGAGCCGGAGAGGCCCAGGCTGATGTCGGTCGTGGCCGAGAGCGTCCCGCTCGGCGCGACATCGTAGGTGTGGATGACGTTGCTGCCGCCGCCCGAGGCGTAGGCGCGCGTGCCGCCGGGGCTATAGGCCAGGCCATAGAAGACGCTGTTGGGCGCGTCGTAGCGGATCGTCTGCACGGCCCCGCCCGTGGCGGTCGAGACAACCTGCAGGGACTGTTCGCCGGCGCCGCTGTTCGCTACCAGCAGGTGGCTCCCGTCGGGCGAGAGCACGGCGTTGAGCGGGAGGTCGCCGAGCGAGGACTGCTTGCCGACCGGCGTGACGGTGCGGTTGTTGACGAGGAGCGCGCGGTTATTGGGGCGTCGTCCCGGCTCGGGTCCGCCCTGGTTAGCCACGGTATAATCGGCGGCGCGCGCCGTGTGGGCGCCGCCAGCAGCAGCAAGGAAGGACGAGGGGAGGGCGAGGCCGGTCACCAGGAGGGCCGCGGCGGCGACGGCGAGGCGACGACGGCGAGGCGGCGACACGATAGGTGTGACGTGCGTGGCGTGACGGTTGGGCTGGCGCATACGATTGACTGTCCTTTCCCGGGGGCCGGGCTTGACCACTTGATGCACAACGTGCGCGCGTTTCGCCGCCAACGTGTGCGCGGGTGGTCGCCAACACGTGCCATCCATGATCGATCGGTCCATGATCAATCGGTGCGGGCTCGCACGTATGAGACCCGCACGCCGGGAAGGTGGGGCTGTCGTGCATCCCGGCATGACGCATCGCTAGCGCGTCATGTCTCGCCCGGCTACGGGTCTCCGAAACGCGTCTCCGCGGAATTCATAGACCGATGCGACGACGCGAGTACCGGGCGCGGCCCTGCCGATCATGTCGCGAACCGCGGCCGAAGCTCGCGCCTATCCTTCCCGCCCTCTACTGTAGCTCCCCGTCATTAAAGATATGTTAAGCCCCCGTTAAAGATATGTTAAATATAATGACGAACCAATGGCCTGCCCCCCCCTTCTTTTTCATGGCACATTTAACAACCTTTTAACTTCCCCTTAATTGTCCATTAAACCGTCGCACGCATTAAACCGTCGCGCGTATGATTTGGGTGCGTTTCATTCGCGTTGAAAGGAGGGGTGGCGGGCCCGGTCGAAACGCGGCAAGATGAGGGTGTAAAAGAACCTATCGAGCTGGAGGAGACGTCTGATGCCAACCACCCCTACCCCGAGTGTACATGACCTACGCGCGCAATTCGAGGCTGTTTTAGCGAGTATGACGAGCGAGGAGGCCCAGCGCGTGAGCGCGGAGAAACACGCCGGCCAACGCGTGCGCTCTCCGGGCACGCCCGCCCGCGTATCCGGCCACTGTGCGCGATGACCCACGTCTTTCGCGGCGCGTCTGGGACACTAGAGAGAGAAGGCTGAGGCGTCGCTGGCGTCGTCGGCGCACCGGGAGGACCGGCGCGCCGCGCAGGGACGAATGAGGAAGAGGGGACGGACAAGCGTGAAGGTGGAGTACATCCCATTGGGCGGCGCGGGCGAGGTCGGCGCGTCGTGCGGCATCTTACGCATCGGGGACCGGCGCGTGCTCATCGACGCGGGGATGCGCCCGTCCGCCCGCGCGGGGCAGGACCGCCGGCCCGCCCTCGATCGGCTGACCGCCGAGCCGCCGGAGGCCATCCTGGTCACGCACGCGCACATCGACCACACCGGCGCCCTGCCGCTCGCCTCGGAGATGTTCCCGACAGCGCCGATCTACTGCACGGAGACGACCCTGCTCCTGACGCGCCTCCTGCTCGCCGATAGCGTACGCGTCATGGAGGCCGAGCACCTGGCCCAGGAGGGCGAGACGCCGCTCTACACGACCGAGGTCGTCGAGCGCACCCTCGCCCGCGTGCGGCCGGTCGAGTGGGCGCAGCCCATCGCGCCGCTCCCCGACTCCACCATCACCGTGCGGTTCCTGCACGCCGGCCACATCGCTGGAGCTGCCATGCTCCTCATCGACACGCCGATTGGGCGTGTCCTGCACCTGGGCGACTACGCGGTGACGGCCCAGCGCACGCTCCACGGCCTGGACGTACTGGGGCTCCCCCAGGCCGACGCCGTGATCACCGAGGGCACCTACGGCGACGCCATCCACGCCAACCGCAAGGAGCAGGAGCGCGCGCTGGTGGCGACGGTGGCGCGCGTGGTCGGGCGCGGGGGGCGGGCGCTGCTGCCGGCGTTCGCGGTGGGCCGCGCGCAGGAGGTGGCGCTGATCCTGCGTGCGGCGCGCTCCACCGGCGAGTTGCCCCCCGTGCCGATCCACCTCGACGGTATGGTGCGCGGCGTGTGCGACCTGTACCAGGCGCAGGTCCACGACCTCAACCCGCGCCTCCAGAACTATGTCCGCAACGCGCGCCGCCCGCTCTTCGCCGACCCCTCGCTCGCCGTCTACGCCGTGACGGCGGGCCGGCGCCGTCGCCTGCTCGACAACCCCGAGGCGGCCATCGTGATCAGCTCGTCGGGCATGATGACCGGTGGTCCCGCCCCGCTCTACGCGCGCGCCTTCGCGGCGGACGAGAAGAACGCCATCATCTTCAGCGGCTACCAGGACGACGAGAGTCCGGGGGCGGCCCTCTTGCGGGCGCGGCAGGGCACGACCGTCGCGCTGGGGAAAGAGGAGCTGACCCTGAGTTGCGCGGTGGAGCGCTACAGCCTGTCGGCGCACGCGGACGCCGGCCAGATCGAGGTGGCCGTCACGCGTGCGCGGCCGCGCGTGACGGTCCTCGTGCATGGGGAGCCGGACACGCTGCGCGCCCTGGCTCGCCGTGTCGCCCGCCACCATCCCCACGTCGCGGTGAACGGAGAGGCGGTCACGCTGATCGACGCACCCGCCCGAGCCGCGTCGGCGGCGCTATCCGGGCGACCGGCGACCGCCGCGCCGTCGGGGGATAGGGCGCATCCGTCGCCCCTGGCGATGGCGGGTGCGAGCGCGACGACGGGAGGCGCGCACCAGCGTGACGCCGACCCCTCGTCGTTCCCCGCCGACCTCGCCGCGGTCCACCGAGCGGCGTTGGCGACGGGAGGACTCCACCGCCCGTGGACGACGGTCGAGTTGGCGCGCCTGGCGACCGGCGCGCGCTACACGCCAGCCACGCGGGTCCACGTCCAGGGGTTACTCGACGCCGACGTGGCCTACTTCGCGCGCAAGCGCCTGGGGGCGCAGGATGTCTACCTCCCCCGCGCGCCCGAGGACGTGGCGAAACGCCAGGCCACGCACGTCGCCCTCGTGCCGGGAGATATCGTGATCGCGCGCATGAACGAGGGCCAGGGCGAGGCACGTCTGGGCGTCATCACCAGTGTCGTGGAGCAGGGGACCGTGGACGCAACGATCGTGGGGTGGAAAGGCGCGCGGTTCCCGCTGGCGGTCATCCAACTCCCGACGGGGGTGCGCCGCCCGGCGTATGTCGCGCTCGCGCGCGAGGACCGGAAGGCCACGCTGGCTGCGGACCAGGAGCGGATCGACGCCGCCGTGCGCGCGGGCGTGATCGCGCACGACCTGATGGCGCTGTGGGCGGCGGCCGGCGAAGGCCAATTGACAGCCGATCTCCTGGGAACACAGGAGACGGACGATGGACGTCTCGCGCTGGCGCGGGATCTCGTCATGCGCGGCGGCGTCCTGTTCACGCGCCACGGCGATGTGTGGGAGCCGAAGGTGGCGGCGGATCTCGCGGCGCCCGAGGCAGTGGCGCGCCACCTGGCGCTCCTCGCGCTCGGCCCAAGGGCTGAGGTCGTGTATCGGGACGGTCGCCAGGGCCTCCTATCTGGCCGTGGTCGCTGGGGGCAGGTCGAGGTCGTATTCGACGACGGGACGCGGCTGTGGTGGCAGGATAAAGACGTGCAGACCGTCGGGTCGTCCGTGCCTGAGCGCGCCACCGGGGACGGGACCGACGACGCGGTGGTCGCCACCGCTGATGGCGTCGATGACGACGAGCGGGCGGGGTGAGGCCCGCTTTTCTCGCGCGCCGCGGCGCGCCTGTGTGGCGCGTCCCCTCGACGCCGTGTGTGAGAGGCGCGGCTGGTCACACAGGACCGGCCCAGGGGCCGGGAGAAAAGGAACGGACGGCAGCGACGGCAGCGACGACACCGTGACGGCAGCGACGACACCGTGAGCGAGCAGTCGGCGTGCCCGCGCGTGATCGAGGGGCAGGGGGTGTGGCGATGAGCGAGGAGAAGTGGGACCGGGTGCTCGGAGACATCTTCGCGGCGCTGGATCGGGACGCCGCGGCGGAGGGACAGCTCATCGCGATCGCGCCGCTGCTCTCCGACGAGCAGATCCTGCGCGCGTGGGTGTACCTCGCCCACGATGAGGCGAGCCGCTGGCGTGCGCGCGGCGCCCTGGCCCACCACGCGCTGCAGCGCGTGGTGGGCCGGGCGGAGCGCGACGGCCGGGGGACGGCGGCGGTGCGGCAGCTCGCGGCTGCGTTGGGGATCGAACCGGGGCGGGTCTACCGCCTGGCACAGATCCACGGCGTGATCGAGGGCGGTGCCCTGGACGCCGGCATCGTCGAGGTGCTGCCGGAGATGGTCTGGTACGACGAGGCGCTCGCCGCGCCGGACCCGGCCGCCGCGCTGGGCTACGCCGCCGATCAGGTCACCGCGGGCCGGCCCTATCGTCCGACGGACTTCCGACGTGACGTGCGGAAGGTCGCGGCGGCCCGCGGGCAACCGGCGCGGGAGCGGCCGCCGTCCCCGCAGGTGCGCCTCCGCGTCACCCGGCGCGACGGGTCGCACTGGCCGGCGGCGGAGGCCGTAGCGTTCGATCTGGTCGATATCGCGGCGATCGAGGTGGAGACGCCATGGGGGCGGGCGGTGCTCGCGATTGACGGACAGGGCCACGTCGGCGTCGACGTGCGGCAGGAGGAATGAGGAATGCAGAGTGGTGAGCACCGGAGTGATTTTCTCCGGTGCCCCGCAGCGGCCTGTGTGGCATGTGGCCCGCGTCGTCGGGGACACACAGCACCGGCCTGGCGGCCGCGAGAAACGGGGGGGACGACTCTCTGCCGCGCGGAATGAGTGACAGGGGTCTCGGGGACGGATGTCTATCGGTTACGACACATACAGACTCAGTTCCGGCACGCAACCCTGAAACAACACAAGCTCCCGATCGAGCACGCGCTGCTGACAGCCCTGCAGAAGGACCTCGAACGCTTCATCGCGCAGGCGAGCGCGACCACTAAGAAGGGCAAGCCGGGCACGATCCGGCGCGAGAGCATGGTGGCGCGGCTGGCCGACGACCAGGGCATGAAAGCCACGGTCGGGCTCTACGCCGAGATGCTGGGGATGCGCCAGCAGGAGATCGCGCGCAGCCTCGACACGCTCCAACAGACGGCGCGCACGCTGCTCGACACGGCCGCGGGTGCCGCGAGCGACGATGGGGACACAGACGACGCGGGCCAGCAGCCCACCAGCGCGGCCACGCCCGAACCGGTGGGGGCGACGGCGGCCGTGCCGGGCGACTGATGGACGGTGGAGAGGGGCCGCCCCGTTCCCTTTTCTCCGCGCGCCGCAGGCGCGGCGTGTGTGCCCGCGCCGCACCCGTCGACGACACGGGTCACACACGCCCGGCCGGGGCCGGGAGACAGCGGAGAGGGGACCCATGGCGACCTATGACCGCACCTGGCTCGACCACGCGCGCGGCCAGGCCGACGAGATCGACGCCAACGTCCACGGCTTGCGCATGATCGCCGGCGAGTACGTGACGGACGGCGAGCTACAGCGCCTCGTCGACGACGTGCTCGACGCCGGCGAGCGCGTCAAGGAGCGCCTCGCGGAGATCGATGACGCGCAAGGGCTGCGGGCACCGGCCACACCGGGCAACTGATGTACGATGGAAGGCACGAGCCCGATGATTACATTTTGAGGCGAGATTCGCACCGGGCGCAAAGCACCCAAGATAGCGTACGCCGAAGGCTTGGGTTTGATGGAGGGGCGGATCGTCATAGACAGCTCGTGGCGGTCTGGGCCTCGTCTGTGGGCGGTCTATGCGGATCTGATTCGACCTCCAGCGGTGCGGTACGGATCGCGCGTACCGGCGAGGACGTGATCCATGCGGCCGCCACCAGAATGCCGAGCGCGCCTATGGTAAGTGTGGCCGGTAAACCGACACGTTGTCCGAGGACACCGCCGAGGAGAGCGCCGAACGGACGCACACCCGAGGTGAGGAAGGCGTGACTGGCGTTGACGCGCCCACGCAACCGTCCGGGCGTGACCGCCTGGCGCAGGCTCGTCTGGGTACTCCCTGAGACCGTCAGCCCGATGCCACTCAGGATTTGCCCCAGGACGACCAGCGGGACCGCGACCGAGCGGAAGACGCCGGCCAGGGGGAGGCAGACGGTCCCGAGCGCAAGCACGGCGAGCGCCGCCGCGATGGATCGTCCGAGGCCGAGGCGTCGCGCGACCCATCCTGTCAGCGCCGCGCCCGCGACGCCACTCACGCTCCCGACCATAAAGACACCGCCGAGGAGAGCGGGCGCCAGCCCGAGGTCGCGCGTGAGGTACAACAGCAGCACCGCCAGCAGGAGGCCGACGGAGAATTCGTAGATGCTCCACGCCCCAACAAGAACACGCAACACCGGCTGTCTCACCACGGCGCGCAGGCCCTCGCTGATCTCCGCACGGACACCGTGCCGCTCATCGGGCCGCCGTGATCGTGGTTCGGGCGCATGAATGAGCGTCAGGAGCGTGGCGGACGCGACATACGACAACGCATCGACGGCGATGGCGACGGGGGCGGTGAGCAGTTGCACCAGGCTGCCCCCGATGCCGGGGCCGGCGACCTGCCCCACGGAGGCGCTGACCGCGAGCTTACCGTTGCCCTCAACGAGGTGATCGCGCGCGACGACGGAGGGGAGGAAGGATTGATAGGCCACGTTGAAGATGACGCTGAGGGTGCCGACGAGGAAGGCAACGGCGTAGAGTTGCATCAAGCCGAGCCGACCGAGCAGGGCGGCGATGGGGATCGACGCGAGCAGCCCGGCGCGGCCGAGGTCAGCCGCGATGAGGACGGGGCGACGCCGCAACCGATCGACCCACACACCGGCGAGCAGGCTAACCAGGAGATACGGCAGGACGTCAAGCGCGCCCAGGAGGCCCATCTGCGTCGGGGTCGCCGTGAGGGTCAGGGCGGCCGTGAGGGGCAAAGCCAGGTCTGTCACGGCTGTGCCGCCTACCGAGATCGTTTGCCCGGCCCACAGCTTCATGAAGTCTGGCTGGCGCCAGAGGCCCGTGAGTCGCCAGCGTGTCGGCATGGACGCTCCTCTCATCATCGCGGGGGACCCCGCTCCGTCCCCATAGCCTTATAGTAGCGGTGGACAGGGACGACCAACCAGTGTAAAGTTAAGCCCATGATTGGCGTGACGGACGGGCAAAAAGCTTACACCTTTGTTGAAGGTCGAGAGATGCCGTGAACGACTATTGGCGCCCGGTCGATCTGGCGCGCGCGGTCGGCGTCAGCGCGCAAACGGTGCGCATCTACGAACAGGTCGGGTTCTTGCCACCGGCGGCGCGCAGTGCCACGCGCTACCGCCGTTACGAGGCGCGCCACATGCGCGCCCTACAGGCCGCACGCCTCATGATCACCGGCTATGGGTGGGAATCAGCACTGCACATCATGCGGTACGCGCACGCGGGGGAGGTTGACGCAGCCGTCGCCCTGGTCGACGCGTGTCACGCCGCCCTACACCAGTCGCGGCATGAGACCAGGGCGACGCTCACCGCCCTGCACGGCGCAACAACGTCGTTGCTGGATGATAACAGCGGGCAGCCTTGTCTCGGACGACCGCTCAGGATCGGCGCGGTGGCTCGCCGTGTCGGAGTGCGTGTCTCGACCGTGCGTTCCTGGGAAAAGCACGGCCTCGTCCGACCGCGACGGGATTCCACGAGTGGCTATCGCCTCTACGATGCCGCGGAGGTAGGGCGCGTCCAGGTCATTGCGCTGCTGCGGAATGGTGGCTACGGATTCGACGCGATCCGTCCCGTCTTGACGGAGTTGGCAACGGGTCATCCTGAGCAGGTGGCCCAGGCGGCTGAGCGGCGTTTAGCGGAAGTGGCAGAAGAGAGCCGACGCTGTAGCGCGGCCACGGCGGCCTTCTGGACGTACATCGAAGACCTGTGATACCGAGCGCCGCTTCGATGCGTGCCTCCGGGGCTCGGGTAACCCATCAGGGCGAGTGTCCCGCGCCGGCGACAACTGGCTATCTTTTACGGGAACGCGCGTTGCCGCACTATCACGAATAGCAACGCGAGAGGAGAGGCGGCACGATGGCAACCCTGGACGAATTGGAGCGGACCTTCCGCGCCGACCCCGCGCTGGCCGACCTGCTCGCCGCGCTAGATCGGTCCGCCGCAGCGGTGGCGGCCGCGGGCCTCACCGCCGACGACCTGCTGGCCGACTTGCCGGCGATCCGCGCGCAGGTCGCGCGCGCGACGTACGGCGATGCGTTCATGGGCGAGCTGCACCGTGACTACGAGGCGCTGCGCGCGGCCGGCACGCTGGTCGTGCGGGACGACGACACAAGCGGCGGAAGCGAGAGCGATAGGCATGGATGAGTCCGAGGCCGTGCGCTGGATTGTCAGGTTCGAGCGCCCCAACTATGCCGCCATGGCGTCCCTCGACCGCGCGGGGCGCTTCGCCGCCTTGCGCGCCCACAGCGCCGCCGTCCGCAAGGCCTTCGAGGCGTGGATCGCGGCGCAGGGGCTTGACAGCCAGGTGACGGGCATGACGCGGCCGACCTACGTCAAGATGGTCTTCCTCACCTGCACGCCCGCGGTCGCGGCGCGGCTCGCCCAGGCCCCTGGCGTCGCCGGGATCGGCCCGGACGCGGAGATTGCGGTGTCCCTCGACCTGCCCTGATGGAACCTGCGCTTTTACCAGCAACGCTCATTTCCGCAATTTCTCCGTTGTGCGGGGAGGTGTGCTATCCTGTCTCCGATAGGGCCACCTAGCCGCCCTCAGGGTCCTCTAGTTATTGTCAAGTAGTGGTGTCTTGGGCGCGGTCGTCATCCTCGGGAATCTAGGGGGGCGATGCGATACATTTCGCTACGGACGCTCACCGACGCCCTGACCTTCTGACGCCACCTGACGCCACCGACAACGAGGAGATGACATGGCCCCGGCGATGATGCACCGCCTACGGTTGCTCGGCGACCGACAAGCGGTGGTAGAGGAGGTCGCGGTCCCTCAGCCGAGCGACGACGACGTGGTGGTGCGCGTCGAGGCGTCGGCCCTCTGCGGCAGCGACTTGCACGGGCTCTATCGCCCGGCCGGAGGGTTGGCATTCACGCCGGGGCACGAGTTCGCCGGCGAGGTGGTCGCCGTCGACCGCCCGACGTGCGTGCGCCTTGGAGATCGGGTGTCGCTGCACGCGACGCCGGGATGCGGGCGCTGCCGCCTCTGCCGCATGGGCGCGCCGGTGTACTGCCCGGACGGGCACAATACGCTGGGCTCCCTCCGCGACGGGGGCGATGCGGCCTATGCGCTGGTGCCTGAGCGGGCCTGCCTGCCGCTGCCCGACGACGTATCCTACGAGGTCGGCGCGCTGATCGGCGACGGGGTGGGCACGCCCTACCATGCCCTGCGCAAAGCGGGCGGCGTGCGCGCCGGCCAGACGCTGGGCGTCTTCGGCCTCGGCCCGATCGGGCTGGGGGCCGTTCTCCTCGGCGCGTACTTCGGCGCGACCGTCATCGGTATCGACGTGAATGCCACGCGCCTCGCCCTCGCCCGCGACCTGGGCGCGACCCACACGCTCGACCCGCGCGACGGCGATCCGGTCGCCGCGCTCCGCGCGTTGACCGAGGGTCGCGGCCTGGATGTCGCCATGGAGTGCGCCGGCAGCGCCACGACCCTCGGCTACGCCCTCGATGCGACGGGGCAATTCGGCCATGTGGCCCTCGTCGGCGGGACGACCGAGGCGACCATCAACCCGGCGGCCCAATCCCTCGCCCGCGAACTGACCATGACGGGCAGCGTCTACTACCACATCACGGAGTACGACGACATTGTGCATCTGCTCGCACGCGGGCTCCATCCCGAGCGTATGGTGACGCATCGCTTCCCGCTGGCGGACGGCCCCGACGGTTTCAAGCTCTTCGATACCGGCACGGCGGCCAAAGTGGTTCTCTTCCCCTCGCTCTGAGGGACAGTTGGTGTGGTGGAGACCGCGACATACAGGGGAGAATTGGACGGTATGGATAGGGACTACAACGTGGGATGCCAACTGGTCGTCTTCGGCACGCGCTGGCAGCACGACCTGGACGGGGTACTTGCCGAGGTGGCGGATGCCGGGTTCACCGGCGTCGAGGCGAGTAACTTGTACGCCTGGCACGACCGCGCCGCGGTGCGCCGCTCGCTCGCGCGCTATGGCTTGGTCCTCTGCGGCGTGCATTGCGATTTCGATGAAATCACCGACGACACGCGCCTCGACGCCGCGATTGACTTCCTGCGGGACAACGACGCCCGCTACCTGATCAACTCAGGCGTGGGGGCGGGACACGGGCGGGTCCAATCCTACGAGGCGGCGGCCGAGGTCTTCAATCACATCGGCCGCCGCTGCCAGGAGGCCGGGTTGACCCTCTGCTACCACAACCACGACTGGGACTTCAGCGCGGTGGACGGCATCGTGCCGTTCCACAGGCTCATGGAGCTGACCGACCCAGCCGTGGTCAAGATCGCCCTGGATGTCTACTGGGTGACGTTTGCCGGACGCGACCCGCTCGAGTTCATCGCCACCTATGGAGCGCGCATCCCCTATGTCCATCTCAAGGATCTCCGGGACGGCACGTTCGCCGAGTTGGGAACCGGCACCATCGACTTCCCATCAATCCTGCACGCCTTACGCGCGTCCGCCCCCGTCGAGTGGTTGATCAACGATCAAGACCGGACCGCGCTCCCCACCAAGGAAGCCCTGGATATCAGCGCCCGGTACCTACATCAGACGCTCGACGTGTAGGCGGCGCGGCTTGCCGGCTCGCCCAGGCCCCTAGCGTCGTCGGGAGTGCGCGTATCCGCACCCGTCTATGGGGCGGCGTGCGTGACTAGCGGTCGCCCCTGATCGACCCTGGACAGGCGGGGGCGGGAGATGGTATACTAGAGGGGTAGCGAGTTCGACGGGATAGACAAGCCCGGCGGCTCGTTTTTTTGTATCCCCCGATAGGGCCACCTAACTGCTCTTAGGGTCCGTAATTTATGGTCAAGTTCGCGGCGATGCGTGTACTTGCGAGAGTGGTCCAAAACGTAGAGGCGGCCCGGACCAGCTTTTATTCACGGAGAAGATGATGCAGCCGACGTCCGACGAGATTCGCACGACGTTACACAAGATTGTGTGGGAGGGCATAGGCCAAGAGTTAGCGGCGTTCTCCACCGGACGCTCTTTGTGGATGGCTATGTCCGATTATAGCGATGCCATCAACGTTAACAGTTACGGGGATCTGTTCAGCGTCTTCCAGAAGCAGAGCGTCATCACACTGACACTGGCGCTGACGAAAGTTTTTGATCCCAGCGGGCGCAGCAAAACGCGTTCAATCGCGGAGGTGCTGCGTATCCTCAAAGAGTATAAACATGTAATCGTCCCCACCGAGGCATTCGACGGGGCGGTGAGCTTGAGACGCCGCGGCGTCAGCCTCGGCAAGACTAATGCTGAGACCATCGCCAACATTATTTCCTATATAGAGGGGCGATGTGCCCAGGCCGAGGTTCGGGATGCGCTAAAGGCGGCGAAGGCGTTGCGGGACAAGGAACTGCCCATCGCGACCACGAGGTGCGACATGAGGACCTGCCGCCGTTGACATGGGAGAAGCTGAACAAGCTCGCCAATGTCGTCATCGACTTCCTCGACATCATAGGCCCGCTCTTCATCGGTAGCCAGTGGGTTATAGACGGCGAATTTGTGGTGGAGAAGTGGGATGTGCCGCTCATAGCCACCGCTTTCCGGCGCTTGATGGAAGACGCCGGCCTGGGCAAGAACGGAGCGCGACTGTCCGCTGCCGACGCGCAATGAGCGAAACGAGGAAGAGGGGATACCATGGCCATCTTCAGCTTGACGCTTCAGCAGACGTATTACGACCAAGGCTTCTTCAATGTAACCGTTGACTATGATCGCTACATCCGTTCGCGTGAGGGGCCGATCCACTTGATCCTGGGCGAGGAGGGCGAGCAGACGATCGAAGGGCGCGTTGACCGCCACGCCAATCAGAACGGGACAGCGCGCATCCATGGCGGCCTCCGGCTCCGCGATTGGTTCCAGACGAACTTCCGCGTTATGGACCTTGTAGACGTCGACCTCAGCTCGCCCGACCTCATCCAACTGACGCGGCCGCCACAAGAGTAGACACCGTGACAGCAGTAACGAATAGTGCGTCGTACGTAACGGGAGGTACCGTGCCTGAGCAGCTAGCCCCTTCATCTCCCGCACCTGATGCCGCGGGTCTACTCCTCGACGGTCTAACCACGGGCGAGCAAGGCTCGCTCCTGGGGGACCCCACGCGCGCGTACCTGGCCAGCCTGACCTCGGAACGCAGCCGGCAGACCGCCCGCGAGCGTCTGCGCGCCGCCGCCCGCGTCATCGGCCTCGACCCCGCGGAGGCCGAGGCCTTCCCCTGGCACCGGCTCCGTTTCCAGCACATCGACTTCATCCGCTCGCGCCTGAGCGAGAAAGACGCGGCCACCGACAAACGCCGCGCGCCGGCGACGATCAACCTCACGCTCGCCGTCCTGCGCGGGATCGCTCGCTACGCGCGCAACATGAACCTGATGAGCGACGAGGAGTACCGCCGCATCGGCGAGGTCAAGCCCGCCACCGGCGAGCACCTGCCGGTCGGCCGCGCCGCCGCGTCGGGCGAGATCCTGGCCCTGGTCAAGGTGTGCCAGGCCGACCACGGGCCAGCGGGGGCACGCGACGCGGCCATGCTGGCGATCCTCTACGTCGGCGGCGTGCGCCGCGCCGAGCTGGCCGGTCTCGACGTCGCCCACTACGTGCGCGCCCCAGCGGGGCTCAAGGTCCACGGTAAGGGCAACAAGGAGCGGTTGGTGCCCCTGACGGTCACCGCCACGGCCGCGCTCGACGACTGGCTGGCGGTCCGGGGCGCGACGCCCGGCCCGCTGTTCGTGCGCCTCACCAAGGGCGGCCACGTCACCGGTGAGCGCCTGGCCAGCCACGCGGTCTACAAAATCCTGCGCAAGCGCCTGGCCCAGGCGGGCGTCGAGGACCTGCGGCCCCATGATTTTCGGCGGACCTTCATCGGGGACTTGCTACAGGCCAAGGTCGATCTGGCCACGGTGCAGCAGATGGCCGGCCACGCCTCCCCCCTCACCACCGTCCGCTACGACCGCCGCGGTGATGAGGCCCGCCGCGAGGCTGTCGAACACCTCCACTTCCCCTATACGCGACGGGGCAAGCCATGACGCGGGATGTGGCAGCTCGCCGCATAGGTCAACACGACGACCTCGCGGTACGACGAGCGCGGCGTGTTCTCCACGCGCACGGCCGTCGAGAAGCGGCACTTCCCTATCCCCTACCAGCGGCCGTGAGGCCCATACGGTTATCATGGGGCTACGGAGATCGCCCCATACCCCGAGAGGAGGAGTCACCCCCTATGCGTCCCGCTACGACTACCCCGCCCATCACCGTGCTCCTCACGCCCAAGGAGCGGTGGACCCGCGCCGAGGAGCGCTGGAAGCGCCAGCAGCGCCGCTTCGCCCGCCGCCGCCCGCCCCTGTCGGCCGTGCCGACGCTCGACGCGATCCCGGCCGCGGTCGCGTACACGGACCTCACGCGGGCCGAGCGGGAGCGCCGGGCGAAGACGGCCACGCCGGGAGAGCACGCGCTGCTCTACCCCGAAATGCACGCCTTCCGCCAGTCTATGAAACCGAAGACCGCGCGCGGGGCGTGGGTCTATCGCGTGCTCTTCACGCTCATGCTCGTCGGCGGCCTGCTCATGGCCGGCTATGGGCTCGTGACCGCTGGCACGGACCCGAACCTGCACGACGCGGGTGGGTTTATCTTCGGGGGCGCCCTCCTGGCCTCCGCATCCTTCCAATGCGCGGCGGGGCTCGCCGCCTGGGACGAGGAGCGGCAGGGCTCCACCGATCGCGACCTAGCGCCGCGCTGATAGCACGGGGGAACCACATCGCCGCCGTCGGAGGCCAGGGGTACAGCGCGTAGACGCCATGCCTCCTTTCCCCCGCGCCCGGCGCGGCCCTGTGTGACGGGGGCGCGACGATAGGGTATGGCGACACAGGGCCGGCCCTGGAGGGCCGGGAGAAAGGGGCACGCCAACGCGGAGCCTTACAACCATCGTGCGGCCGTGTCATCCGATCGTCGGGAATCGTTGACGCGTGGCGACGCGGTAGACGATGATAGGGGGAAGATTCTGTCCCTGTCCTGACGGACCGGACGCACGGTGAGGGGGCGTGCACCCCCCCCGGAAGGGAATGAGTATGACGACGCATGCACGGGGAACGTTTGACGTGACGATGACGCCGCAGCCGCCGGACGACAACGCGGCGGATGTCCCCGTAGGCCGGATGCCCCTCGCCAAACAGTTCCACGGCGATCTTGACGCGACGAGCGCGGGGCAGATGCTCGCCGTCAGCACGGACGTCGATGGCTCGGCCAGGTATGTCGCGCTGGAGCGGGTCACGGGGACGTTGCAGGGGCGCGGCGGCAGCTTTGCCTTGCAGCACAACCGGACCATGACGCGCGGCACGCCCTACTTGACCGTGACCGTCGTCCCCGATTCCGGCGCCGCTCACCTGGTTGGGCTCGCCGGCGCCCTGACGATCGCTATCGTCGACGGGCAGCATGTGTACGATTTCGCGTACACGCTCCCTGACTGTATTTGGCAAGATTAAGCAGGGTCATGCCCTCTTTTGGTGAAGCTTGTCGACGGCTGGGACGTTGTCGCCATGAGGGCTATTCTGTAGCGGGGTTTGAGGAGGCCATCGCGCCCTGTAACCCGATTTTCAGTCCTTGCGCTCACGGATCGCTTCACCATTCTTGATGGCCCTGAACAACATCAGAACCTTCATCACCAAATGTGTGCCTGAGCCTAAATTGAGTAGCGTTCACACTCCTCCACACCGCACA
>JAABUW010003834.1_pt1 | contig 20976 bp, 2 predicted proteins | sample 5560081 | NCBI WGS metagenome assembly JAABUW01 (sample SAMN10711882, study PRJNA513363) | rock metagenome | isolation source: Antarctica rocks | place: Antarctica: Victoria Land, Knobhead sud
TCCAACTTTTGGAACCGACCCGACCCGATTCGGGTCGGGTACCCGACCCGAACTCGATGACCCGACCCGACGCGGTCAGTCTAATAATAAATAACAAAGACAAGATTTAACAAATATTAGAAATTTATTAACTAAGTAATAAGCAAACATTACTTAATTCTAATGCTAATTATAGCAAGATTAATTGTTAAAACAACAATATACGTTTATCTATAACTTTATTTACGCAATTTAACATTGCAAATACTATTGATAAATTTTTAAATTTTGTGAAAACTAAATTAAATAAACTTTTCGTAACAATATTATAACAACAACAAAGAGTTGTTTTGTTTTTAAATTATATTAAGAACTTTAAGTTAAATTTATTTATCTTATTTGAAATTCTATCTTCTTTAGACTTTAAGAGCACTACATTTTTTAAATTATTTTTCGATTTTAAAAATAATATCTTTTTCGACTTTATTATTAACTCTAACGAGTTCTCTAAAATTACTAAATTAACTAAATTACTAGATACGTTTTAGAATTTATTCTTTTCAAATTTTTGATTTAGTATTGCAAAGACATTTAAAGCTTCGATTGTATCAAAATAAATTTATAGACTCTTTTGTTTTACTATTTAAAATTATGTTATTAAAGTTATATAAGTTTAAAACTTATATTAAAGCTATAACAAATATTTATTATAAAATAAACTAACAACTAGTTAAACAAAACAAAATTAAATTTTTAAAAGAGAACAATATCTATATTGTTTGCTTAACATCTAACAAACGTTACGTATTTCGTAAAAAATAAGTTTACAAAATTAAATAAAAAGTTAATAATAAAATTCTTTGCTATAAAGTTTGTTAAGTTGTTTGAAACTTTAAACAACGCAAAAATCTAAATTATATTAAAATCTTTGTAATTATAATTAAGTTTATAAGCTACAAAATTATTTTTATTTTTGTTGTTATTAATAATTAAAATTTAGAGCAAATAAATGTTGTTATTGTCTTTCTTTACAAAAACATTAACAAAAAAATCTATATAAAATTGTCTTATAACTTTAAGCAAGACAAAAAAATTTGTTAATTTAAAAAAGTTCTTTATAAGCTTAAGCAATTATTTCGAATATAATATAATACTTTTGTAATATCTTTTAAGAAGTATTATTTTTGTTTGTTAAACTTCGATTTAAGCGTCTTTATTAATAACTTTACTATTATTGTTATTTATATAGACAACTTTTTAATTGTTGACGTTAATAGAAAATTTATTGACGTTAATAAAAGAACTTTTGCTAGTTAATTTAAAATAATTAACTTAAGCTTTGTTCAATAATATTTAAAAATCAAAATTAAGTACAATCTTGCGACTTAAACTTTTTATTTAAGTTAAAAAACATATCTAAAAAAGATATTAAAAAACTACAAAATATAAAAGTATAAATTAGTTGTTACTTTTATAAATATATTTAAAATATACGTTGTTAACTTAAACTATATTGTAGATTCGAATTATTATTATATTTATTAATTAAAGATTAATTTTCTTATATACACGATATTAGATATTTAACTAAATATTGTCTTTGTTATCTTAATAATAAGCAAATATGCTTCTAATTTTATTAACGCTTACTAGAAAATTATTAAACAAATATTTTATTATCTTTAAGATATTTTTAATCTTTGTTTTATTTTTTACAAGAGTATTTGTTTTTTATTAGATTATATCGACGTTAATTAAGACGAAAATCAAAATATTTGTTGTTTTATTTTTAAGTATGTCTTTAATCTAAAGAGTGTCGCTATTAGTTAATTATCTAAACGTTAATTAATTGTTGCTCTTTCTACTTGCAAAGTTAAATATATTAAGCAAACATAAATTGTTAAGAAAATTGTTTAACTTTAAGTACTATTGAAGCAATTGCAATTATTTTATTTATTCTTATTGTTATTATTTACGTCTAGAATTTTTGTTGTTGTCAAAATTTTTGCTTTGACGCTCTTAATATTGTATCTAATTGTTATTATTATCTATTGCGACAACTAGAGAGTTATAGCGTTTGCTAAAAATCTTGCGCAATATACTTAAACAAAGTATATAAACATTTAAATTCAATTTGTTTGCAATAAGATCGCAAATAATTAAATTAAATTAAAAAATATTTTTATTAAAAAGCAAATAGTTAATAAACTAATTCAAGCTTTTTTTTGTAATATATTTAAAGCGTTTTAATAAACTTTTAAACTAATTTAATAATTAAATTACTTGTAATCTTAAATATAGATATTAAATTTAATTACTTGAACAATTTGCAATTAAATAGTTGCTATATTTATTGTTGTTAATCTTTGCATTATTTATTCAAATTTGCATTTATTGTTTTTTTTGTTTTATTAATAAAGTTATCGAATATTATTAACAACGTTTGCATAATCTTTTGTTAAAGTTTTGTTTTTTATATATTTTTTAAATTTTAGAGCATTTCGAACTCGTAGATATACGTATGTCTATATATAAATTGCTAATAGAGAACTTTTATGCACTTTTTTTACTTTTGCTAAAAAGATATTTAAGACTTAGTAGTTTTAATATAAATTTCGAATTTAATAAAATATAAAACATAATTTATGTAAAAACTAATTTCTAGATTTAGATTAGATAAAAATGTCGAAATATTGTAATTAATCTAGCCTAGTGCTAGCACTACTTAATTCGATACTATTTGACTCGATATTACGTAATCAATTTAAGTAGCTTCAACTAATATATATAGATGGGCAAAGCTCTAGCTCCTACATAGAAACTAAGCGTTCTATTATCTATAATTTTGACAAACTATAGATATTGCAACTATTATTTTTAATAATTACGACAAATTTTATACAAAACTTAAACGAAATTCTTCGAATATAAAGCAACTTAAAAAGCAAATATATTTGAAATTTAAACAATAAATTAAGCTTTTTAATTTGCAAAAAGTTAACAAGTTGTTGTTTAATAGAAGTATTAATTCTATTATTAATTCTATTCTAGAAACAACTTCTTTAACTAAAAAAGTCTACAAAATATTTTATTAAAAAAAAGAGATTATTAATAAGAGTTTATCTAAATAATATAAAAGACAAAAATTAAATTTGCAATAGTATCTTATAATATATTGTTTCTACTTCTATAGTTAAAAAGTTTAATAAAAGTTTGTGCGTTTGCGTAAACTATAGAAGTTTTAATATTTTAACAATTAAAAATTGCAATATTTTATTGTTAGTTTAAGAGATCTTGCAACAATTATACAAGATTAAATACTATATTAAGTTTAATATTATTGTTGTCTTTAACAAGATTCGAATGCGTCTTAATAACAAATATAAAACAATCTTTATTATTTATTACAACTTGTTTAAGTATATTATAATATCTTTTAAGTTATACAACGTTTGAACTATGTTCTAGTCTTTTATTAATAAAACTCTTAGTTTCTACTTAAACAATTTTTGCACAATCTATATAAATAATATCTTAATTTACAATAATATTAAAAAAATTAAAAATAAACTATATAAATAAAGTTTTTGCTAAGCTTTATAACTCAAATCTTTATTTAAATATTAATAAATATATTTTCTTTATTAAGTAAATTAAATATCTAGATTTAATTATTATTATTAAAGAAATTCGAATAGATTTTAAGAAAATTAAATATGTTTTTAAATAAAAAGCTTTTATTTGTATATATAATATATAGATTTTTCTAGATTTTGCAAACTTCTATTAACAATTTATTTATAACTATTTGAATTTAGTTAAATCTTTGTTAGTGTTTAGCAAGTTCGAAAACAAGAATTTTAGTTTCCTATAATAATTTAACAATTTTAAGAATTTTATGTTCAAAGTTTTTAAAAAAGTTTTTATTAATTAGTTTATTTTTTATTATTTTAATCTTAACTTAAAGATTTAAATCAAAAGCGATATTTTTAATTTTGTAATTGTTGTTGTACTTTTACAAATAAGTTTAAATAAATTGTTTTACTTAATAGTCTATATGTTTAAAACTATATTGCTCGCAAAGTGCAACTACAAGATTTACAACAGAAAATTGTTAATTATTGTTTGCGCTTTTAAAAAATAATATTTAGAATTTATCAATATATTTGTTTAACAATCTATCAAGATTATTATTAATTATTGCAATCTAAAATATTTTATAACTATTAAGCAACTCAATTGTTATTAAGCTTGTTAAATTAAGTTTTTGTTTAAATTTAATTTTAAAATTATTTATTAATTAAGTATACTAAACACGAAATCAAATAGTTTAATTAAACAATTGCAAAATTTACTTTTTAATAAGAACAATTTTTTCAATTAGTTTTAACAACAAACAATTCTTAAACAATATAGCTTAAAATTAAATACAATTAAAGCTATAATATTAATTTTGCTACTATTAAGTGTTATCTACAATTTAATAGTTAAATTAATTTGTTTGTTTTAAAACTTTATTAAGTTTAAACTAATTGTTAACAAGAGAATTGCAAAAACTTGCAAGAAATTTACTTAGATTTTGTTAGTAACTAACAAAAATATAGAACTATTTACGTCTTTATTGTTTGCAATATTTGTATTACTTTAACAAAATAAACTTCGCTTTGCTAAAAAAAAAAATTCTTTGTTTATTATTGTTGTATTTACAATTTCTTAATTTATAGTTTCTTTATCTTTATCTTTGAATTTTGTCTTTTTGTTAAATATATTTGTCGTATTTATATTTTAACTCTCTATATTTATAATTTTTTTTATTAATTAATTTACGTTTGTTGTTCCAATCAATTTAACAAAAGAGAAGAAATCTAAAATAGAATTTGATTTCGAAGTTTTTGTTCGACAAATATTAAAAATATATTTGTATAACAAAAAAATAAAACAAATTAAGAAAATTAATAAAATTAATAAACAAAAAATTCTAATTATTTTTCGCAAAACAATTAAGTTGAAATTCGAAAATTGCACAATAATTAAATACTTAACAATTAAAGTTAAATATTTATTTGTTCGAAACAAAATATATATTTTTCGAAACAAAAATAATGTTTTTCCAGTTAAAACAATTAAGTTTTAGTATAAATTATTAAGTGCTAAATATTTGAGTAAAATTGCAATATTTAAGAAAATACAACGTTATTACTATTAATTTATACTATATTTAGATATTAAGAAATACGTTAAAAGTTGTTTAAATTGCAAATATAAATATAATTTATTAAAATTTTTGTCTATTTTAGATTGTTATTAGCAAAATATATTTTGCAATCTTATTATCTTTCTATTGTTATATTACTATAAAGAAAAGATTTTTCAATATATTTTAATAATAGTTGATAAATTATTTGAAAGTAAAAAGTTTATATTTATAAACTCTTTAGAAATCAAAATTGTTATTTAGATTTATATTAATTTTGTTTAACACTGTAGTCGGATAATCAGATAATGTTAGAATATAGACTTAGAAATGTCTACTATTATTACTAGCAATCTATCTGCAATATATATACGATCTCTCTTACTTAGATTTTAGAATCTTAGCTATTTAATATACTATTAGACTATATAGTGCAATTTATATATATATTGCGATAAGTCTCTGTTGTTATAGTTGTCTACTAATCGAAATTTTGTTTCTATTTTGTTATATTAAAGTTTAATACAAAAACTTAGTTATAACAACAAATATTAGAATAACAAGTTGTCGATATATCTCTAAAAACAATTTTAGAAATTCGGAAATTCAAAAACTCAAAAATACAAAAAAAGAGTATAGAAGACAAATTGATTCTAACAAACTATTAGAATTAAAAATTTCAAAAATCAAAAATATAAGATTAACAATTTAGAAATTAAGATATTATTAGATCAAAAAGCAAAAAAAGAAAAAACAAAATTAAAGTATTAAAAATAGCAATAAAAATTATAAATTAAAATATTAAAATATTTTATCGAAATTGCAACTAGTATCTACTATTAAAACAATAGATTGTTCGCTAACTATAGTAATATTATTAAAAGAAGTTTTTTAGCAATATAATTAATCTATTTACTTAGAAACAGAAATACTATTTAAACTCTTTTTTTAATAGAGACTAAAATAGATTTTTAACGCAAAAATATTTGTTAATAGTAGATTGACAACTAATTGAAAAAAACAATAAATTAAAAATATTTGTTTATAAACAATTAAGAAGATAAAGAAATAATAAACAAGAAAACAACACAAAATAAAAAAAAAAAATCTTTTTTCGATATTCTTGCAAAGAAAAGAAAGAGACTTGCAAATTAAAAATATTATTATTTAAATTAACTATTATTATCAATCTTTTTAATTTAGTAGTTATTACTTTTATTATCTGTTATTAAATTATTTTTCTAGAAATAATATCTTAGAACAATAGAAAGATTGCAGAACTTTTTTTCGATATATCTATATTAACAACAAGTTTACTTAATAATTTTATAAAAATTATAGAATTCTATTACTATATAATTTCTATATCTTTTTTAGAAATATTAGAAGTATCGTACTTTAATAAATTTAATATTATTAATTTTCTAAATTAATTCTCGAATCTTTGTAATAAATATAAAATTATTTTTTAGTATAAGATTATTAAATTGTCTTAATATTGCAATAAACTTATAGAGAACTTTATTAAGTCTATTGTTGTCTAAACAAATAAAAAATAGTTTAAAATAATAAATAGATTAAAAAAGAAATATAAAAATAGAAATTTAGATTAGAAAATTAATTTGCGTGTTTTTCTAAAGTTTTTAAAAGACATATTAAAAACAAAATCGAATAATATCTATAAATACAATTAATAATTTAAAGTTATTTTCTTAAAATTTATTAGACTTAATTAAGTTAATAAATATATTAGATTTTTGTAATATTTAAAGAGTTTTTTTTGCAATATTTGTACTAAGATAATGCAAAAGTATAGAATTAATTTAAACAACACAATTACTATAATATTTAAACTATTATATAAAACAATTATAAAATTGATCGAAAATAAAATAACTATATAAGAAATAAATATTAATAGCAATTAGACTATTTAGCAAACTGCGAATATTAATATAAATAAATTAATAAATATAGTAAACAAAAAGCAAGATCTTATAAAAAAGAAAATTATATTAAAGATAGTTTTTGCTTTTTTAGTATTATTAGCAATTGCAATTAAAAATACAAAAATTAACAAAATACTAAATATCTTAATACAAGTTTTTGAAAATCTTAAGATTAATAGTATTTGCAAAATAACAAAAAACAAAATTTATCAAATAATTTAACAAACAATAACAATACAACTATAAGAAATTTTATATATTGTATTTTTTTAAATTCAAATAATAGTTTAAAGTCTATTTCAAAAAACAATTTAAATTTATTAAAAATCTGTTTTTGTTTCTAAATACAATTAATTTTAATTTTAATTAAATAAGTATTTGTTCTGTTACAATTTGTATAGATAATAAATTTGTTTAGAGTTAACAATTTTGATAGCAAATAAAAAAATTTATATAAACAAAAATATCAAAATTTGCTATAAATCTAAAAATTCTAAAAACAAGAAAATAAAGTTGTCTTTTAATAGTACAAAAATTAAAAAAGAAATTGTAAAAATTTGTTTTTAATAAAAAGTACAAAATTGTACTCGAAATTCTATAATTATTGTAGCAACAATAAGATTAAATACTAATTTTTTGTCGAAAGATAAAAAAAATAGTAAATTAAATTAGACAATAGTAGAGATTTAAAAAACTTAATTAGAATAAAAATTTTCTAAATAATAGATATTCTAAAAAATTTTAATAGAGCAATTAATCAAGATAATTAAAAAAAGAATCAAAAAAAAATTCTCGAAAATTAAAAATGTTAGATCTAGAAATTATTCAGAGATAGCAAAAATCTTAGATAGAAAAATATATATAAAGAAGAAAGTAATAAAAATAAAAGTAAAAAATATTATAATAGAAAACGTTTTTGCAATAATTAATTCTAATTTAAAAATTATTAAATATTAGAAAAGCAAATCTAGAAAGAAGCAAAAAATTTCTGCAAACTATATATAGCAAACAAAATATTCGAAAAAAATATTGCAAATTTTAAAAAATTTAATCGATTTTAAAATTCTAACTCAAAATATTTTTATCTTAAAAATAAAAATAAAATTAATAGATTTTCTAGATTTTTGTTTTAATTTAAATTGTTTTTACTTTTATTCTTTTTTTAATAAAAAGTTTAATACTATAGTAACAAAAAGAAAATCTTAGAAATTTACTAGAAAAGAGAAAGAGACAATTGTTATTGTAAAATTAATTAGCGCTAAATCTATTAAAATTGTTTATTTTAAGAATATTGTTGCAAAAGTAGAATTTTTTAGAACTTTATATTTTGTTATTTGTTTAATTGCGTAAATGTAGTTAGAAAATATAAAAATTAAAGCAATATTTAATAATAATACAAAAATTAATTATATTAGCAAAAGTTTTGCAAACAAAACTAATTTAGTTATTTAATAAGATATTTCTATTTTACTAATAGAAATTTCAAAAATATATACTTGTTTCGAAAAAATAATAAAAGATATAAAAATATTAATTAAAAAAATAATAATTTATATTTATATTTTTGTTATTTCTCAATTTGATTATAGAATTCTATTATATTAATTTTTTTAGCAAAGTATTTAAATAAGTTTTGTAAATATAGATAATAACTTTCTAAAATTAACAATTTATTTTAGAAACAAAAAAAAATATATTAATATTTTAAAAATATCTGCTAATTGCTTTAGTAATAAGAATAAAAATATTGTATTCTTAGAGAAATTTTTAAATCTCTAAATAATTGTTTAGTTAATACAGTTGTTCAATTTTGCAAATCTAACTATAGAAAATCTTCGAAAATAAAAATAAAAATTATTAGAGTAACAGTATTGCAAAATAAAATAAAAAAAAAAGAATTAACAAAATTCTAATTAATTAGAGCAAATAGACAGTACTAGTATTTATTTGTCTATTAATATAGTTAATTAGAATTAAACAAATATTCGAATTAATACTATATTTTAAATATCTCTAAAATTATTAATAATTCGAACTTTTCGATTATATATTATAAAAGAGACTTTTACTATTTAATTGTTTCAAAAATTTAATATTTTTTGTTAATCTTTTACTATATTGCGTTTATTTGTTCGAATAAATACAATATATAGACAGAAAATTTAAAAAACAAATTTAATAAATGCAAAAAATTTAGATAATTCTATTTCAGATAGATATCTAAACTAAAAAAAAATATTAAAATTATTAATTACAAAGAATTTTTAAAAAAAAATTTAATAGAAAATACAACTCTTTTCTAATATTTAAGTTTTTAAATATTAGATATAATTTTTATTTTATTAAGAAATATATTCAGAAGCTAATTATAGAATTTAAATTCTTTTTGCAAAAACAAAAACTTTAAATTATAATACTTTTTAATTGTAAAATTGTTTTAATATAAAGTTTTACTAAAATAGATAAAATTAGATTAGAGATTATATTTAATTAGAAAATTTCAATTATAAAATATAGAATATAGCAAGTTTCGAAATTTTTAATTTTTCGAATATTAAATACTATTGTAATTAAGATATTAGAGAAATATCTTTAGATAGATTTGCTAAAATACTGTTATAATCTCTATCGAAATTCTTAATTTCTAATAAATAAAAAAAAGAAGATCAAATATTGTATAATTAATACAACTATAAAAATAAACAAAATAATTGTTCAAAATACTAATATATTTTTTAATATCAAAGAATTTGCAAAAGAGTTTGTCGAAATAGTAATTATATTACTAATTAATTTCTTTTTAGACTACATGTTACGAATTCCATAAAGATCTACAACACTATTGTCTAATTAGGCTTAGCGCCGATCTTAGACCCTTAATTCTGGCCGACCTGTCTAGATATCTGTCTTAGGCATCTTAGATAGTTGAAATCAAAATTACTTTATCTATTATATCTATATTAGATCTACTAATTTCTAACAAATAATAGCTTTAACAAGTTTACAATTATCTATCTTTTATCGATAGACTTGCTGCAATAAAGCAGTATTAACAACAAAATAATATATTGCTTGCGAAGAACATTTCGTCTACTACATTGTCTAAAAATCAATAAGAAAATTATTTAAAAAGAAAAGATTCTTTTTAGTAGACTCTAATTTGACAAAACTTACAATCGACGACAATCTTTCTATAGATTTTGTCGTCGCTATCAAATTAAACGACAACAAAAAATCTATCTCGTTCTTTTTCTTTTTTTTCTTTATTTTATCAAAGATATCTTTATTATTTATTAAGAAAGACGTAAGACAATTACTTAACGCTATAATGAAATAAAGATAGCAAAATCAATAGAGCAACAATTGAAGATTATATATGCTTGTTATAACGCATTAGAAGTATAAGACAATTGTTTAAACAATTTTGTCGAACAAGATTTCTAAAATATAATTTCGAAATTAAATATTGATACTTTTATTTAATTAATAAACAATTAATCTATTAAGATTAAAAGAATATTGCAAAAACTATATAGCAAAATCGATACAAAAAAAGTATTTGTGCAATCGAAAGCTTCTAATTTGATGAAACAAACATTATTTAGAGCAATATCAAAGACGTCGAAGATAATATCGAAAAAAGCATCTCTTTAGAATAATTTTATACTACGAAATTTGCAAAATTCTTATAAGAGACAAATCTTTTCTTATTATTATAACGTCTTACTATTGCAAGATACACGATGTTAATAAATACGTATATTACAAAACTATACAAAAGAGAACGATAACTACAATTATAATAGAGACAAAAGCAAAAGTTGTTTACAAAACATTGTTTTTTATTCTATTAAAAAGTCTTCGATATCTAATCTTAAATCTACGTATCTACAAAACGCTTCTATTGTTATTGTAACAATAAGATCGAAGCAATTTAGATTATCTAATGTAGAATATTTTTATTTAGAACTATTAAAGAAGTCTTATTTAACAAGCAACTATATAATATTCGAAAAAGATATCTTCTATTGCAATATTTATATGTTTACGCAACAAGTTAGACGTATAACAACAACAAAAAAGATAAACAAACAATTGTATCTTTGTCTATGCAAATTTGTTATAATTTGATTTACTAGTTAATTAAGATATTTGCAAAAAAAACTTAGTTAATCAAAAGAATTTTGCGTAACTCTAATTAACAAGTATAAAATATTTATCTCTAAGATCTTCGACAAGTTGCAGACAAAACACTATATTATACAAAATGCACAAAAAGAACGTTTAACAAACAACTATATTTAAACTATTATTTGTTATAAACAATTATACGATATTGTCGACTTTGCAACTTTTACTTATATATAAAAGAATCTAAATAACAAACTACGTTATAACGTTAAACAATCTACTAAATATATAAATTCAAATAAGTTTGTTAAGACGTTAAAAAACGTAATCGAGTACTATAAAAGTATTATTAAATACGATACTAAATTGTTTGCAAGTGCAAACATCTCTATCGATTGATTCAATAAAAAGAAGACTATATTTTAGCGCAATATAAAAGCGATAGAACGTTGTCTACTTAATCAATTATTGTCGCAACAATATTAACAAATTTAGATATCTTTACTATTGTCGCAAACTAGAAAATATTAGAGTAATCGAAATTATCAATTAGAAAATCTATTGTCGTTGTGTTAATATTCGCAATATCTAGCTTTATCTTTTTATTAAAAGTTTCTAACTAATTAAACGAAAACGCGCTCTTATATTTATTTTGTTATATATGCAAAGAACGTCTATCTAGATAACAACGAGACGTATTATTTTACGTCTACAAACATTAAATACGCTACTACGAATACTTAATTTAACGAAACAATAATTGCATTTTACAATTAAGTATCTTTAGAGAAAGACTTTAATAATAGTTATACTACTTGTTACAATATGTTATTCTATTTATGCAATATTTACTAGATTAGCTATCTAAAAGACTATCAAGAACTCGATAATTATATATTTGATTGCTATTAAATAGATATTTATTCTAGTTAAAGCAAGAAGCGCAAGCAATATATTAATTGAATAAAATATGCAATCTTAAATATCTACAAAATCAAGTTGTCGTCTAATAAATACGCAATCTTTAAAACAAAGCTCTTTCAAAACGACAATTAAAAATCGATAATTGTTTGCGCGAACAACAATTCTAGTACTAGTTTTATAAACAAATTACTATTGTTTAAAAGCGTTAATCTATATATACGTCTAGATATTGTTTCGTCTATTATTGTACAAAATATTGTTAGCAAAAAAATAGTCGACAAACGCATATATCTATCTATCTATATAGTAGATATAAACAAGATTATTCTTAAAGCACGTCTATATATTATTAAAAATATTAAGACAAGAGTAATATTAAACAATAATATTCTAGAAGTATCTTAAAATAAAATTAATCTATATTTGTATAGCAAACAAATGCAAATCGATCGCATCTAGATATCTATCAAATTTATATTATTAACAATATTGTCAATAAGTTTTTACGTTATCTCTATTATCGTTTCTATTACTCTAAAATTATGCATCAAATCTATAGACAAAAAAACAACAAAAACAATAAAATTCGTTATAAGAAAGAATCAAAATAAACGCATTAATACTATCAAAATCGACGCGTTTTTGCAGTACTTTTCTATTATATCTATCGCATTTATCGTAAATAAATTAAAGAGTTATCAAATACTTCGCTTTATTATTTCGAATATTAAAAAGATAAGTTTCAAATTTATTTCTAAAATCGACTTAGAGAAGATCTCAAAGACATCTAAATAGCGTTGTCGTATTGTCTCTCTTATAGATTATTCTTGTTATTCAAATTGCATCAAATCGACGATTTTATCTTATTGTTATTTGCATTAACTCTAACAATAATTTTCGATTATTTTCGTCGCTATCTTCGCAGGCGTTTCAAAAGAGATAGATATATAAGTTATACACTTTTTCTTTGTTTTACATGCTTGTATAGCTTTGGCGTCTTTGCTTCAATATTATTGACATTCGATATTACGATAGATTGCTTGTTTGTATGCAAAATCAAATCTTACAATTGTTATCTTATAATATAATTACGAGAACGTAGTTTTTTTTCGAAAAGATAGACAATTGTTACGAATTCCATAAAGATCTGCGATATTATTGCCTAATTAGGCTTAGCGCCAATCTTAAACTATTAATCCCGCCCAATCTGCCTAGATATTTGCCCCAGGCATCTTAGATAGTTGGAATCAGAACCACTTTACCCATTACATCTGCATTAGATCTACTGATTCCTAACACTACAATTAAATAGATTTTGTATTAAAAAATTGCAATTTTACTGTCTTTATAATTTTTTTTAAACTATTTAGAATAATTTGTTTATTGCAGAATACTACTAATTCGATTACTTAATTTGTAAAAATTATAATATATATTCTTAAGAATTTTCTTAATAAATACTGCTTATTTATAAACAATATAAATATATAAAAATTTAAATTAAATTACAATAACAAAAAGATAGTCTTAGAAATTAAACTATTTGTTTTAAAATATATTTAGTAATTAAATACAATATTAATAAATATAGAATTATTTAAATATATTATATTCGACAAAAAATCTCAATTCTACAAATTAGAAATTAAGATTGTCGATTTTATATATAATTTTAATAGACAATTTTCTAATAGTATTAAAATTATTTAGATTGTTAAATAGTTATTGTGCAAAAATATTTCTAAAATTAGAATTTTTATAAAAATATATATTTACTATTAAATTTAAATATTAGAGTTTATAATTATTGCAGAATCGATTTATTGTTTGTTTAAAACAAAATATATTTTTGTTTAAAATTTCGAACAATAAAATGCTATAAACAAACTAAAAATTACTTTAACAAATATATCGACAATATATATTTTAAACTATTTTATTTTAACTGACAAAATTATTCTAACTATAAATTCTAGTATAGAAAGTTAAAAGATTATATTAATACAAATTAATATAATAACAAAAAAAAGATATTTTTTACAGTATAAGAATAGACTTTAAAACAAACAAAAATCTTAATACAATATCAAAAAACAAAAATATTAAAAATTTATAAAAATTTTAAAAAAATATATAATTCTAATTGTATAAAATTCGATTTATAATTAAAATTAATACAAATATTTTAATAATTTAATTTAATTGCTTTGCAACAAATTTATTTAATATTTTAATTATTTGCTAATTAATCTAAATTTGTTTTTTCGACTTTAATATATAATATATATCTAATCAAAAATATATAACAACTAACAGATTTTCAAAAAAATTAAAAGAGTTATTCGACAATATTAACAAAATTAATAAAAAAATATTAATTATTTTATTAATAGTTAATTAAACTATATTTGTATTTGCTTTATACAAATAACAATATTAGAAAAGAACAAAAACATTTTCGAAAACAGATATTTCGATAAATTTAAACAAATTGCTTAATATCTAATTTTGCTACAGAAATCGAATATAATATATTTTTTATTTTCTAATAAAAGAAGAATATTTGTTTCGAAAAACAGACAAAAATATATCTCTATATAGAATAATAAATTAGACAAAAAACAAAAACTAAATTGTAAAAAACTTGTATAACAAAAATAATTATAAAAAGAAAAAAAATATCTATTAATATATGATATTGCAGATTAATATTAATAGCAAAATCTATTTAATTTCTGCAAAAAATATATTGCAAACTGCAATAAATATTAGTAGAAAACTTTTAATAGACAAAAAAAAATTATATTTTCGATTTATATTTTCGACTTGTAGAAAAAAAGTTAATTATCTTGCTACTATCGAATTTGTCGCAAATAGCTACACTAGTAAATCTACTAATTTATTACTTTTTTTTGCTATTAGAAACTATCTGTTATAATTAAATCTAAAACTATTTAAATTTTTTAATTAACAACAGGCTAAAAGCTTGTCGCGATATAAAAAAGATTAACAAAATTATTAAAAAAAATCAAAACTTTGCAAAACTTTCTTTGTTAAAAGCTTATTTAAATTTAAATTAAATAAGTAAAGTTTATTAATTGCAAATATGTTGCAATTTTTAAGTTCAAAATCAATAATAAAGTTATATTTAATATTCGAAATATTAAAACAACTCAATTATATAAATCTTTAAAGTATAAAAATATAAATCTTTATAAAATAATTTGAACAATTAACAATTATATCTACGAACTAGAATTGCTTAAATTAATAAAAATTTATTTAATATTTTATTTACAACCTTTGTATTTTAACAAAAACAAATCTCTCCTAAATTAACAAATTAAGTCTTTGTTGCTTATAAATACTATTAACAATACTAACAATTAAGATTCTAATTATTATATTAAAGATATCGAAATATTACAATAAAATATGCGCAAAAACAATAATAACGCAAATTTAAGTCTAATTGTTACTAATTATAAACGCAAAATACTATAGTATTAAATTCTCTTTACAAGTTATATAAACTACAACAATAAATCTAAATAACTAAACTACTTTATAGCTAACAATTGCTTTAATTTTGTTATTAACTTTTATTGCAAATATCTAGATGCTATTAGAATAATAGATAATAGAACGCTTAGTTACTATGTAGAAGCTAGAACTTTGCCTATCTATATATATTAATCGAAGCTACTTAAATCGATTACATAATATCGAATCAAATAGTATTAAATTAAATAGTATTAATATTAGATTAAATCGATTATAGTATTTCGATACTTCTATTTAATCTAAGTTTAGAAATTAGTTTTATACAAACTATATTTGATATTCTATTAAATTCGAAATTTATTTTAAAACTATTGAATCTTAAATATCTTTATAGCAAAAATAAAAAAAGTATATAAAAATTCTTTGTTAGCAATTTATATATAGATATATATATATTTACAAGTTCGAGATTTTCTATAATTCGAAAAATATATAAGAGACAAAATTTTAACAAAAATCTATACAAACGTTGTTAATAATATTCGATAACTTTATTAATAAAACAAATAAAATAATAAATATAGATTTAAATAAACAATGTAGAAATTAACAATAATAAATATAGCAACTATTTAATTACAAATTGTTTAAATAATTAAATCTAATATTTATATTCGAAATTACAAGTAGTTTAGTTATTAAGTTAAATTAAAAGTTTGTTAAAATACTTTAAATATATTACAAGAAAGAACTTTAATTAGTTTGTTAATTATTTGTTTCTTAATAAAAATATATTTTAGCTTAATTATAATTATTTGCGATCTTTTTGCAAATAAATTAAGTTTTTATATTTATATATTTTGTTCGAATATATTGCGCAAAATTTTTAATAAAGGCTATAATTTTTTAATTGTTGCAATAGATAATAATAACAATTAGATATAATATCAAAAATATTAAAAAAAAGTTTTAACAACAATAAGAATTCTAAATATAAGCAATAATAATAAAAATAAATAAAATAATTGCAATTGCTTTAATAGTACTTAAAGTTAAATAATCTTTTTAACAATTTATATTTGCTTAATATATTTGATTTTACAAATAAAAAGAGCAACAATTAATTAATATTTAAATAATTAACTAATAGTAATACTCTTTAGATTAAAAATATATTCAAAGATAAAACAACAAATATCTTAATTTTTATTTCAATTAATATTAATATAATCTAACAAAAAACAAATATTTTTACAAAAGATAGAACAAATATTAAAAATACTTCGAAAATAATAAAATATTTGTTTAATAATCTTTTAATAAACGTTAATAAAATTAAAAGTATATCTACTTATTACTAAAACAACAAAAACAATATTTGATCAAATATCTAGCATTGTATATATAAGAAAATCAATTGCTAATTAATAAATATAATAATAACTTAAATTTACAATATAGTTTAAGTTAACAATATATATTTTAAATATATTTATAAAAGTAATAACTAATTTATAGTTTTATATTTTGTAATTTTTTTTACATTTTTTTTAAATATATTTTTTAACTTAAATAAAGAATTCGAATTGTAAAATTGCGTTTAATTCTAATTTCTAAATACTATTAAACAAAATTTAAGTTAATTATTTTAAATCGATTAACAAAAGTTCTTTTAACAATATTTATAAACTTTCTATTAATATTAATAATTAAAAGATTGTTTATATAGATAGCAATAATAGTAAAACTATTAATAAAGATACTTAAATCGAAATTCAATAAACAAAAGTAAAAAAACGCTACAAAAATATTATATTATATTCGAAATAATTATTTAAGTTTATAAAGAGCTTTTTTAAATTAACAAATCTTTTTGTTTTATTTAAAGTTGTAAAACAATTTTATATAAATCTCTTTATTAATATTTTTGTAAAAAAACAATAACAATATTTATTTGCTTTAGATTCTAGTTATTAACAACAACAAAAATAAAGATAATTTTGTAACTTATAAATTTAATTACAATTGCAAAAATTTTAGTATAATTTAAATCTTTGTATTGTTTAAAATTTCTAACAATTTAACAAACTTTATAGCAAAGAATTTTGCTATTAACTTTTTGTTTAATTTTGGAAATTTATCTTTTACAAAGTATGTAACATTTATTAGATACTAAGCAAACAATATAGATATTATTATTTTTAAAAACTTAATCTTATTTTGTTTAATTAGTTGTTAATTTATTTTATAATAGATATTTGTTATAGCTTTAATATAAGTTTTAGACTTATATAGTTTTAATAATACAATTTTAAATAACAAAGCAAAAAAAATTGCAATTTTGTTTTAATACAATCGAAACTTCGAATATCTTTGCAATATTAAATTAAGATTTAAAAATAATAAATTTTAAAATATATTTAATAATTTAATAATTTTAGAAAACTTATTAAAATTAATAGAGTCGAAAAAAAAACTATTTTCGAAATTAAAAAATAATTTGAGAAAATTAGTATTTTTAAAGTCTAAAAAAGATAGAATTTTAAATAAAATAAATAAATCTAGTTTATTAGAGTTCTTAATATAATTTAAGAATGAAATAACTCTTTGTTGTTGTTGTAATATTGTTACAAAGAAAGAGTTTATTCAATTTAGTTTTCACAAAATTTAGAAATTTATTAATAGCATTTGCAATATTAGATTGCGAAAATAGAATTATAGACAATTATATATTGTTGTTTTAACAATTAATTTTGTTGTAATTAATATTAGAGTTAAATAATATTTGCTTATTGTTTAGTTAATAAATTTCTAATATTTTTTAGATCTTATCTTTGTTATTTATTATATAATAGATATACTTTTTCTTGTATTCTACTAAAACTAAAAATTAAATACAACTCTAAAACTTTTATTAATTAATACTTAATTAAGTTTTTAATACTTCTCTCTACTAATTAATGCGCCAAATATACTTATAATTATAAAGATATTTAATACTTGTTTTAAAAAAAGTAATAAAATATCTAATAACAAAAAGATATTGTAATATAAGTTAACTAGTTGAATAATCTCTAATTAGAGATTTACAATTAACTTAGTATTTTTAATTATAGTATTAATCTTGTGCATTAAAATCTAATTAAGATATTTAATATATTTGTTTATTTTAGAAAAAGTAACAATTGCTAATTCAATATATATTTTGTGTTCTTTGTATTAAATTTGAAAAACTTTATTTACATATTTATTGTTATTATTAACTTAAATACAAATATATTTGTTATCTCTATATTTAAATTTGTTAATATAGTACTTAGAGAAAGTTAGTAAACTAATTTTATTTTTGTTTTTAAAATATTTTATTTGCAAATCTTTGATTTTATTATTTAGTTAAATACAAATATAGCAAATGCTATTAAAATTGTTTAAAAATATAAATTCTATAATATTAATATAAATAAAATTGTTTTTTAGCAATTAAATCTAATAGAAATTTGATAAAATATTATTTTGTTTTTTGTATATACGCAAGAAACACAAGTATTATTCGAAAATAATTTAATAAAATTAAAAGTATTTTTGCAAATTAATTAATAAATAGTTTGTTTATCTAAATAATCGAGTTGTTTATATTATATAACTATTGTATTTTTGCTAATTGCTAATAGAGCAATAGCAATAACAAAGAATATAATAAATATTTTTAAGTTTAAAAAATAAAGATCGAAGTTTTTAACTACTTAAACTTGCTAAATATTAATAAAAAAATTATAACTAATGATTTTTTAAATAATATTAGTGTCTTTTAACTAATTATAAAAAATCAAATTATAAAGAGAGTTAAATATATATTATATATTGTAAATTGTAATATAAGAAACTCTTTTGTTTTTGTATCTAACAAATAGACAAATAGTTTTAGTATCTATAGCAAATAAATTGCTCTTTATATTTTTAACTAATTGTTAAGATATTTTTAAATAAAATAAAAAAATAATAGAGTTCTTAAATATATATTGTAAATATTTTGTATTAAAAATTTATTTGCGCAAAAAACAATTAATAACAAGAACTAATATTATAGTTATAAAAATTAATAATTTAAAAATTGTAAACAAAATTATTACAATAACAAAGATAAAATAATATCTATAAATTATTGTTTTAGTAGTCTTTTACTCTTTGTTATTACTATTTTTATTTTTGTTTTTATTAAACTTAAACTTAAACTTGTTTTTATTTTTTTTAAATTTAGACTTTTTTAGATTATTCTTTTAATTATTGTAGTTTTAACAATACTTGTTTTTGTTATTGTTTTAATTGTTTTTAAAGCTATTGTTTTTTGAAGCAAGATATAGTTCTAAATATAAATTTTAGCAATTTAACTCTTAATAATTTATTTTGTTGCAATTTGTGCACTTCTTTTGTTTAATATATATAAAACTAAAATTGTTAACAACAAAAACAATATCTTTTATAATAATAGTTAGTCTAATAATTGTTATTAGAACTAAAATAGTATTAATAGTTTAAATATTTATTAAATTAATATATTAAATTTTGATATTTAGTTCAATAAATATTTTTCGAAAAGTTCAAATAAAGAAGATAGCTAAATATATTTCTTTTTGTTAATAGTATTAATTTAATCGATTTTGTCAATTATAGATTCAACAAAGTCTTAGTAAATAAACAATTAATAAGCTCTTAAATAAGTCTTCTATTTTTGTTGTTCTATCTTAAAATTATAACAAACGTAGATTTAAGCAAACTTAATAAACTTAATTTGTTTGAAAGATAAAATATTAATAGATAATTTCTAATTAAATTATTGTTTTCGCTTAATTGTAAATAAAACTTATTAATTATTTAAAATTTGAGTAAGTTATTTAATCTTTTTATTCTTCTTTTTAATCTTAATAGTTATAGAGATAGCTATGCTATTTTGCGTCTTTGCAATAGTTAAGAGCTTTTCAATTTTATTTAAACAAAATTAATTGCTATTTAATCGAGAGTTTATCTAAATATTGCTTTCAAAATAATTAATAGAGCTATTTAAGTTTTTGAAATATATTTGCGATTTAGTTTACTAATTTGTTTTGTATATTGTAATAAGAAGAATTTACTAGCATTTGTTTTAACTATCGAGCTAACAAGTTAATTTGTTTAATTATTAATAAGAAAATTTTGTAGTAAATAAAAAAACAAAGAGTTAGAAAACTAGATAATTTAGTCTTCTTATTAATGCGTTGAAACAAAATCTTGCTTTGCTTTAATAATTAGTTATTATTA
>JAABUW010003839.1_pt1 | contig 20952 bp, 17 predicted proteins | sample 5560081 | NCBI WGS metagenome assembly JAABUW01 (sample SAMN10711882, study PRJNA513363) | rock metagenome | isolation source: Antarctica rocks | place: Antarctica: Victoria Land, Knobhead sud
TGATGTCTTTGAACGTTGACATATGTAGCAGTTTCGAATATATCGATCTATCGTTTTTCGCATAGAAGATCAATAGTAATTTCGCTTTATGATCTTCACTGTTCTAAGAATTTCAGAATGATCAATCGACGATTGATCATGTATCTCACGAATCAGGTTCATTTGTAGAAGCTCGTTGAACGAAACTCATAGCTGACTATCATGATACAAGATTTCATCCTGAGTTCGACAATTCTTCAATTTGATACCTTCATATTGTGCTTCGTCTCTTGCTATTGCTTCGCGAAGTAGCGTACAATTCTCGTCGATTTCATTAGTCTCAAGAACCTGTTTATAAATTGATTGATCGTTATTCTTCTCTAGATCAGCGATCTTCATTTGATTCAATGTCAGAATAGTAGTTCTTTGATATTGAACGCGTTCATCGTCGAAACCTCTAGGCACGAAGTCAGCTTGACGAGTTAATGCATCGACCTTAATGTTCTGTTTGCCAGATCGATACATTATCTTGAAGTTGAAGTCAGCTAGCTTCTGAACTCAGCGCATCTGTCGTCGACTCAGCTTCTTGTCTTTCATCAATGAGGTGAGCGCTTGGTGATCGATGAACATCTTGATAGAAATGTCGATCAGCTTCAGTTCAAGTCGTCAATGTTCAAAAGCTCGAATTATGATCAGCAGTTCTTTATCGTATATCTCGTAGTTGCATTCAGCAGAAGACATGTTCTTGCTATAGAAGACAATCGAATGTAGAACATCTTCGTCATCATATTGAGACAGAACTTCATCGTTGATGTAGTCGAATGAGTTGATTTCAAGAATGAAATCGCAAGTCTGATCAAAGTGACGAAGTATAGAAGTCTCAGTCATACATCTCTTCATGTGGTTGAATGCAGTTTGACAGACTTCATTTCATTCAAATATGATCTTCTTTTGAGTGAGTCGAATCATTGAACGAACAATCTTCGAAAAGTTCTTGATGAAGCGTCGATAGAAATTGCAGAAGTCAATGAAGAACTGTATCTGAGTGAGATTATTGAGTGTAGATCAATCAACGACTGCTTGCATCTTTCGTGAATTCATCTTAAGTTTCTCGATTGACATCAAAAGTTCTAAAAAGATGGTTTTCTGAACATGAAACTTGCATTTATTGATGTCTATCTGTAGATCAGCTTCTCGTAGTCTATTCAAGATCAATCGTACATGTCGCTTGTGTTTCTTCAAGATCTTGCTGTAAATGATAATGTCATCTAGATAGGTCTGACAAAACTGATGTAGATATTCAAACAATACGTCGTTCATATAGTGTTGATAGAACGTCGATTCGTTGATTAATTCAAAGAGCATTACATGATATTTGTATGAGTCGAAGAAGGTAATAAAGATAGTCAAATCTTCGCTACCTGAGTGCATGCGTAGCTTGTTGAACGTGACAATGATGTTCAATCAAGTCAGATACTTGCTTTCTTGTATACGAGCGAAAGTCTCGTCTATCAATGACAAAGAATAGTGATCTCGTTTGGTCAAAGCATTGAGCTTTCTGTAATCGACGCAGAAACGCAGACTTTCGTCTTTCTTTTCAGCGAACAAGATGAGCGAGACGTATGATGCGAAGCTGAAGAAAATGAACTCTTTGTTCAGATGTTCAATCAGGTATTTCTTTACCTTCTGAAGCTTGTGATCGAACATCTGATATAGTCTGCTTCGTGAGAGTGTTTCTTCATCGATCAACTCAATTTTGTGATCGTAGAAACGATGCGATGATAGCTGATCGATCATTGCTCGATCGAAGACATCTAGATAGTCGTGATATTCAGAGAGAAGCTTGATCTTGACTTGCTCGAAAGCTTCAGCGTGGGAAAGCTCATGCAGATTCACTTCTTCAGACTTGTTTTCAACTGTAGTTATGAGTCGATCGATTTTCAAGACAATAACAGCAAAGATCTTGACGTCTGATCGTTTGACTAACATTCTATATGTCGCTGTCTCTATCATTGCTATGTTCATTGAACTGAAAGAGAATGAATTCAGACTGAACGTTGATTTAGAATTTTTGACGCTAGTTAAAGTCGCGTCACGCGATTTTAACTGTTCAATTAGTTTAACTGACTTCTCATTGAACTGACTGAAAGAGAGTGATTTCAGACTGGGTTGAGATGTAGTGAAAGATCTCTTCAATATATGAGTAGAAGTCAAACTCTTCTGCTTCGTGATTGTCTTGTTGCTTGTGAGTAAAACAATCGATTTATGATTAGGGGTGAAATTCGAAAATCGAAGAGAATCGATTTGCATATCAATTACTAGGTTGATTTTGTTCATTCATGTTTTTTCAAGAATCATTTGATGTTGATTTAATCGAGTGATCAACATAGAAGTTGTGTCAACCGTATGATCTTAAACAGTCAGGTTCAAATAAATGGCATGAGTAATGAGTCTCTTAGCATAATGATCGTCAAATTCTTGAATTGACTTCGCTTTGATCAAAGTCAGAAGTTCAATTTGCAACTGGTCACAAACAATCTGCGCGATCACTTCATCAATGAACGAATAGTCAGCAGCTTCGATGTCTATCAATGACTTCAATGAGTAACTAATTTCATTGCTAGAAAGTACACATTCAATAATCAAAGGTTCAGAAGCAAAAGAATCATCTGACATGCTCATCGTTGAAGAAATTAACACATCTTTCATCGCATCTTTGATGAAAGTCTCTAGTTTTTTGCCTCGCTATCTTCGAAAGAAGACATTTTCTCATTCTCTTTATTCTTCGAAATGACGATTTCATGTAGACGAGAAATGAAAGCTCAAGAAGCAGAAGTGTCGATCTTGTTCTGAGAGCAGTTCTTTGACAAGTGACTCGAAATCTTGCAGATATAGCAAACGATAGACGATCTGACTGACTCAAATGTAGAAAAGATAGTCGACTTGACATATTCGATTATCGAAGTCGTCACTGCTGACAGAGAAGTAGCGCGCTTTTCAGGTGCAACGATGACTTTGACGATGATCATGCGACGTTCGCTTCGAAGCTGATAATTGACTCGCTGTTTATTATTCACACTCTGAAGAAAGCTCTTGAGACGATGTAGAATGATAAAATCTTTCGAGCAAATCGATAGAGCATTCTGCAAGCAATTGTTGATCTTATTCTGAAGATCGTTCATCAGAGTGCGATCATCGTATTCTAGGTAGCTGAATAGCTTCATAAAGTCGAAATAGAAGACATTGAAAGACTTTTCTGCTTGTCTCAGAGCGTTGTACTCACGACGACACTTTCGATTCTTATTCTGGTCATCGTATATTTCTTTCAGATGCTCAAATAGCTCGTAGATCGAGATGTAAGAATGCGAAGCGTCATGACGACGTCAAGCGAAGATATGCTCAGCAACATCATCTTCTAGTTTAGATATCACATAGACAATACAGATATTCTCATTATCGAAGTGATCGACATTTGCCTGAAGCTTGTCGTTCATCTTGATTCTTCAGCTGTCTCATGTTGATTCACCTTCATCAGTGAATATAAATGAGTTCGAAAACTTGAAGAACTTGTGATGATCGTTATTGAATAGAGTGAACGACTCACGTCGAGTATGATTCTCGATAGATTGACGAGGTAGAAATTTCGTAGGCTGACGAGATCAAGATTGATTCGCTGAACGCTGTCTCTTTTTTAGACTCAAGACTTTCTCTCGTAGATCGACGATAGTCTCTTCTTGAGTGTTTATTGTCATTTGATTGACCTCTAGCTCATCAAGTTTCTTGATGTGATCGACTTGAACATCGATTCATTGCTCGTTGAGTTTCAAAGTCATGTCTCGTTAACCTCTTAGCTCGACCAGCATCTTGATGATCTCGTCTGACTGATCGATAGCTCATTGACGAAGTTGTTGACTCATGTTGATGTCTCATGAGATAGCGACATTCTGAGATCTCGCTGAAGCATCAACAGAGATAAGAGAAACTCATCTATTAGCAGTGCTTCTAAGCAGACGAGCTGTTCGTGACTCAACTGATTCAGAGTCGCATGTCATTGTGAGAAAGATAAAAGTAGGTTTGATTGTAGTTGATTTGGTAAATTTGAGTAAATTTGAGTAAATTTGAAGATGTGTTTTGGTAAAAGTAATTCAAAGAATTTCTTGCGAATTTTCTGAATAGAAGTAAATTATTTCGTATTGTCTACACGTCGATAGCAGAGTAGTTGATTAGCATTTATCTACTGTTAGAAATCGATCTAGAGCGAGTCATAGAGATGTCATTTAACTAATAGATAAATGCTAAGAAAGAAAAGTATCTACAGAAAAGAACTCAATTCTTATATGTGTGTTTCTCAGTTCTGTGCTAGACTCGATTAGAATGAAATCAGGCGAAGACTAGGCGAAGAATAGACGAAGACTAGAATCGTAACAGAAAGCTTCGCTTTTTAAAGCTTCAAGTCATAAGATCTTGAAAATTGATACAAGACATTTGCATTTGTTGAAATTCTATCTATTTGATGCTTCAACGTGCATATTAACTGCATGACACAATCGATATATGAATCGAGAAATTCTTGACAGATGCAAAGATTCAAGCTATTTGATTAAAGAAGAATGAATGATCACTAGTATTGCTTGTTAACAATATGTTAAATTCTTTCTATGAGCTAACTTTGATTGTGTCTAGAATCATCAATGTTAACATACATTTAGAATTTCAAATGTTTGATGCTCTTTTCAATCATCTTAATATTATTGAGATGATAGTACGTGATAATGCATGTACTTCACAAGCACTTGTTCTTCAAGCTTGCAAACTAGCTTTTAACAAGCTTGCAAAGTACTATTTCAAGATGAAGAGCAAAGATGAACTGATATACAATCTCGCTATGATTTTAGATTCTACTCAAAAGCTGAATTTGTATCAAGATTAAAATGTAAATGAGAATAATTCTCATTTTTATTACGACAAGTACAGAAAAAAGTTCAAGAACTATTTTTATCATTATTATAAAGAAAGAACTACAATTGCAGAAGTTAAAGCGCAAGTGACTAGTAATGTTGATCAGATAATGCAATATGATAATGCAATTAATTATTTATTAACAATGCTATAATTTGTTGTGATGATTACATGAACTCTTTTTCAAAGAACTCAACATCACTCTGTATCTGTTAGTGAAGATGATTGATATCTTTGCACTGACACTATTGTCAAGAAGTTTTCAACATGAAAGTATTAAAGAAACAACGTCTTGAACTATTTAAGATTGACTCAAATGACTAAGAATGTTCTTTCATGTTCAATATTCTTTATAAATATTGAATGAACATTCAGTCTTGCAAGAAGAGTTTGTTGATGAGATTGATCACAAATGACTTCAGAATCAGTTGAACAGATAATGCTTCTTAAGTATTATAATTGTATCATGAACTTAAATTCTGAAAAGACTATCATTGAAGCATGAAATATTTATCGCAGAGAAGAAGATGAAGATAACACAATTAATGAATCTGATGATTCTTTCAAGACAGATTTGCAGAATGTTTTATGTTTTATTAATATTTAAATGTTTAATATTATTTCATTTGAAGTTGCTTTTGCATTGTCAATGTATGTAGTATGATAACACAGTTACAAGATAATGCAAAGAAATAATGCAGTTCATAAAGTGTATTGCTATGCTAAATAACTTGATCTGATCAAGATATCATGAATGCTATTTTCATTGAGCACTCAACTGAATTTTAAGATTGCACATCAAAGTTTTCATGAATATCAAATTTCTCTGCTGAAGAATTACTCATTTGACATGAATAGCAAGAAGATTGCTATCTGCATATGTAAAGCATTATATCAGTAAATGTTGTAAAACATCAATGATAATGCAAATGAATAATGCACTTACTGACAAGAAATTTACATAGAAACGCTTATGTGATCTTTTGAAAAGCAAGCAGTGTCAAAGTCTGAATTTTATAGTTCACATCACTCATTCTCTGACTCATCTTGTTCATATTAATCTCATTCTGCATGATTTCATGAACTACTCTTTCAAATAAAATCTTCAATATCAACAAATTTGCATCTTTCTGATAACAACGTATCTCTTGAAGTGCAATGATTTCTGACTTTCATTTTCTCTTTGACTGTCATGATAAATTAGCTGTTAATAACTTGATGTATTATCTGTTTGCATTATTTTCTGAACTTTATTGATCTTGCTTTCAAATAAAGTCTTTAAGTTTGCTCTTGATTTATTCGTGATTCAATTATCTGATGTCATATCATCATAAGTTGAAATCTTCAAATCATCATACAATGTGTCTTTAAACTTTCGTTCTAAATTAAGTCTGTCAGCAATGTGCAACAAGAAATGCATTATTTAAATGCATTATTTGTTTACTTGCAATGAGTCATGATGTATATCAACTGACAATGATTTGAAAAATTAAGACTATTGAGTTGAGTGAAAGCAAAGTAAAATACAATGTAAACAAGAGATGATGTGTAAACAAGAGATAATGACTGTTGACTGTGTTTATAGTAGAATCAATATGATGAATGTTTTGATATTAGCACTAATATGATGAATGTGTTGATTGCAGCTTTAAGATGATGAATAAATTCTGTTACAAGCGTATCAAGACTGAACAAGACTGAAGCTTTAATCAATTTGCAGTGAATGCTAGCAAGTTCTTTGCGTAATGATTAGAACTAATCAGCGAGCTAGTCAGGTTTGACTCAAATATGACTCAGATATGACTTAACATTCTTTTTCTTTCTCAACACTCTTTTCTTTCATCAACATCTTGTTCATTTACATCACATTCTTTTTATGTTACAAACACATTTCTTTCAAGTCTAGCGCAGTCTCTGAACATTACATAAATAGAAGCTTTTGTATCAATCTTCTTCTGTATTCTTAATATTCAGTTATAACTATCTTTAAAGATTAAGCACTATCAATTCTGATCTTCATTGATTGTATCATTTAGACATGATTCTGACATTATATTAAGAATTCATTAATCACATGATACTGATCTCATTACTCATTCAACATACTCGTCTAGACAGAACGAGTTTAAAGAAATTCATTTATCTGATGATCAACGATAATTGAAAGATAGAACAACACTAGAGAGTTGAATAAAATCAACAACGAGACTGTTTGAATTGCTAGACTACTTATCGCTCATTAAGTACGCAAAGTTCACTCGATTACGAGAATCACGATAAAGAAGCTTCGTGAATTGCTCAAGAATCAAATCGATCGATAGATTCAATGATAAAGAATCTTTGTTGTTTGCTAGAGAATCAATCAAATCAACAAACAAATCTCATCTTCTTTGTTGAAGATTAAACATCATTCTATACATCTTTCTTCTTCAATCATCAAGCATCATCATTCGTTCAACTCTTTCTCTTTCAAACAAATCTCATCATGTTTAATCGTTCGTCTACTGAAGAGTGTTTCAAAGAATTTCGAAATCGTTTCTCTCAGATCTCTGATGCTGATTCATTGAAATCACGAACGAAATCATCAAGTGCTGCATCATTCATTCATGAAGATGACGAATCATTCACTGAAATGATAATATCTCTCATGTTCTACGAAATCTGAAAGGCTCGAAGTCTAGCTCTTGATGAAGAAACAGATCAACTCTACAAGTTAAATAAACAACAAGAAGATGAAATCAAAGAGTTGAAGACTAGACTTCAAGCTAAAGAAAACACTTCTTCTGATTTCATCTACTTTGAGCATTTTAGATCTCAAAAAATACTCGATTTTTCGCTGTTTACTGATGAAAAGAACTTTACTTGAAAGAACTGATACGAAAAAATTCAGAATAAACTAGAGATCAACGTCGATCTCTTTTCTAATGAACGAGTCAAATTGAGCTATATACATTCTAGATTATTCGATGACGCAGCTGAGATCACTCAGGCTAAACGTGAACGTGACTGTGTCAATCTTTATAGAATTGTCGAAGATCTTTTGAAAGAGCTAGCTCAGTTGTTCGATGATTCAAATAAAGAAGTTAACTTTCGTAGAAAATACTACAACTTGATTCAAGAATTCAAGAAATTCAAGAAATTCTATACTCAGTTTCAACGTTTATCTTTCTATCTAAATTATCACAAGAAGCAACTGATTACTGATCTGAAAGATAAAATACATTTTCGTCTTCAATTCATTTGAGTAGATCAACTAGTTCAATCTGATTTTCTAAAAGAAATTCATTTCTATCTGATTCATTTGAATAATGATCAGCGAGTCATTCAAGAGATCAAGAATAAGATCAAACGCGTCAATGATCTTTCTAAGACTATCTTTCATAAAGTGACTATTGTCACTCAGTCAGTTGATCACTCGAAGTCTGACCAGCTAAAGTCGCGCGACGCGATTTTAACTAGCGTCAAAGAAGCAGACATTCTAGTCGAAAGCTGTTTCATATGTCATAAATCAGATCATAGCTTTAAAGAATGTCTCAATCAATCTACTAGAATTAATACAGTGAACAAGAAATATAATCGCTTCAATTTCGATTCAAATTTCGATTCAAAAAACTAGTCATCTCTTCAAAAGTCATCAAAGAAATAAAAATTATATCTTTGTGCAAACTAGACGAAATTCTATCGAAAGAAAATTACTTTGAAAAGTCGTTTCTAATTGATGCTCATCTCATCTCTCAGAATCAATCTTTCAGTCTTCATTCTTTAATAGACAGTGATTCAATCATCTACATGATCATACATTCTAATCTAGTCAATAAAATATGCGAGAAACTGAGAATTCAACCTATATCACTGACAAAAGAGAAGCTAATAAGAGATTATGATGAGAAGATATTTAAGAAAATCATCACTCATAAAATTCTACTCAATCTCATCATCAAAAGTCATAAGAAATTGACTGTATCAATGCTGATAGCTGATATTGATCATCATGAAGTCATATTGAGTAAGCTCTGAATGAACAAAAACGAAATATTATTGAATATGCAAAACGACGTCATTGTTTTTTCAAATCAATTGAATACTTCTATTTCGATTTTTTCAATTCTTCTCAATTCAAAGCACTCAAGTTGATTGCAATCATCTTTGTTCTCTTCAGTCACTCAGACTAAAACCTTTATGATGCTCAAATGATCTGTTCAAGAAGAGTCATTCTTGATTCGAAGCATAAATTAATTATCACATCTATGACAAGAAATTGCTAGTCATTATTCGATGCTTCGAACACTGACAACTTGAGCTGAAATGCACTGAACTATTTATTCAGATGTTCATCGATCATCAGACTTTGAAGATCTTCATGAAAAACAAACAGTTGAGTCAACAACAAGTCAACTATCTGAACATTTTATCAGAGTTCAACTTTCAGATCATTTTTAAATCAGATAAAATGAATACTAAAGTTGATGCTTTAATCAGAATGTTTCTAGCGAACGTTTTTGAATTCGCTCAGCATCTTGAAGATTGTTTTCAGACTATTCTAACTTTCAATAAAGTTGATGTTCTATTTATTGAATCGAAAGCAAATCTTTATCAACGAGTATGAATGATCAATCAAACAGATGAGCTCTGCAGCGAATATAGGCAAGCTATGAACGAAAACAAGCTCAAATTTCATATCACTAAACTGAAGAACTGCAAGATCATTGACGACGTTCTATTTAAAAAAGATTTACTGCGAGTCTCTGAGAACATGCACACGAAATTACTACAAGAAGTGCATGATCAATCTTCAATCTCTCATCTCGACAATAAATGAATCATCAATCTAGTTCAGTGTTTCTACTATTGATCAAATCATCAAGCTACTATTTGATGATACATTCAAAACTGTCATGCTTGTCAGTGAAGCAAAGCTTCTAGAGACAGCATCAATGAACTTCATCATTCTCTTTCGATTTCACAGAAACGCTGAAAAGATATAGCTATGAACTTCATCACTGAACTATCTTTGTCAGAAGACTATAACGTCATTTGCACAATCATATGTTGTCTCATCAAAGAACGTCACTATGTTTTCTGTCATTGAAAAGATGATGACATCTCAGTTGAAGAAACGATTTGAATCATACTATGAAACGTTTATCGACTGCATGATCTACTCAGTTCTATTGTTTCAAACAGAGACTCTCAATTCATATCAACTATGTGAAAAAGTCTTTGCAAGTGACTGAGAATTACAGCTAGTTTATTCACAGTCTATCATTCTGAGATTGACAATCAATCGAAATGAGTCAATCAAGACGTTGAACGCGAACTTAGAATCTACTGCAATTACATGCAGAATGACTAAGTTAAATGAATATCTATGATGAAATTCAGTGACAATTTCAATATCTTCTTGACAACTTCAATGATTCTCTTCTACTTCAATAAAGAATTTCACCTTCGAATGAGTTTCAATTCAGATACGACTGACTACGAAATCACTCATGAACGACTTGAAGCTAGAAAAGCAGATGATATTGTCATTTGAATGAAAGAGCTACTGAACTTCAATCGTCAACAATTGAAAAAGACGAAGCTGATCATTGAAGTTCAGATTAATAAACATAGATGAGACATCATCTATGAAGTAAATGACTGAGTTTAACTATCTTTCAAAAACGTCAAGACAACGAGACTCTGCAAAGATTTGAAAGACAAACAGCTAAATCTCTATCAAATCACTGTCAAAGTGAGTATCTTCTATCATCTTCGTCTATCAGTCAGCATGAAGCATCTGTATTCAATGTTCAACTCAAAGCTACTGTGATTATATTCAGAAGATTTTCTATCAGAACAAAATTCAGAATCACTCAGATCAATCACTATTGAAGACGATGAACACTGAAAGATAGATGATATATTGAACTTCAGACGCTATCGAGATTGAATACAGTACAAAGTCAAATGAACAAATCTAGATAGAAACAACGAATGATACTATGTCGATAAAGAAAAATTCAATGACTCAGAGAAAGTTTTGAACGAATTTCATAAGCTATATTCAAACAAACCGCGCTAAATATCGGAATAACTATTAACAAAAGTGAGCAAATGAACTACATTCATGCAAACATGAATTTTCAAAGAAAGAAATAATGTTACAAGCGTATCAAGACTGAACAAGACTGAAGCTTTAATCAATTTGCAGTGAACGCTAGCGAGTTTTCTGCGTAATGATTAGAACTAATCAGCGAGCTAGTCAGATTTGACTCAGATATGACTCAGATATGACTCAACACTCTTTTTCTTTCCCAACATTCTTTTCTTTCATCAACATCTTGTTCATCTACATCACATTCTTTCCGTGTCACAAACACATTTCTTTCAAGTCTAGCACAGTTTCTGAACATTACATAAATAAAAGCTTTTGTATCAATCTTCTTCTGTATTATTAATATTCAGTTATAGCTACTTCTAAAGATCAAGCACTATCAACTCTGATCTTCATTGATTGTATCATCTAGACATGATTCTGACAAATTCTAACATTCAGCTTTAACTTTAATTTTACTTACATTTCATCTTACATTTATTCTAATTCTAACTTTATTTATGCTCAACGTCTATTTTAACTCTAACTTTTTCTACGTTTTACATTTATTCATTACACTCATCTATTATGACTAAGTTCATTAGAAAAAGCACTTCAACATTACTATCAGATAAGAAGATTGTTATGCATTATTTATATGCATTATCATTGAAACTAATCAAAATCGCAGAATGTTCAATCTATTAATTAAGTTGCAGTCAATTGTAAGTAGAAATCATGTAATGAGATGAAATGAAAATCAGAAAACTCTTTATATCAAACAAAGTGCAGATTGAGTGATTCTTTATAAACAACTCATCAAATTGAGAAGCATCAATGTTTATCAGAAAGTTATCAAAGCAAAGCAGATGAAAATGAAGAACAATATGCAAAATATGATCACGAATGATCAAGTGAGAAAAAGTCTGCATGATAATGCATTTGAGTAATGCATATGTGTTTCAAAAGCTGATTGTATAATAGCTCAATGCTTCAAGACGAATTTGATAAAGAAGACGAGAGAGAAAAAGACTGCAAAGCGAGCGAAGTTCAAAGCAATAGTCATGAAGACAACGTTCAATACTACTTTTACTGTTGATGTATGTACTGTGTTTGATGTGAAAGACAAGACTAATGTATGCATTAAACTATTGCATAACAAGATGAACTTGGAAAAAACATGTCAAGATACATGATATTTACTATTGAACTAATTCAGCAACGCATTTTACATCATGAAGAATTGAATGAATTGAAGATGATGAATGATTCAGATGTCATACAAGAATTCAACAAATTTATGAGCGTATTTTCAAATGAAAAAAATGCGATTGATTGAAAGATAGTTAATTCACTAAATTCATCAAATGATGAATCTGATGATATCATTGAGATTGACAATGATGACAAGAAGATGAAATTTAGCAAGAAAGATGATGATGCAGATATGATTGAGAGTGAGAACGAGTACAAGAAGAAGTATGAGAAGAAGTACGAGAAGAAGAAGAAGAATGATGAGATAATAGTGATCTCAGATTAGCAGTAGTAAATAAACAAGCATGAATTTTCTTCAATCAATTGCATTACTCTGTTGCATTATCAGACACTCAGATGAATATTAGTAGTACTTTGCTTCATGTCTTAACAAGTCGAATTGAAAATTTCAAATCAATACTCAATCTTAATCTTCTGACTCAACTCAAATACTCAAATTGAATCTTCTGACTTGACTTAAATACTCAAGTTAAGAATTCTGACCTGAATCAAGTCTTGACAAGTCAAGTACTTGACTTGAACTTGAGTACTCGACTTGACGCAATCAGTCTATTTCTTCTACGTTGAATTTGCACTTTTGAATATCTACTTGTAAATCAGCTTCTCGTAAATGATCTAATATCATTTTGACATGTTGTTGATGTTTTCATTGAGTTTTGCTGTAGATCAGAATGTCGTTTAGATAGACTTGACAAAAGTCATTTAGAAAGTCTCAAAGAACATTATTCATATACTGCTGAAACGAGACAGAATCATTGATAAGTTCAAAAGATAACATCTTTGATTTGTATGCTTTTAAAGTGATGATAAAGATAGTGTAGTTCTCACTATCAAAATGCATTCGCAGTTTGTTGAAAGTTGAAATGATATTTAATTGAGTCAGATGCTTGCAATCAACTATTTTTCCAATTATTTCATTTATAAGTGATAGAGAATAGTGATTTCTCTTGATAATAGCATTGAGCTTTCGATAGTCAACGCAGAATCATAGATCTTCATTTGCTTTTAGAATGAACAGAATGAGTGAGAAATACAAAGCTTTGCTAAAAGTTATAAATTCTTTGAAAAGATTCTCGTTCAGATATTTCTTGACTTTCTGAAGCTTGTAGAAAGACATTCAATATGCTCGACAGCAAGATGACGTTGCGTCACTAGTAAGCTTTATCTTATTATCATATAAATGATGAGACGATAGCTTGTCTGCTTGAGCTCGATCAAAAACATCTAGAAAATTCTGATATTTTGATGATAGCTTGATTTTAATATCTTCTAAATTCTGAGTCATTTCATTGACTGAGAAGATGTTTATGACATCTAGTTCGCATTGAGTATTGTAGACGATTTTTCTATTAATGTCTTTGATGAACATAGCAAAAATCTCTGTCTGATTCTTCTTTTTTCTATTTATCAAAGCTTGAAAAAAGATGATGTCTATGTTTTGAATTGAGAAAGACTCTTTCTGAATGAATGAAACTGAGTGCTTAAGCATCTTAAAGATCTTGCTGTGAGCTGCTGAAGAAGTTGAAGTTGATCATGATCAACTTGAGTGCTTTGTATTTGACGAAATTGAAAAAACCGAAATAGAAATATTTAATTGATTAGAAAATATGATAGTATCATGTTTCATGTTCAATAATATTTCATTTTTGTTCATTCAGAATTTGCTCAATATAGCTTCATAATGCTTGATATCAGCTATCAGCATTGACACAGTCAATTCTTTATAACTTTTGATCGTGAGATTGAGTAGAATCTTATGAGTAATAATTTTTTTAGCTAGCTTATCATCATATTCTCGTATTAACTTCTCTTTGACTAGTAATATAAATTGTATTTCAAGTTTCTTGCATACTTTATTGACTAGCTTGTCATGTATCAGCATGTAGACGACGAAATCACTGTTTATTAAAGAGCAAAGACTGAAAGAATTGCTCTGAAAGATAAGAGAAGCATTGATCAGAAATAACTTCTTAAAATAGTTTTCTTTCAATAGAACTTTAACTTGATTGCACAAAGATATGATCTTTATTTCTTTGATGATTTTGAAAGAGATAACTAGTTTTTTGAATCAGAATTTGACTCAGAGTTCAATGTAAATTAATTAAACTCGTCATCTTCTAATGCATTAACTCTTGAAGTTTGATCAAAGCACTTTCTAGAGAAATAATCTGACTTATGACAAATGAAGCAGCTTTCAGTTTGTAGATTTATCTCTTTGACGCTAGTCAAAATCGCGTCACACGACTTTAAATGATTAATGAGTGTAGTAACTTTGATTTTTTTATAGAAAGTTCTTGAAACTTCATCAGCAAAGATGACTTACTTTCTAACTTTGTTCAGAAATTTCTTTTCTTTAATATCATTCATGACTCGATGCTCATTGTTCAAATGAATCAGATAATTACGAATTTTATTCAGAGATTCTGACTGAATCAATTGACTACTTCAAGTTGCATGAAGATGATAGACTATCTTGTCTTGTAGATCAATGATCAATTGCTTTTCGTGATATTTTAAATAAAAGAACAGACGTTGAAACATTGAATAAAAGTTGTTGAATTTGCTCTTTTCTTGAGAGAGATTAGCATATTTTCTTCGAAAGTTTGTCTCTTTGTTGAAATCATCATAAAGCTGAGCAAGTTCATTTAGAAAATCATCGATCTTCTTATAAAGATTCAATGAATCTTGTTAACATTAAGCTAGAATAACTTTGACTGCGTCTTCATTGATTCTGAAGTGAATATAAATCAGTATAGCTTTATCAAAATCAAAACGATTGACGTTGATTTCTAGCTTGTCACGAATCTTTTCTTGTTAATCATTTCAGATAGATTCTTTTTCATCAGAAAACAGAGATGAGTTCAAAAGCTTTTGAGATTGCTTGAATGAATTGAATAAGATAGAAGAAAAAGAAGTGACTTCTTTAAATGATTGCAGTTGATGTTGTCACGTAGACTGATTGTTGAGTCGAGTTTCAATATCAATCTTCTGACTCAACTCAAGTACTCGATATCAATCTTCTGACTTAACTCAAATACTCAGTTTCAACATTCTGATTCGGCCTGATATTGATCTTAAGTCAATACTCGATTCAAATTTCCGATTTGACTCATCAAGAAATCGAAAATGACGTCAAGAGAGCTAAATATAGAAATTTTTCCGGTTTTTCGCCTTTGCATTACCTTTTTGATAGAAAGTCATAAAGAGAAACATGAAGAAAAACATGAAGAAAAACATAAAGAAAAACATGAAGAGAAACATGAAGGGAAACATAGAGATCGTTTGATAGAAAGCTTTGATAGAAAACTATGGTAGAAAGCTATGATAGAAAGTCATGACGAGAAACTATGAAGACTGTTTGATAGAAAGTCATGAAGAAAGTCATGAAGAAAATTCATGAAGAAAAGTCATGAAGAAGAGTCATGAAGAGAAGCTATGATAGAGAAACATGAAGGTTATTTGATAGAAAGTCATGGTAGAAAGTCATAATAGAAAGTCATAATAGAATATCTATCTATTTATCTTCATGTCTTGACGAGTCGAGTCGAGAATTTTAAGTCGATACTTGATTTCAATTCTCTGATTCAACTTGAATACTCAGATTGAACATCTTGACTTGACTCAAATACTCAAGTCAAGAATTCTGACTTGAATCAAGTCTTGATGAGTTGAGTACTTGACTCAAACTTAAGTACTTGACTCGACATGATCAGTTTAATGTTGTGCTTCAATCAATTTCTTTTGAAGCGTCTGATTCAATTGATTCAATCATTCTTTGACTTGATTCATTTTCTCAAAATGAGTCTTTCATATTTGTTCACTTGATATCTTGTCAAATAGCTCACAAGCTTTCACATCTAGATCTCGTTAAGTTCAAAGACTGTTCAAATCTTCTAGAAAAACTTCTGAGTCTTGTTTGACTCAGTGTTGTAGCTGCTTTACATTTTTTATATCTCAGAGAATAGAAGCTTTCAGAGATTCATCGAAAGTTTGAGAATGAGACAAAGATTGATGATGTTTTCATATGAAGTTGATTCTAAGATATTTCAATATGCAAGATGATAGCTCAGAATAAATGACTGAATCTGAAGTGACAGAAGAATAAAGACTTTGATAATTCTTAAAGAGATTTTTCACAAATGATTGAGTCATAGCGTAGAATTGATGATTGAGCGAAGAGCGATGCTCAACAGTATGTGATGAGATCACTGTTCTAGTGTTTAGTCTTCAAAAAAGAGTGTTGCTGATTTAAGAGAATTTTTTTGATGATTCTTAAGCAATTAAGATTTTAATCTCTTGATTCTATTAATTGATTTGAATGAGCGCGTACTGAATGAGTTGTAGATTCTCTAGCAATGCAAGATCTTAATCTCTTGATTTTATTAATTTCTTGATGTTGTTTTGTCTTTCGATGTCGTTGATCATTAAATACATAAATTTCTTTATATTTATCTCGTTGTCAGTTGAGTGAATTTGAATGAATAATGAGATCAGTATCATGTAATTAACAAATTCTTAAAGTAATGTTGAAATCATGTCTAGAAACTAATCAGAGTGCGTGCGTGACTAGAATGTTTAATCTATAAAGATAGTTATAACTAAGACTTTAAGAATACAGAAGAAAGAAGATACAAAAGACAAGAAGAACATGCTCTATATAGTAGTTATTCAGATCAACGTTAGTCTCAAAGAAAACGTGTTGAAACATAAGAAAAATGTTGATTCAAAAAATGTTTGTGACATAAAGAAATGTGTTTATCATAGAAATCTATTAATCACTTGTAACACAAAGAAGTGTGTTTGCTTAGAAGACAATAAAAGTTAATTAGAAGATGCTAAAGAAGAGAAAAGATGCTGAGTCATATCTGAGTCAAATCTGAGTCAGATTTAGATCAGATCTCGACTAGATCATTGACTAGTTCTAATTAATATGCAATGAACTCGCTAGCGTGTTCACTGTAAATTGATTAAAGTTTAATCTTTGACACATTCATAACATAAAATCTTTATAAATATCTGCGTGAATAGTTTTTTGATTATGACGAAAAAATTTCAACTGACTCTGATCAATAATGACAAAACAATCAACAATATACTGTTGAAATAATCATCAATCTTTCTGTACAACAAAGTATTGATCTAATCTTTTGAAAAGATGATATTGCAATCATGCATGTTGACTGTAATAAATCTTTATACATGAGTGATTATTGTTATGCAATCAAAGTGCTCAGTGTCAACTTAATTTATCTTCAGAAAAGAATAGTACATAATGTAAAGAAAAGTATGTGATGTTATCATGATTGATACAATGAAATCATGATTCTTCATCGATAACTATACACTCTGCAACAATGATATCTTGATATTTAATCTCATTATACTCATCTGAAATAAACACAGCAACTTCATTGATCAAGAGTAAAGTTGTATGTTGTTGATCAGAGTCACGTTCTACTATCAACTTAAGCTGCAAATTTAGAATAATATGCATAGAATTCATACTCTGTTGAGCAGTTTCAAGCTGTTTTCATGCAGACTTGTACATGTCAATAAATAAATTTTCACATGCTCATATCATCTCATTCAGCTGTCTTAAAAGACTTTCATGAAGAGCAAGACTTTGAGTCAAGCGCATAGTGATTGTCTGAGCAGAATCATGAAAGTAAAGTTGTGCAAAGCACAATAATTCTTGAACAGTTGAATGTAAAGATCTTTGCAGATGATACAACTCATCATGTATGATAAATGCTTGAACTTCACGTCAATTTGTCAGATGTTTGTTTGCAGTGTACATGCAAAATGTAAAGATCAATGCATGATTGTAATCTTGAATGTAATTTAGAAAATGTTTGAACTGAGTTGTATCACTCTCAAAAAAACTTTTAATCAAAGATGAAGAATCTGATAAAGAATTGAGCAGCTCATCATCTTTAGAACAACAGATGATATACAAATATAAATCGAAAACAGTTTTAAACTTTCAATGCAATGCTGTACAGCTTGAACAACGTTTCGTAAAGAATTTTAAAGTATGTTCATTGCTCTGATAATTGAATATGAGCTTTTGAAAAGCATTGCAAGAAATGTTAGTTAAGTGAGAAGCAGATGTTGTCTATCAAGAAGACTGTATAAAGTTTAAGAGATTTATAAAGATCAATAAAGAGACTGTACACAATAGTGAAAAGACAGCAGAAGAAGAACGAAATTGAACAGAATGAATATGTGAAGAAGATGAAGAAGATGAAGAAGATGAAGATTGTTGTAAAGATGATGAAAGAGATCGCGTCAATAGTGCAAGAATGATGCAAGTTTGTTTTGATTGACGTGTGAGATTGAGAACATTAGAATCAAGATTCTGTAATGATCGTTGTTTCTTTGTCTATGTATCATTAGTAAACAACGGTTCAAATCTGCATAAAATGTACACGACAAGATAAACAAAGAGCTAATACACGCGTAGAATTAGATTCAATAAATTGATCGAGCGAATGATTATAAGCACAGTGAGTACAGATGCGTTGAGACATAATAAATGATCATAAAAAGAGATAAAAATTGATATATACGCGTACAATGTAGATAACGACAGATGCAGATAAGTAATAAAAGTATGCAGATATGTATGAGTAAACATAAACAGGTAAACAGATCAATGAAAATTTGAACGTTCAATCAGATGATTTCTGATTATCTGATGAAACACTTGACGCAATTAAGATTTTGTCTTGATGATTATTTCAGTACTATATAGATGAACGAGAGAATCGTCATTTTCGATGAAAACTGCTTTGCACTACGTTTTTTTAATTAGATATCGTTGATTGCAAAATCTGTGTTGTTTTTTAGAATTTGTTGAGAGCTTCATCAAATTTAGTGACGAATCTTCTAAAAGTGCAAAATAAGAAACAGATTTGTAAAATCAACTTTACTGCTCTTTCGATGCTTCATATGTAGTATATTCAATGTCTTGTATGTGATGTATTCAGTGCTTCATATGTAATATATTCAGTGCTTCATATGTGATCTACTCAGTGCTTCATATGTGATATACTCAGTGCTTCATATGTGAACTATTCAGTGCTTCATATGTGATCTATCGAAAGTCAATGAGAAAGTCAATGAGAAAGTCAATAAGAAAGCTAATGAGAAAGTCAATGAGAAAGTCAATGAGAAAGTTAATGAGAAAGTCAATGAGAAAGTCAATGAGATGTAAAGAATTCATTATCATTATTTCAAGCTCTTCTTCATAACAATTCAATAGAGCGTTTGATAGAGAGTTTGATAGAAAGCTTGATAGAAAGTTTGATATTGAGTCATGAAGAATGCTTTCTATCGAGCTAATTAGCATGTACGAAGCATACAGTATGTACAGGTAAGCTCGATAGAGAGTTTGGTAGAAAGTTTGGTAGAAAGTTTGGTAGAGAGTTCAATAGAGAGTTTGGTAGAAAGTTTGATAGAGAGTTTGGTAGAAAGTTTGATAGAGCGTTTGGTAGAAAGTTTGGTAGAAAGTTTGGTAGAAAATCAATAGAGTGTTTGGTAGAAAGTTTGGTAGGAAGTTTGATAGAGAGTTTGATAGAGAGTTTGGTAGGAAGTTTGGTAGAAAGTTTGGTAGAGCGTTTGGTAAAGAGTTTGATATCGAGTCATGAAGAGTGCTGTCTATCGAGCTAATTAGCATGTGCTATGAAGCATGTACGAAGCATACAGTGTGTATCAATAAACAGGTAAATCGATAAACAGAGATGAACAAAGATTCAAAACATGCGTTGAATTAGAATCAAGAAATTCATGAATGAGACGATTATGAGCACAGCGAGTACAGATGCGTTGAGACATGAAGAACGATCGTAAAAAGAGATAAAGATTGATATATACGCGTACAATGAAGGTAATGACAGGTGCAGGTATGTACGAGTAAACAGGTAAACAGGTCAAGAAAATTTCAATCGTCGATCAGGTGATTTTCGGTCACCTGATGTATGTACAACGACTTCAATGAACCGTAAAAACCAGAATGATAGTTTAAGCGAAAGAAAAAGAAATGATGGCAGTTTAAACGGGAAAAAACGACTTGCACGGGTCAACGCAGCGAAAAAACATAGTGCGGGGTCGAAAAAGTTTTGATGTTGGGTCACGTGGTGGAACCCTTGGCAACCAACGATCAGAATACACTCTTGCTTCAGTACTATATAGATATAGATTGTATAAGTAAAGCCTATCGTGTACTAGAGCTCAAGGCGCGATAGAATACTAGCGCTCATTAATGGGTAGTATACGGCCGTACGGAGGTACACTGTAGTGCATTGTACGAGTAAGCGCGCCTGCGGCTCGAAACACCCCGGTCGAAACCATCCTAAAGTACGAGCTGTGTCAACTCCTCAATCGCGACTTGTATTTGAACGGTCAAACGGTCAAACGGTCAATAGAGTAGACAATATACCTTATCACGACTCCGAATTTCATTGAAGATTTCTAAGGAAAAATGACTACCGCAACGGGTCTAGGCTCTCCTCTTCAACAGTCCCACGCTGACGCTCTCAGTCTGTCGCAGCAGACTGAACATTTTTTCCGAAAGTATGCCTCCAGCAAGACCTCGATCCCACTTCCCCTCGTGTCCTATCCAGATTCTACAGAGATATGGAACACGTACGAAAAGCTAT